>Ga0137409_10002225_pt1 | contig 20918 bp, 10 predicted proteins | sample CZODoug1_16funga_FD_122059 | JGI IMG/M metagenome (GOLD analysis project Ga0137409, IMG submission 122059) | Vadose zone soil fungal communities from Angelo Coast Range Reserve, California, USA - CZODoug1_16fungal (Hybrid Assembly) | ecosystem: Environmental > Terrestrial > Soil > Vadose zone... | reverse complement strand
ACGTCGGGAAGAAGGTTACCGAAGATAGGGTTGAGGTCGTTCAGCGCTCGACTCGCACCTCCACCGACGTTATGATCTCGGAAGCGGTCAGTCACTTTCAGAGTTTGCTGCGCCCAGCCTAAGCGGTTTGGCTCGCGCAGCCAGGAAATAGGCGTATGCGCATCGTCTTCGCACTAGCTTTGCTGGTCACACTCATCTTTCTGGGGCTGAAATTCGTCCCCGTATATTTCGAAAACTACAGCTTCAAGGACTACATTGACGACGAAACCAAGCGCGCCAGCTACGCCAGCGGAGCCTCCGCGGACATGATCCGCGACGAAGTGTTCAAGAAGGCCAAGGAGCTGGAAATCCCGATCACCAAAGATGAGATCAAGGTCGATAAACCCTTGGCACAAGGCGGTGTCGGCGCGGTAACGATTAACGCGGACTACACCGTTCATCTCGACCTGCTCGTCACCACCACCGACCTGCACTTCGCCGTTGGCTCACAAAACAAGCCGATGTAGTTGAAATGTCAGGCCCTGTTGCCCTTCCTATTGGCAAACGGTATTCCTCCTCACCCGGAGGAACCCACTCTCTCTGAGTTACAATAAACGCACGCTACACGCAGGAAAGGATCGTCGACTGCTGCCTCGATTGGCATGCTGGCCGGGCTCCGTACCGCGACCCTGCGTCTAGAGAACTCCCCGGGAACCGTGGCTTTCAAGCTCAAAATCCCGCAAAGCAAAAGCCCGAATGGGAGCGGTAAGCTGAAAAGCCGCATCATAAGCTGGTTTGCCAAGGACCCCATCATGCGCCTTGCCCTGGCATCCTTCGTATTGTTCTCGGTCCTGGTTGTGGGCGTATTTTCCTTCTTCTTCATCAAGTACGACCTGATGATTGAAGAGCGCTTCCGCGGCCCCGTCTTCACCACATCGGCGCGGATCTTCGCTCGCGCTCGCACGGTTCGCCCCGGTGATCACGTCAGCACCCGCGAGCTAGCTTCGGTGCTCAGCCGCGCCGGATATTCCGAACGCAACGGCGAATCCCAGATAGGCTCCTACAAGCTACTCTCTACCGGAATTCAGATTGCTCCCGGACCGCAGTCCTACCACGCCCCGGAATCCGGGACGATCCAGATTCACGACGGGGTAGTGGACTCGATTACTGGCGGCAATGGTGCGTTAGCTGCCTATGAACTCGAGCCAGTGATGGTCACTTCCCTTTCCGAAGCCGGTCAGCGCACTAAGCGCCAGTTGGTCGCCTACCAGGACATTCCCAAGGTTCTGGTTGACGCCGTTCTGGCGATTGAGGACCGGCGCTTCTTCCAGCACGGTGGCGTCAATTACCTGCGCCTGCTCGAAGCCGCCTGGATCGACGTCACTCACCAAGCCCACCGCCAGGGCGGCTCCACCATCACCATGCAGCTTTCGCGGGCATTTTTCCTATCCCCGGAAAAGACTTTCAAGCGCAAGCTGACAGAGATGATGATCGCTCTCGAGCTGGAACAGAAATTCAGCAAGGAGCAGATCTTCGAGTTCTACGTCAACCGCATCGATCTCGGCCAGCGCGGATCTTTCGCTATCAGCGGAATGGGTGAGGCCGAGCACGCTTATTTCAACAAGGATCTTAAAGACGTCACGCTACCCGAAGCCGCCCTACTAGCCGGCATCATTCAAGCCCCCAGCGCCCTCTCGCCCTATCGGCATCCGGAGCGTGCGCTCGAACGCCGCAACCTAGTCCTCGATTCGATGGTGGAAACGCACGCCATCACCAAGGCCGAAGCCGAGAAAGCGAAGGCCACGCCGCTCAAGCTGGCCGCCCCCAACGTCGAGGCCAGCGACGCGCCCTACTTTGTGGACCTCGTGCGCGACACGTTGGTCAGCAAGTTCAACGAACGGGAGATGAACGAACAGGCCTACCGCGTCTACACCAGCGTCGATCCCGACTTGCAAAAGGCCGCCGCCCAAGCCGTCGACGCAGGCATGAAGTTGGTCGACGCCCAGGTAACAAAGATGCGCACCAAGCGGGTCAAAGGCCCAAAGGGCAAGATGGAGACTCAAGTCACTCCAGGCCCGTCCGCGCAGGTCGCATTAGTAGTCCTAGATCCCCACACAGGCGAAGTCCTCGCCCTCGTGGGCGGGCGCAATTACGGCGTCAGCCAGCTCAATCACGCGACGGCGAAACGCCCAACCGGGTCCATCTTCAAGCCGTTCGTTTACGCGGCCGCAATTAACACTGGCATAACCGCCCCAGCCCTGTCTGGTGCGCCCGGTACGCCCGAGGGTCCGCCGCCCTCCACCCCCGGTACGGACACCGTTTTCACCCCCGTTTCCATGGTCGACGATGCCGCCACTACGTTTTCCTACGGCGACCAGATCTACGAACCCCGTAACTACAAAGAGGAGTACCACGGCCCCGTAACGGCCCGCTACGCTCTTGCTATGTCGCTCAACAACGCCACGGTCAAACTGGCCGAAGAAGTCGGTTATGACAAAGTGGCTGATCTGGCGCGCTCGGCCGGAATCGCCTCCGTGCGCCCCACACCTGCCATGGCTCTCGGCTCCTACGACGCCACGCCGCTCGACATGGCCGCCGCGTACACAGTATTCGCCAATAGCGGGGTGCGCATTTCCCCCATCCTCATCAACTCTGTACGCAACGCCAAAGGCGAAGTTCTTGAAAACTACGCGCCCGACAAAAAGTCCGTTCTCGATCCCCGCGTCGCGGCTGTGATGACCGACATGATGCAGGCAGTCATGAACTCCGGCACCGCCGCAGGCGTCCGCACCATGGGATTTACCGCGCCCGCCGCCGGAAAAACCGGCACCTCGCACGACGGCTGGTTCGCGGGCTACACCACCAACTTGTTGTGCATCATATGGGTCGGCTACGACGACTACAGCGATATCCACCTGAGCGGTGCGCAAACAGCAGCCCCCATTTGGGCCGAGTTCATGAAGCGCGCCGTCGCCCTGCCGGAATATTCCCACCCGGAGTTCTTCGGGCTGCCGCCGGGCGTCTCCTCAGTTCAGTTGGACAAGGCGACCAGCCGCCTGGCCACTCCGAATTGCCTGGAAACCTACGCTGCGGCCTTTATTGAGGGCACCGAACCCAAAGACACCTGCGACCAGCCCCTCCCTCCCGGTGCCTTTGCGGCTGGCCCAAATGGGGTCTTGCCAGGAGAGGGGGGAAAGGACGATCATTCTGGGGAGAAGCTTGGGGATCCGAAGAAGGGGTTCTTCGGGAAAGTAGCCAGCTTTTTCAAGGGAGACAAAACTCCGCCTCCCCCGCCTACCAAGCCCACGGGCGAAGGCCAGCCGCCCCAGTAGTCTCAAGCCGGCCGGGAGGTTTCGCAATGAGACTCCGCGTTGGTTGCTTCGCCCTTCCCGCCGTCCTCGCCACTCTGTTCTGCTCTGCCGCTCTTGCCTCCACTCAAGGCGGGCCAGCCAGCCAAGTCCAGGTCACCGCCCCCCTGGCACGTCATGCCGATGCACCTTCGGCGGAAGCCACAGCTGAGGAATTGGAACGCAAAGGCGATCAGCTCCGGGGAAACAAAAACTTCCTCGACGCGCTCGATTACTTGCGCGCAGCCGCAGCCAAGAGCCCGAAGAATCCCAAGATCCTGAACAAAATCGGTATTGTCCAGTTGCAGATGATCCGTTACAGCGAAGCTCGCAAGAGTTTCGAGGCCGCCTTAAGAATGGACCGAGGTTACGCTGATGCCCACAACAACCTTGGCGTCGATTACTACCTGCAGGAATCGGCCAAGCTGGCAGCCAAACTGCGCGCCGGAGCACAACCCAATTTGTGGTCCTCGGGTGACTTCGGACGCGCCATCAAGGAATATCGTAAGGCGATCAAACTACAGGAAGACTCCGCGTCGTTTTATAGCAATCTCGGCACCGCATACTTTGCCAAGAAAGACTTTGGGAAAGCTGTCGAGTCTTACTCCCGCGCACTCGCGCTCGATCCTGATGTCTTCGAGCACACTTCGCGCGTCGGCGTCGCAGCGCAAACGTCGTCACCCGGCGACCGCGCAGAATACTTCTACCTGTTGGCCAGAATGTACGCCAAGTCCGGAGCCACCGATCGTTCGCTCAGCTATCTGCGCCGAGCCATGGAGGACGGGTACAAGGACATCAACAAGATCTTCCGCGACGATGAATTCGCGGCCGTTCGGAACGATCCCCGGTTCTCGGCGCTCATTAACCATAAACCAACGGCGATCACCGAGTGACGCAACATTACGACGCAACCTAACTAGGTCGCTTCCCGACATTTTTCTCGGCGAGAAATCTTTTATCCGCATGGCAACCTGTGCTCTAATGTGGGCAACTCCTGAAAACAACAGGGTGAGTAAGGAGAAACGGTCCCACCGGTTGCCGACCCGAGCAACGCCCCAAGCAGGTAGCCGGTGGGTAGTTGAGTCATGTGCTTGAATTAAGGAACGTGTAGTCGCGAGCGCCCTCGCCCGCATGGTCTTGATTTTAGAACGTAACCCGACACAATCATCTCCCGCTGTCCCATCGCACCATCCATATCAAGAAAATCAGCCTAGTTTCGACAGATGTGTGAGCAAGTTCGTGTGGACACAGGCGGGCCCAGGCGAACAATTTACGAAACCGTCGAATTTGCGTAAAATCCAGAAATGCTCCTCCCCGAGCCCACCCCGGCTTCCCCGCTCGACTGGGCCCACCCACTCGTCCGCGACTGGTTCATCGGCAGAATGTCCACGCCGACCGAGCCCCAAGAACACGGCTGGCCCCACATCCTCGCCGGCCGCGACACCCTAATCTCAGCCCCCACCGGCTCCGGCAAAACCCTCGCAGCCTTCCTGATCTGTATCGACCGCCTCATCCGCAAAGCCGCCTCCGGCGAACTGCAAGACCGCACCGAAGTCCTTTATATCTCCCCTCTCAAAGCCCTCGGCAACGACATCCAAAAAAATCTTGAACTCCCGTTAGGAGAAATCCTCGCCAGCGCCGGCCAGCAAGGCATGCTCATGCCCGAAATCCGCACGGCCGTCCGCACCGGCGACACCCTCATGTCCGAGCGCCGCGCCATGCTCAAGCGCCCGCCGCACATCCTCGTGACAACGCCCGAATCGCTCTACATCCTGCTCACCGCCGATAGAAGCCGCGCCATCCTCCGCGATGTCACCACCGTCATCGTCGACGAAATTCACGCAGTCGCCGACGACAAGCGCGGCGCTCATCTTGCTCTATCTCTGGAACGCTTGGAAGCCCTAACTCATCAGAAACCTCTCCGCATCGGCCTTTCCGCCACCCAGAAACCCATCACCGAGGTCGCGCAATTCCTCGTAGGCGCGCATCGACCCGCCCCCGCCATCGTCGACGTCGGCCACAGGCGTCAAATGGATCTGGCCGTCGAAATTCCCGGCAGCCCCCTCGGACCCATAAGCTCCAACGAACAGTGGGAAGAGATTTACCAGCGACTCGCCGAACTGGCCGGCCAGCACCGCTCCACGCTCGTCTTCGTCAACACCCGCCGCATGGCCGAACGCCTTGCCCACCGCCTCGGAGAACTACTAGGCGAAGACCAGGTCGCCGCCCACCACGGCTCCCTAGCCCGCAAACTTCGTCTCGCCGCCGAAACAAAGTTAAAGACCGGCCAGATCAAACTCCTAGTCGCTACTGCCTCGCTCGAACTCGGCATCGATATCGGCAGTGTTGACCTCGTTTGTCAAATTAACACCCCTCGTTCCATCGCGGTAACACTCCAGCGTGTAGGCCGCTCCGGCCACTGGCGCGGAGCCATCCCTAAAGGCCGCCTCTTCGCCACCACCCGCGACGATCTCGTTGAATGTGCCGCTCTGGTCCGCGCCATTCGTCACGGCGATCTCGACCGCCTGATCATCCCCAATTCCCCACTCGACGTCCTGGCCCAGCAAATTGTCGCCACCTGCGCGTCAGAAGAGTGGGACGAAGATGCTCTCTTCGACCTCTTCCGACACGCCTATCCTTATAAGACGCTCACTCGCGAGACCTACGAGTGCATTCTCGAAATGCTCTCCGAAGGCATCGCCGCCCAACGCGGCCGCTACGGCGCCTACCTTCACCACGACCGCGTCAATGGCAAACTCCGTGCGCGCCGTGGCGCACGCCTCGCCGCCATCACCAGCGGCGGCGCCATCCCCGACACCGCGCTCTACTCCGTCGTAGCCGAGCCCGATGGCGGCAACGTCGGCACGCTCGATGAAGATTTCGCCATCGAGAGCATGCGCGGCGACATCATGCTTCTCGGCAACACTTCCTGGCGCATTCGCCGCGTCGAATCCAAGACCGGCCGCGTCCTGGTCGAAGATGCCCATGGCGCACCACCCACCATTCCGTTCTGGCGCGGTGAAGCCCCAGCCCGCACCGATGAGCTCTCGCTCCGCATCGGCGACCTCCGCCAAGCCGTCAGCGATCTGCTGCCCAACACTTCCCCAGTCGGCATCACGCAGCACCAACCAGCAGTTGCCGCTGTAACCTGGCTCAAAGATGAATGCGGCCTGGACGACTCCGCCGCCGAGCAGCTCGTCGAATACATCCTCGAAGGCCGCGCTGTCCTCGGCGCTGTTCCAACTCAGAAAACAATCATCGCCGAGCGCTTCTTCGATGAAGGCGGCGGAATGCAGCTCGTTATCCACGCCCCCTTCGGAGGCCGCGTCAACAAAGCCTGGGGCCTCGCTCTCCGCAAACGCTTCTGCCGCAGCTTCAACTTCGAACTGCAAGCCGCCGCCACAGACAACGGCCTCAACATCGCCTTGGCCGAGCAGCACAGCTTCCCTCTCGCCGATGTCTTCCAATATCTCTACGCCGAAAGCGTCCAGCCAATTCTGGAACAAGCCGCCCTGGACTCCCCAATCTTCGCCACCCGCTGGCGCTGGGACGCGCAGCGAGCTCTCGCCCTGCTCCGCTTCCGCGGCGGCAAAAAGATCCCTCCACAAATCCAGCGCATGCGCTCCGACGATCTCCTCGCCGCCGTCTTCCCCGACGTAGCCGCCTGCCAGGAAAACATCGAAGGCGACATCAAAATCCCCGACCACCCGCTGGTTGCTGAGGTAATGAAAGACGTCCTGACCGAAGCCATGGATATCGACGGCCTCCGCGCTCTCCTCACCGGCATCGCTGATGGCTCAATTCGTTGCGTCGCAGTCGACACCCCGATTCCCTCGCAGTTTTCCCACGAAATCCTCAACGCCAACCCTTACGCCTTCCTGGACGATGCTCCATTAGAGGAACGCCGCGCCCGCGCCGTCGAAATGCGCCGCATGTTGCCCGCATCGGTCTTGGAAGAAGTCGGCAAACTCGACCCCGCCGCCATCACCCAGGTCCGCGAAGAAGCCTGGCCCGACGTTCGCGACGCCGATGAACTCCACGACCTCCTCCATACCCTGATCGCCCTGCCGGAAGTCCGCTCCGAGTGGTCGAACGAAGTCCGTCTAGAAGCCTCCCCGCAACACGCCGAGTCGATCTGTAAGTGGCGCCGCTCCTTCGACCACCTGATTCTGGAACATCGCGCCACGCTGGAATGGGCGAACGGTCAAATCTACTGGGTAGCAGCCGAGCGCGCCAACACATTCTCCGTCCTCTACAAAAGTCATGTAGAGGCAGGCGCCTCCGCCTCCCCGGCTTTAGAAGGTGTGGAACCCCCATCGTTCGCCGACGCCCTGCTAACCACAGTAACCGGCTGGATGTCCCACATCGGCCCCATCACAGCCAGCAATCTGGCCCGCACCCTCAACCAACCCACAAACGCAGTAGACCAAGCCCTGCTAAGAATGGAAGCCTCCGGCTCCATCCTCCGCGGCAACTTCACAGGTTCCGCAAACGAAATAGAGTGGTGCGAACGCCGCCTCCTCGCCCGCATTCACCGCCTCACCCTCGGCACCCTCCGCAAGCAAATCCAGCCCGCCACCGCCGCCCAGTTCCTTCGCTGGCTCTTGCGCTGGCAACACATCGCGCCCAACTCGCAACTCGCCGGAGAGCGCGGCCTGCGCGAGGTCCTCAATCAACTCCAGGGCTTCGAAATCCCCGCCAATGCCTGGGAACCCGAAATCCTTTCCCGACGGGTCGCCAACTACGATCCCCAATGGCTCGATCAACTCTGCCTCACCGGAGCCGTCGGCTGGGGCCGCCTTTCTCCCCATCCCGCCACGCTCGAGGATTCCGCCCAAGGCAAACGCCGAGTCATTCCCACCAGCGTTGCCCCCGTGACCTTCTTCGCCCGCGACGACGCCGACTGGATGATCCCGCGCCATTCTGCAAGCGACCAAGGCGGCGCAACCCGCGGCCTCAGCGAAGGCGCAATCCAGGTCTTCGAATTCCTCCGCCAGCGCGGCGCATCGTTCTTCATCGATGTCGTCAAAGGCACCGGCAAACTCAAAGCCGAAGTCGAAACCGGGCTCTGGGAACTCGTCGCCGCCGGCCTAGTCACCGCCGATGGCTTCGACAACCTCCGCGCCCTCATCGACCCGAAACGCCGCTCCGGACAAGGCTCCGGACGCACCATCCGCCCCCGCCACAGCTCCGGCCGCTGGTCCCTGCTCTACGCCGATGCCGCTACCGATCGCACCACCGCGACCACAGCCACCTGCTCGATGCTCCTCCAGCGTTACGGCATCGTCTTCCGCGATCTGCTCGCCCGCGAAACCGTCGTCCCCAAGTGGCGTGAGCTTCTCATCGCCTTCCGACGCCTGGAAGACCGCGGCGAAGTCCGCGGCGGCCGCTTCGTCGACGGATTCCTGGGCGAACAATTCGCTCTCCCCGCCGCAGTCGAATCGCTGCGCGCCACCCGTCAACTTCCTCCCAGCGGCGAACTCACCGCAGTCTCCGCCGCCGACCCCCTCAACTTAGTAGGCATCATCGTCCCCGGCGACCGCACCCCTGCCATCTCCGGCCGCCACGTAACCTATCAGGACGGAATTCCACAATTGGAAAGCCAACTTCCGCACCGCGTAGCCGGCGACTAGCGCCTATGTGGTCGCGGGCGCCCCCCGCCCGCGTGTTCTTGTTTGAAGCCCCACTCCGCTTTCGTTCGTTTTCACCTCCCGTGGACAGGGGAAAGAGCCTCACCGCGCTGCTGCGGATGCCGGTATACAGTTGCTCGCGGCCTCCGAGCTCTGACCATCCTCGGAAAACACGGAAAAAGGAATATTGGCATCCAACCGCTTCAGCGTGGGCGGTAGAGTACGCACTACCCAAGTTCCTTTTGTTAAGACCGCCAGGCGATCGAGAAGCGCCTCCACGGTTACATCCTTTGCCTCAATCTCGTACAACTTGGCATTCGTGGAACTCAAGATACTCCCTGCAGTGCCTTGATCTGGATCAAGCACATATCGAATATGCATCCATAACATCGCATCCAAGGTCTGTAGGTTGTAGCGCGCAGGGCCGAAGCGCGGAATTTTCAAATAGAGAAATCGCCCGGATCCCTCCGGCAGCGAGGCCGGGGCAATGTGGAAAACACTCGATTCTCGCGGCTGACGCCAGACGTACCCCGGCACCTGAGCGATGATCCGAGCGATGATCGTAGACGCTCCAACATTCTCCGCCGAATACTTCACCACGGACTTGCAAAGGGCGTCGTCGCCCTCGACGATTCCCATAGCAACATGTTCGGTTCGTGACAGTTGCAACAGTGCCTGAATCGCTGGAACCCGGTTAACTTCAAACTTTGAGATTTTGGGATCCAAGTCCGCGAGATGGTTCTGCGCGGCCGCCGTTGCCGGAAAGACAAATCCCGCTACAAGAAACCATGATGCCAAAATCTTTCCCCTCGTCGCGCGGCTTCTGTCTCTGATCATTGCGATATTAGAGCACGCGCGCAGTCGCCAAGAACTCACTTCTTCACTTCCAAACTCTCCTCGATTAATGCTAACGAACAAATCATCACCAGGTCCCGACAGCCGCGGCGACACAGAAAAATGGGCCGCCATTTCTGGCGACCCAAGCTCCGCAGAACCAGTCTTCCCCCGTATATGATTTCTGAATCCCGCGGAAGTCCGCGGCACCTCGGCGCGCCCAACCGTTTCGCGCAGCTCCCGGCAACCGCTTAAGATTTGTGGCCCGCCGGGCACCTGACGAAGGGGTGTGCAGGAACCCGACGGGCACAACTGTCCGTAAAGATTAAAGTCGCTTTTGGCGACTCCACTCGGAGCAGAAAGTCTATGGAGAGCGAAAACCACCCCTGACAGCTTCTCAAAATGATTCGCACCCGAAAGGCCAAAACGGGAAGGCCCCCCACCCGCCCGGAAGAATCTCAGCAAAGCACTGCTGCATATAGACTTAAGCCCATCTTCCGAGACCAGCCCTAGCCAGGAATCAGCCTCAAGCCACTATCCAAAAGGCTAGCCCCTATCCGTTTGGATAGTCTTTCCGCCAAGCGTCTTACAACCCCCTGTCCCCAAACCCCGCGCGTGTGTTAAACAAGAAGACTCCCCCGAATCATGAATCCACGACTGCGTGTAATCGCTGGCCCGCTCAAGGACAAAGTAATCGACCTACCCGCCGGAGAAATCTCCATTGGCCGGGTGGGCACGAACCAGGTAGCCATCAGCGACCCCGCCCTCTCCCGCCGCCACTGCCTCATTGTTCAGGACGATGGCCACTTCAAGATCCAAGATCTCCAAAGCCGCAACGGCACCCTCGTCAACGGCAGCGCCATCACCGAGCATTGCCTCCGTCACGGCGATCGCATCGGCGTGGGCGACTCCCTGCTGCTCTTCCTAACCCAGGAGGAAAGCCCCGAACCGGCCGGAACCGTTGAATTTGACGATGACAATCTCCCCATGCAGGCCACGGTGCACCTCCGCCCCGAGGACGCGGTCTACCTTCATCCCCAAGTCGCCGCCGAGGAAGATTCCGTTTCCGCCGCCCTCAGCCGCAATCTCAACGCCCTGTTGAAGGTGAGCCAGTCCGTCCACGCCATCCACGACCCGCGCGAGCTGCAAGAGCAAGTTCTACAATCGATTTTCGAAGTCGCCCCCGCCGAAGATGGCGCCATCCTCCTCGATCGCCACGGCGAATTCACTTCCACCCTCGCCCGCGACCGCCAAGGCTCGGAAGCCCCAGTTCGTGTCAGCCGCACCATCGTGCAGCAGGTCATGAAGCAGGGGGTGGCACTGCTCCTCAACGATGTGCAACATCAGAGCGAATACGGCGGCGTCAAAAGCCTGGTCGCCTCTCAGGTCCGTTCGCTACTATGCGTTCCGCTGAACGTGATGGATCGGGTCACGGGCTGCGTTTACATCAGCACCCGGAAAGCCGACGTTCCGTTTACAGAAGATCATCTGCAAATGGTCACGGCGCTTGCTGCCATCGCGTCGGTTGCCTTAGAAAATGTCAACCAACTCGATTGGCTGCGCCAGGAAAACCGACGCCTCATCACCGAAATCAACCTCGATCACAACATGGTGGGCGATAGCCCCGCCATCCACGAGGTGCTGCAGGTTCTCTCCCGCGTCGCCCCCACGGAAACCACCGTCCTGATCCGCGGCGAGAGCGGCACTGGCAAAGAATTAGCCGCCCGCGCCATTCACAACAACAGCCGGCGCGCGGAGAAGCCCTTCGTCGCCATCAACTGCGCCGCCATTACGGAGACGCTCCTCGAAAGTGAACTCTTCGGCCACGAGAAAGGCGCTTTCACCGGCTCCTACGCGCAGAAGAAAGGCAAGCTCGAGTGCGCCAACGGCGGTACCGTTTTTCTCGACGAAATTGGCGAACTTCCGCCCGGCCTGCAAGCCAAACTCCTCCGCGTCCTGCAGGAACGCGAACTGGAGCGCGTCGGAGGAACTCGGCCGATTCCGGTCGACATTCGCGTCCTGGCCGCCACCAATCGCAATCTCGAAGAAGCGATGAAATCAGGCCAGTTCCGGCAGGATCTCTATTTCCGTCTCAACGTAGTAGCGCTGACCATGCCGCCCCTGCGCGATCACAAGCAGGACATCCCGCAACTCGCCGCCTATTTCGTCGAGAAGCACAGCGCCCGCTCCAGCCGCCCCGTAAAGCCCATCGCCGACCGCGCCCGAGCCTGTCTCATGAGCTATGACTGGCCCGGCAACGTTCGCGAACTGGAAAATGCCATCGAACGCGCGGTGGTCCTGAGCGTAAGCGACACGCTACTCCTCGAAGACCTCCCCGAGCAAATCCTCGACCTCAACCCGTCCCCGGATTACTCTTCGGCGAAATACCATGCCGCTGTGCAAGACCTCAAAAAGAAATTGATCCTAAGTGCCGTCAAGGACTCCAACGGAAACTACACCGACGCCGCCAAATCCCTGGGCCTGCACCCAAATTACCTCCATCGCTTGATCCGAAATCTGAACCTGAAGAGCAGTATCTAAGAGAGCAGTATCTAGGAAGGGCCGGCCCAATCCTTGCGGGCTATCTCACGTCGGGCTATCTTATGTGGGTCATCTTATGCCAGCCATCCTGACCGGAGTTTGGCGTGCGCGCAGCGTACGCCAAACGCAGCCGAAGGACGCCTGCCCGCTCAATACCCTAGAAACCGCCGAGCCGTTTCTCACCGCGCGCCATGCGCGAACAAGCATTGTCCTTCTGCTTTGTTCCCTCCTCCTGATAGCCGCTTCGGAAGCCCAACAACGGCATATTCCAGCAACTTCAAAAGCCGACCGCGTCTTAGTGCTGAAGCACCAGCACCTCCTCCCGCTATTGCGCGGCGGAAAAGTCATTAGAGAATACAGAGTGGCTCTAGGCGGCGCGCCAACCGGACCTAAGACTCAACAAGGGGACCGTAAAACCCCAGAAGGCATCTACGTTCTAGACTCTCGCAATCCCAAAAGCCAGTTCTACAAGTCGCTCCACATTTCCTATCCAACTCCCGAGCAGCGAACGGCAGCTCGCAAACGCGGCGTCTCGCCCGGAGGCGACGTCTTCGTCCACGGCCTCCCGCCTCACTACCGCTCGGTCGGCGCAGCTCACCGTCTCTACGATTGGACCGACGGCTGCATAGCGGTCACCGACGAAGAAATGGATGAAATCTGGCTAGCCGTTGCCGACGAAACTCCGATCGAAATCCGCCCTTAGCCGTTCTCGCGGACAATCCGGCGGATTTCGGTACACCCCGCAACAAAACTAGTGCTGGGCCGACGGCGCCGTGAGAACGCTCTTTACCGCAGGTTCGGGCGGCGGCGGATAGGGAATGTCGAGCGATCCGAGTCGGCCGCTAGCAGGGTCACGAACCACCAAACGGACCGTGGCCGTTTCAGACTTGGGCAGGAACTGCACTACGTGAGTGACCCCATGGGAGGCGACGGAAGGAAATTCCCTGTCGTTGAGCTCCTGGCGAACATGGTCCTGGAGAAACTGAAGAGGCTTGCGATTGCGGTCGAGCGTGCAAACGGCAAGGTCGAGGTTAAGCTGATGAGCTCCGGTGTCTGTCGGAGGAAAAGTTAGCATTTTGGAATCGATGACCATGAAGTACTTGACTTGGCCGGGCTGATCCGGAGGATAGGCCCTAGCGACAACGAGAACGGAGGTGGCGGTGAGCAAATCGCCGCACGCCGCTTCTTCCAGCTGAGGATCGTTGCCGTGCTTATCCTCCGCCTTCGCGCCCACCTCTCCATTGCGCGCGTAGTACCCCTGCCGGAACGAAAGCTGAGCCCCCGGCGCCGCAGCCTTAATCACAATCTTGTGAAATTCCCCGTGCCAGTCCGAAGCATCAGGATGATACGCAAGTTCGTAGTACGAGGACCCTTCGGTAACCGCGGTCTTAACACAATCGGCCAGGTCATTGTTATCGACACACACTTTACCGCCGGTTTGCTCGGCAACTTCCTTCATGGATTGTTCGGCTGAAAAGCGAGCTTCGTTTTCGCGATTGAGGGAGTTCTTCTGCTGGTTCGGAGTCGGTCCGTAATTGCTGCTGGTCACTCGGTTGGCCGCGCCAAAGAGAGCCTGCGTTTGCACACCCGAAGGATTGACGGGATACACCGCGACTTTAGCATCCGCAAGGGCGTTCGTGACCGAGGCAACGGCATCGGTATAGTTGGCGGTGCCCTCGAAGCCCAGGTTATGGTGCGCGGTGGCATCGGCGGTAATGGCAATGGGGAAAGACGAGGAAATCCAGATCAGATTCTTGCGCCCGCCGTATCCGCTGAGGTGACGGGCAATTGCGCGCAAAGCGTCGAGCGTGGTTTGCACGCGCATATCGGTGGTGGCGGCGATCGTTTCTTTTTCGAAACGCTCGATGGCCGCAAGCTGAAGTTCGCCACCCGGCGGTCCGCTGGGAGCAGCTGCGGGTGCCGATGTCGCTTGGGGAGCGGCTTGGGCTTGCGGTCCGTCCTCCGAGCCTCCGCCACCAAACATATCCAGGGTCATGGAGGAAAGGCTGCCGGGATCGTCGCGCGCGTCCATCGTGGCATTACCCGCATTCTCGAGCGACAAAGCTTTTGTCGCGGCGATTTTCAGCAAATTCGGATCTTTCGTGAAACCCTGCAACAACGTCAGGCTTCGGCCCAGCAGGAACACGGCAACCGGAGTATCTGGCGGGATCTGGGCTAGCATCTTCACCATCTGCCGGCGCGCCTGCATGCTCGAGTCCACATCGGTGTTGAGGCCGTCCACCAGCAGAACCGTGGCCGGAACGGGCAGCTTACGTGTTGTAATCAGATTGGTATAGACACCGGCTGGAATCTTGGGTTCAGCTTTCGGCGTCGCTGACGGTGGTGGTTGCGTCACAAATTCGAACTGGGAGATCCTCTGATCCTGCTGGCCTTTCTTGCCAGCCACTTGCTCGTAGACCTCAAAGTCCTTGGCCGTCAAACCGGGGATGATTTTTCCGTGGTGATCGGTAACGACCACGTCTACGGTAACCAGGTGCGTGTTTGCGCGCAGCACCGGGGCCGCGGCAGGAGTTTGCGCTGATGCTGGAGCTGAGTCTGCGGCCTTGCCACTCTGGCCTCCGAGGGGACTCAGGAGGGGCACGACCAAGGCAAGTGGAAGCGTGGCGGAGCGAATCAAGTTTATTGCCGTTGTAAGCCTCACAGAAAACCTCTTTCCGCCCGGCCGGGCGCCGCAGCAGTCGCTTGTTATCCACGACTATACAATACTGAAACTAAGCGGAAGCAACGATCAACTCCGCTCTAACCACACGCTCTCTTTGCACATGAGTTCCCTGTCGACATTCACGATGCGGCTCGTCATCCTTTTCTGGCTGGCGTCAACCGCCGCGCCAAGCTTCGGTGTACCGCAGACCGACTCGTCAGACCCGCTGAAACTTCATTTTGACGCCGCCGGCCGTTACCAGAACGCTGGCGATCTGGAACATGCCGCAGCCGAGTACAAAGCATTTCTCGGCGAAACCCTCCATCGGGTGGCGAACGGAGAGGCTGGAGTGGGCCTGTTTGAACCCGCGATGGCGCTCCTCGACGAAGGCCTGAAACTGACTCCAGCGTCCAAGGACCTTCGGCTGGACTACGCGCGCGTGGCTCTCGACGCAGAGAAACTCGCCCGCGCGAAAGAACTCGCCGCGGAGGCGGTTCGCTCCGACCCGCGTGACGCGCAGGCGCGCTATCTGTTGGGGCGTGTGCTGTTTCACCTGCAAGACTACAAAGGGGCTCGAGAACAACTCGAGGCAGCGGTAGCAGCCAATCCGGATTTCAATACCGGCTATTTACTGGGCCGCGTCTATCTTGTGCTGCACCAGGAGAAGCAGGCTCGAACACTGTTTGACGAGATGATTGCAGGCTTGGGAGATACGTCGCTGCTGCATATCTACTTCGGCCGCGCTTACAGCTTACTCGATTATCCCGAGCAGGCGGTGGAGGAATTCCATAAGGCGATGGCAAAAGATGGCCACGCGATGGATGCGCACTACTATCTCGCTCTAGCGTGTCTGCGGCACGATGAAAGCGCCGGGTACGCCAAGGCGGTTCCTGAATTTCAAGCCGAGCTGAAGATCAATCCGAATGACGTCCGCAGTCGCTACATGCTGGGCTACATCGCGCTCAAGCAGAATCGTTATGGGGAAGCCGAAACAGAGTTGTCGCAAGCGGCTGCGTTACAGCCTCAAGACCTCAACACGCTGGTGAATCTGGCCGAAGTCTACATCGCGCTGGACCGCTCGGCCGAGGCGGAGGCGATGCTGCGCAAAGAGATCTCCCTGGCCCAGCGTGCCGGCGACCAGCGCCGGAATGGCCGCGCACACTATCTGCTGGGAAGAATGCTGGTGAAGGCAGGTAAACGGGAAGAAGCAAAGCAAGAGATGGCGATTGCGGCGCAACAGGACGACACCCGAGGCATGAGTTCTGGTCCTGCAGCTGAGGCCCGAGTAATTGGATCGAGCAGTCTGGCGCAACAGGAGACTCCGGATCGTTCGGAGCACCCAGCGGCACACGCCGCTCCAGAGGAACTTCAAAAACTAGAGCAATTCAAGGCGCAGGTGACTCCGGCAATCGCCGAGGCCTACAACAATTTGGGCGCGCTCGCCGCGGGCAACCGTAGTTTTCCGGAAGCCGTGGGCTGGTTCGAAAAAGCCAGCTCCTGGAATCCGCAACTCGAGGGGCTCGACCGCAATCTGGGTATGGCCGCGTTTTATGCCCGGGAATGGAACAAAGCGGAAAAACCTCTGCAGCGGTATGTCGTGAGCCATGCCGACGATACGGCCGCACAGACCGCCCTAGAGGAGACACTCAAGCGGACTGCGGCTGCGCCAGCGCACTGACTAGAAGGTCGATTACTTTCTAACGCTGCTTCACAAGCATCGCCGCGGCATCCTGGCTTCGCTCCTTAACAGACACGAGCGGGGCTCTCTTCTCGACGCCCTTTTCCTCAACGATCGTGTAGATGTTATCGGCGGCCAAGTCATGGAAAGACTCCTTCTTCCCGCTGGGCCACGCAACCTCTACCGTGCTCATCGTCGCATTAGCTCCCAATCCGAAATGCAACCGAAGGTCGTTCTGCGAAGCATAGCTGGAACCCCCGCGGACCTCGTTGAATTGCACCAAGTCTCCAGCAGTTACAGTGGCGCGGGCGCCAATCGCGGCGCGATTGCTCTTAGTCCCTATCAACTTGAACGAGACGGCGTGGTTTGAACTCTCGGTACGGTTAATCAGAAGCGTAGGCGGCTCGCCGAGATTGAGCAGGAGGATATCGATTTTGCCATCGTTGTTCACGTCCCCAAAGGCCGCCCCGCGGCGCGAAGCACGAGGTAGACCATCCAAGCCCGAGAGGGCTGTAACGTTCTCGAAAGTCCGGTCTCGTTTGTTCCGAAAAAGTAGCAGAGGCTCCCGGTAGGGCACACCTCCCTTCACCTCTTCCATCTGAGGATAGGCGTGCCCGTTGGCGACGAAAATGTCAGGCCAGCCGTCGTTATCCATATCAAAGAACGCTGTGCCCCAACCCACATAAGGAAAGGTGGGGAGCAAGAGCCCGGCCTTGGCGCTGATATCGTCAAACCCCTCCGTACCCCGATTGTAAAAAAGCGACGCGCCTTCCTGACTGAAGTTGGTGACGATAATGCTATACCGCCCGCTGTGATCGAAATCCGCGACATCGACGCCCATCGACGCATGCAAGCGGCCTTCGCCCGTCAGCGCCGATCCCGACAACAAACCAATGTCTTCAAACGTTCCGTCGTGCTTGTTGCGGTAGAGATTGTTGGCGCCGGTATCGTTGGCAACGTAAAGATCCGGCCAGCCGTCGTTTTCGAAATCCGCCCACAGCGCCTGCATCCCGAACCGATGCCCGGGATCGTCCACTCCCGCCTTCTTCGAAACTTCTTCAAAAGTACCGTCGCCGCGATTATGAAACAACAAATCCGACTCGCCTGGAAGCCCGTCCGGCCCGCAAAGAACGCGGACCGCAAGATAGTTGCAGGGCGCACCGTTCTCGTGCGTCTCCGGCAAAGCGTTCATATCTTCGTGCACGTAACGCGGAACAAAAAGATCGACATGGCCGTCGCGATCGTAATCACCCCAGGCCGCACCGGTACTAAAGCCTCCGCTGCGCACCCCCGCCTTTTCGGTCATATCTTCAAACTTGCAGTTCCCCAAATTCCGGTACAGAACATTGCCGCCGTAGCCTGTGACATAAATGTCCTGCCAACCGTCATTGTCGAAATCGGCGATGGCAACGCCCATACCCCAGCCCTTTCGCGTGAGGCCCGCGGAACGAGTGATATCCGAAAACTTAAGCCCTGCGCCCTGGTGGTACAGAGTAATCATCGGATCCCCACCACGCCGAAAGCGGGCCACCGAAGATCCGTTGACGCTGACAATATCCAGCTTGCCGTCGTTGTCGCAGTCGATGAACCCAACCCCGCCGCTGGTCGACTCCATGATGTAAAGCGCATCGGGCGAAGAGATGTGGGAAACGGAGAGCCCTGAGCGGCGGGAGACGTCTTCAAATCTGGGAATCGGAGCGCCTGGAACGGAAGAGTTTTGACCCGCTGCCACCGCTGAAAGCAAGAGGAAGAGTACACAATTCCGCATTCGAGCAGAGTGTAGCATGCTAGCTGTTGTTGTACTCTGAAGCGGGATTTGAGACTCGTAAGATGAAATTCGTGAGACCGATCAGCGTAGTTTGGGCGTTAACCGCAGCCCTGATGGCACAGTCTTCCCTGCCTGCCGCCCCGCAGAACTCCGTGCCGCTGCGCATCCTCGTCGTGGAATCTGCGGCAGAAGCGGAACGCCTCCGCGAGCGCTTGAAGAAGGGCGAAGATTTCGCCGTTCTGGCGAAGGAGAAGTCCTCCGATCCCACAGCGGAGTCCGGCGGCTATATGGGCCTCACCGATCCCGCCAGGTTGCGCGTCGAGCTGCGCGATGCGCTGGCAGGAGCAAAAGCAGGCGGGATTTCCGCAGTGGCTCACATCTCCTCCGGCTATGCCATCCTCCAGGTATTGCCACTCGAGTCGGTTACGCAAATGGAGCAGGCGAACCGTGATCGTGCCGCAGCAGTCTCGGCCCTCGGCAGTATCAAGTACACGCCCAATGTTTCAGGTATCGGCGAAGCGGAATCAGCCCTGTTCCGTTCTCCGAAGCCAGCCGGATGGGGTCAGGATCTGAAACAGGTCTGCGAGTCGCGCAAACAAACACTCGCGAACGCTACCCGGAAAATGGAAGCCCTGCTCGATCCGGCGAATGTAGCGGCCCTGGCGAACCTTCCGCCAGTCGACGTGACGCAAGAGTACTATGCCATGGGCGAGCTCTACGCCTATCCAGGAGAGATGGACAAAGCAATTGCGCAATACAAGAAGGCGCTGGAGGTGGCCGCCGCCAAAGCTCCGGCAGTGTTGCCCCAGATTGAAGAAGAACTCGGCATCGCATACCTGCATAAGTCGGAAATGGACAACGGCATCTACCATGGGCAAGGCGATCACTGCGTGCTTCCACTGCGCCCGGAGACTGCATTCGCCAAAAAAGAAGCTTCGCGCGAAGCCATCGAATACTTTCGCAAATTCCTCGAGAAAGTTCCGGACGACCTCACGGCGCGCTGGCTGATGAATTATGCGTACATGACTGTCGGTGAGTATCCGTCGGGCGTGCCGCAAGCGTTCTTGATCCCTCCCTCGGCTTTTGCCTCAAAGGAGGATGCGCCGCATTTCGTGGATGTCGCGGCCACGGCGGGCTTAAATGCGTTTTCGATGGCGGGCGGAGTCATCGTCGACGACTTTGAGAACAATGGGCTTCTCGACGTAGTTAAGTCGAGCATGAACATGTGTGAGCACCTCCAGTATTTCCACAATAACGGCGACGGAACATTCACAGATCGCAGCGGGCAGGTTGGATTCATGGACCAGCTAGGCGGCCTGAACATCCTGCAAGCGGACTACAACAACGACGGCTGCATGGATATTCTCGTGCTGCGCGGCGGCTGGGAAGTGCCGATGCGCAAGTCGCTTCTGCGCAACAACTGCAACGGAACTTTCACCGATGTCACGCGCGAAGCGGGACTAACGGAACCGGCTACGGCCACGCAGACCGCTGCCTGGGCCGACATCAACAACGACGGACTGCTGGACCTTTTCGTCGGCAGCGAGAACGGCCCACCTCAGCTGTTCCTGAACAATGGAGACGGCACGTTCAAAGAGATTGCCCACGCTGCCGGAGTAGACCACGTTGCCTTCACGAAGGCCGTGGCCGCCGCAGACTACGACAACGACGGCTTCCCCGATTTCTATGTTTCGAACTACGCCGGTAATAATTTTCTCTACCACAACAACCACAACAACACTTTTACAGACGTGGCGCAACAAGCCGGAGTGCTGGGCCCCTGGATCAGTTTCCCGACCTGGTTCTTTGACTACGATAACGACGGCTGGCCTGACCTCTTTGTCAGCAGTTACTTTATCTCTGTCGATGAGAGCGTGCGAACGTATCTGGGGCTGCCTCACAACGCCATTGGGGAAAAGCTCTACAAGAATCTCGGTAACGGCACGTTTAAGGACGTAACAACAGAGGTTGGCCTCGATAAGGTCTTCATGCCCATGGGCTCGAACTTTGGCGATGTGGATAATGACGGGTTCTTAGACATTTATCTCGGCAATGGAAATCCAAACTACGCTTCACTGGTCCCCCACGTCTTGCTGCGGAATCACGACGGCAGGTATTTCTCCGATGTGACCGCGGCTTCTGGCACTGGAGAATTGCACAAAGGTCACGGAGTGGCCTTTGCCGACGTCGCCCGCAACGGATACGAAGACATTCTCACCGTGACCGGCGGCGCGGTTCCGGGAGATAGTCACGCGTTTCGTTTGTTCGAGAATCCTGGCAACGGCAACGACTGGATCAATCTGAAGCTGGTCGGAGTGAAGACTAATCGCCCGGCATTCGGGGCTCGAATCAAAATTACGGTCGAGAACGAGAGCCGTCCGGCCCGCTCGATCTTCCGCACTGTGGGCAGTGTGAGTTCGTTCGGCGCGTCACCCGCGGAACAGCACATCGGACTGGGCAAGTCGGCGCAAGTCATTCG
>Ga0137409_10002223_pt1 | contig 20923 bp, 45 predicted proteins | sample CZODoug1_16funga_FD_122059 | JGI IMG/M metagenome (GOLD analysis project Ga0137409, IMG submission 122059) | Vadose zone soil fungal communities from Angelo Coast Range Reserve, California, USA - CZODoug1_16fungal (Hybrid Assembly) | ecosystem: Environmental > Terrestrial > Soil > Vadose zone... | reverse complement strand
CGCCGGGCGCCCACTGCTCAAACAAGTCAGCGAGCGCGTGCGGGTAGGTGTCGGCTTCCACTTTCAGGTAGTCCCGCATACCGACACTGAAGTCGATGGACTGCCCGCGCCTAGCGCTGGACTCTTCCCGGATGTGGGCTTGCCCGGTCATCGTTTTGGACGCGAACACTACGACGCCACCTGTTGGCATCTGCTGGCCGATGATCAGCCAGTCGGGGCGGTCACTCATTGCGAGTCAGTCGCCTTTCGTGCCGCGTACTTTGCCCGGAGTCGAGCGTTCGTCCGTGCGTTTTCGCATCGCAGGCACCACTTCGCGTTACCGTGGCGTTCCCGCATGTCGGCACCGCAACCGAGACAGCCGGGACGCAGGTCACTATCCTTGCCGTCCCGGCTGCAATCCCAGTCAGTCACGCTGCGCTCCGGTGGCTGCCCTTGTACCGACTGGCCCATCGCCCGTAGCTCCACTGCGCGCCGACACTAACGGCGTAGCAGGTGTACATGACGGCGAGGAACAGGGCGAACACGATCACTGCGATCAGCCACACGAACCCGACGATCAGAGCCGCAACCGGATGGTTGAACACGGCTCCTTGGGTGGTGGTCATCCCGGAATCCTAACCTGCCCTTGACTACTAGTCAACGGGATTAGCGGGGGTAGAAGCCGATGCCTTCCGGCACCGGACGATCTCCTTCGTTTTTGTACGGGTGCACGGTCAACTGGTGCACCCCGGTGCGGGACCGGACCGCCATCACCGTCGACCCGCCGCCGTCCATCATCAACGCTTGCGCGACACCCAGGGACCGCATGAACGCCATCAGCTCCCGCATCGTCACACCCCGCCCGGTCGCGGTCACCAGGATCAACTGACGGCCACCCGGGTACACCCCGACCACGGTGCGAGGCGTCGCCGCGTCGTAGCCGCAGGCAGTCGCCCCGGCTGCGCTGTTCTGGATGAGGATCGTGCCGCCACCAGCAGCGGCCCACGGGTGCCGGGTCGGGGTGGTTGCGGCGACCGCGACCGACACGACCGTGCCGACCTTCCACCGCGCCAGCTTCGACAGGGCGGTGCCCTGAGCGACGATCAGCAACGTTCCCGACGGCACCGCAGCGACCTTCACCCCGGCATACACGCCCACGACCCGGCCGTGCCGGACCAGGAATGTGCGGGTGGCCTGCTTCGCCCAACCCAACTTCGGGAGCAGATACGTCGCCGAGAAATAGTGGTTGAACACGCTGATGCCGTTCGCGTACACCTGCTGCGCGTTGTACGTCTGCCCGAGCACCGTGACCGCCTTGTGCGGGGCAGTACGACGGTTCAGCTTGATGCTCAGCTTCACCGACGACACCGCGACCCGCTGATCAGGCCACGTCACCAAAGCATGCTGATACGCCGAAGTGCCCTTCACTGGGACGCCGCCAGCAGCGACAACCACGCTGGTCGGCCCGTAGGGGGTGAAGAAATCGCCGTTGACGGCGGCGAGGGACCGCCCGGTCATGTCGCGGACCTGCCGCCGCCACACCACCGCAGTGTTGATCAGCGGCCGAGTCGATACGCGGGAGATGGAGCCGTAGGCGGTGAACAGCGGGGACCGTCCGGGTGCTGTGTACTTCCGGACCACCACGCCGGGCGTGTGGTACACGACCGGGTGGGCGCCTCCGCTGTACGGGGAGCCGGGGGTGGCGCACTGCGCCGGGTAGGCGGGAGTGGCGCCTGTCGAATGCGCGGTGAGGACGACTACTGCGGCGCCTGTGATGAGCGCAGCGGTAGCTACAAGGGATGTGGTTTTTGCCATGACAAAGAATGTACGGTGCTATTGACTACTAGTCAAGGGCTAGCGGTATCGGTTGCCCAACATCTGACCGCCCATCGCCGCACCCACCCCCGACGGCAGATTCACCTGCTGCGGTGGGCGATGAATTGACACCTTCACCGGATGCCCCAGCAACCGATCGAGAGCTTGCGTCATGGCGTCAACTTGGTCATCGTGCTGGGAATTGGGGAACGCGGCGCTCTCGTCAATCAACGCTTGCGCCCATGTGGCGAGTGTGTCGGCCGGCAGGAACACGTGCCGTGATTCGATGAACGGCGACACCGCTACCGCCCGCGCATACTTGCCGTCCTTCACCTGCACCGGTACTAGTCCCGTGATTTCCCGTCTCAGATGGTCAATCACGGCAGTACCGTTCGCTTTGTCTTCCACGAGCTTCAGCCGGGTTTGCGGCCATTCTTTCGTGACCCGGCGTACCGCGTCCACGGTCGCCGTGAACGACAGGCGGTCATGGACCTGATCCAGCAGATACGCGTCGTTCCCCCAGCGTCCCCACACTTGCCCGACCACGTAGTCGGAGGCTTTCGTGTCCTTGAACGCCATGTCCCACGACTGGAGTACCTCATCGGCGCCGAGTGCGAGCATCGTGCCATCCGGCTGCCGGACCGCTTTCGGTGCGTCGTAGCGCTGCCACAGTTGCCGCTTCAACAGCGCACCCTCAGCAGGTGCCGGGCGTCCCTGGTAGAGCGCCGCGAAGGTGCGTTCTCCGACGGCCTCCCGAATCTTCTGCCATTGCTCCATGGTCCGGCCACGCGCCGATTCCATCCACTGCCCAGGTTCCCGGCCGAGCGGATCAACCTCGCCGCGCTCCGGTCGGTGATCGGCGAGAGCGGGGATGTTGACGACTTGCCAGTCCTCTAGATCCTGTTCGATCAGCCGACCAGCAAGATCATCTTCATGCCAGCGTGTCATAATAAGGACACACCACGCTTCCGGTGCGAAACGGGTACGGGCGACATCAGTCCACCAGTTCCACGCCGCGTCCCTATATGCGAGAGATTCGGCTTGTGCCCTATCTTTGACTGGATCGTCTATTATGAGACCCTCAAGTGGTCGCCCGGTCAAAGCGCCGCCAAGACCAACTGAATAGAGGCCCCCGTCGCTGCCTTCCAGTTGCCACTCGTGGGCCGCCGATGTGTCGTTGCGGACCTTCAGGCCAAGCTCGGCATGCGAGTTGATGGTGTTGCGTACAGCCCTTCCCCAACGACGGGCGATGCCCATCTCGTAGGAAGCCTCACCTAGCCGCAAGTCCGGATTCAGCATCAACATCCACGTAGGGAAGTAATGCGAACAACGTACAGATTTGCCCTCTTGTGGGCTCACGGAGATGATCAGCCGCTTAATCTCACCTGACGCGACCTGCACAAGCTTCGAATCGATCAACTCCAGCGTCGGAGTCTGCACCGTACGCGGGTCAAGGATCTGCGCGAGCTGCCCAGGGGACGCCGCATCACGAGCCGTGAACGCCGTGGACTCCAGTTTCGCAGCCGCCATTTCCCACACGGAGAGGCGGCCAGCAGTCATACCCGGAGTCTAGTTGACTACCTGTCAAAAGAGAGCGGCCACGGCGAACCAGGATGTCTACTGGCAGGTGTCCGTGGGTTCGGGAGGGATGAACCACACAGGGCCTTGTCGCCGTGACCACACTCAAACCTAGCCAGTCCTCGGGGGACAACTAGGAACAACAGGCCCCAGCAAGAGTGAGGCAAGCTGGGACGGAAGGTGCCTTGCCGCAACATCAGTCACGGGTTAGCGCCTGAACGCGAGCCTACCCTGCGCGCAACACGCAGATCGGTTCACAGTTCGCGTGGCCTGACTCGGACAGGCAGCCAACCAGTTCGGGACATCGCCGAACTATTGAGAGCACGTGACCCGAACATCAGCGGGGCGGAACAACTGCACAGCACTCGGCTGATGGGTTGAACCGCTGACGTTCAGTGGCAGGCACCCAAGTCGGGGGGACCGTCGATGCCTGCCATGTGAAACCCTAAACGGCCTAGTGACTACCTGTCAAGGGGGATGGTTAGGTGAGTTCCCCGGCACGGACACCAGCGGTGAAGGCGGCCCATTCGCCCCGGCTGAAATACAGCACCGGGGAGTCCGCGTGCTTCGAGTCGCGGACTGCGCGCCCGCCGTCAGCGAGTTCCGCGACCTGCACACAGTTGCCGTTGCCCTGGCTGAAACTGGACTTGATCCAAACCTGCTCGGTCATGCTGTCGCCTCTCGGTGTGCGGCTTCGTACGCGTCCTGGATCGATCGGGCTATGCGGCCCCTGTTCGACAGTTGATGCCCATTCGTTCTCGCCCAGTCTCTCACTGCGGCGAGTTGCGCTGGGTCGGTACGGGCAGGCTGACGGCCGTTACGGGGCGTCTTAGCCTTCGCGGTGTCCTGCCGGATCTTCCGGCCCGCTTCCATGAACGGCTCCAGAGCGGTGTAAAGCTTCTCCCTGTTCGCTCCAGTTAGGTCTATTTCGTATCTGTGTTCGTCGACACTGAATGTGACGGTAGCTGCCCCGGTGGCAGTCCCGTCCAGATCATCAATGAGGCTCGTGTTAGTTACGGTGGCCATGCGGAAGTCATCTCCAAGAGTGCTGGGTGAGTGAACTATTTTACGCTGCTACTAGCGGGTAGTGACAAGTTCCCGTTCCTGCCGCTGCTCATACGGGGAGAGGACACGCCACGAACCGTTTACGTTGCGGATCAGCCATGTACCGCCAGCGACTTGATTCCCGATCGCAGCCCATTGCCGTGCATCGGATAGGCGTGTGAACGTCCCGCCGACTCCACAAGCCCGGGTATACCGCTCCGACTTCCCAGCCATGAAGTTGAGTGTACGTGACTCACGGCTGTGGGTAGTTTCCGTCCGCTAGACGTTTCGTTATGCCGCAATCACAGTAGGCGATGCCGTCGATCACCGCGTACGCCTGATGCTCATGCGGGGCGACAGGTTGCGGGCGGTGCCGACCATGGCGTTGATACCGACCGAAATAGGCGGCTAGCGGTCGGCGCAGGATGATCACATCTGCTGAAACGACACACAGTAGGCACAGATACGCGGCCCACACCGTAGGAGTGATCACGGGAGCCGTCCGAGCATATCCGGGATTGCCTCGTGCAGATGCCACACGAGTTGTCCATCAGCGGCGAGCGTCGTCCCAACGTACTGGATATGCCCGTCAGGCAATGGTTGGCCCGTCCCGAACACTTGGAAGTGGCGAGTGAAGATGCCGCCCTTCTCGGCGTCATCGTCGAATTCGGCCCAGAACTCCACGATCTCGGGTGTGCGGGAGGCAACGGACAGGATTGGGTTCCGGTTGGGCCATCCGCGTAGAGCGTCGTACAGGTCTATGGCGTGCCACTGGCCGTCCACAGGAACCTCGTAACGGTAGATGGCGCGCATCAGTCACTCTCCGGTTCGAAGCGGGTGTAGGTGAAGATCCCGCCGTCTGGTTGCGGTCGGAGCGCTTCACCTTGGACGCAGAACTCGCCTCGCTCAGCCTGAGGTAGCACCATGAGCGTGCCTTCAAGTTGCCAGTCCGGCAGGATCGGCTTGTAGTCCATGGACGTTTTCTCTACGACCGGGAACTCGTACGTGTGGATGACGCCGGACCCGAGTTGCTCGATGATCACGGTGACTTTGCTGTGCTCGGGTGGGTCTATGTTCATTCTGGTTCCCTGTAGTCGGCGAGCCAGTCCCCGCCCGTACGGAGCAGGGCGACAGCGTCCGCGAGGTCATCCCCGGACAGGCCCATAGAGTTGGTGGCGCCAGCGCCGTGACGGCTGATCACGAGCCAGTTGCGGTGCGGGAATGCTCGCAGTGAGAACGGGCCGAGTTGCTGCACGTGCGCCACGTCCTGGTCACTCATCGAAGAACCTCGCGTTCAGGTAGCGCAGGACCCGTTGCATCGTCGCCGTGTCCAGTTCGTTGTCGCACATGTTGAGGAGGTTGACGGCCATCTCGACGTACCGCAACTCGGCGTCATCGAGACTGGTGACCAACTCGAACCGGATAGGCAGCTCCATGCTCACCGTTGGAGTCCTTTCACGGCTTCGGTGAGTTCCCGGATAGCGTCCACCTGAGCGAGAGCCGCCTGCAGGGACGCCGACATGAGGTTCAGGCTGGCGATCTCCACGATCGCCTCGAACGCGCCGTCATCGTTGTTGATCGTCGCGTCAGCTAGCGAATGCATCGCGGACTGCCATTCAGCGGCAGCTTGCGCGTAGTGGTCAAGGTTGCTCATCAGCCGTCGCTTCCGTACGTGTAGACGACCGGACCGTCGACCACTGCAACGATCTTGGTTTCAGGGTTCGGGGCGTGCCATGCGTCAATGTATCCGGCTTTGTCCCGATGGAAGTCGCGTTCAAGTTGCACGTGCCACGCGGGGTCATCCTCGGTGGCGTCAACGGGAAGGTTAGGTACGGCACCGTTCCGGGTTGTCTGGTCTAACCGAAGTCTCGCCCAAGCCTCATCACGGGAGTCGGCTGCGACAACAGCCGACTGGACACCGTGCCCTGCCGTGGTTAATTCGAAGACGAACAGTTTCACCGCCGTTTACCTTTCTTCGCTGGTGGTCGTTTGCCGCCGGGTTTCCGGTTCCGGTTCCCCACGGCGCCGGCACCGAACAGGCCTAGTACGGCCGTGACGAACCCGCCGACGATCTCGATCGGCGTCAGGAAAAACAGACCCAACATAGCTATCCTTTGCTCCTTGTGTGTGGTCCGGGTTCTTTACCTGTCAAATATTTCTCCACACAGGAAATGGAAGTATGGAGTTGCCGGGCGATGCTGTGGTTTGACCAACCAAACGAAGCGAGCCATAAGATCTCGGAGTAGAGCACATCTGACTCAGCAGTGCGGACGACGGGGCGGTCAGGCATCGGGTCGCCACTCGTCGCGGTAGCCCGGGCGATCGGCGTAGGGGAGCGCGAGCAGCGGCAGAACTTCCTCGTCTAGCGTCTCGTGGATCTCCTGTTGCCGACTGTCGCTGTATGGCCGTGCTGTCTCGTGCCACCGCCCGATGATCCGCCGCTTGGCTTCGCACTCAGCCAGCACCCGGGCCGGGTCGAACCGCTCAACAAAATCTGTTGCCTCGGGAGTGAAGCAATCGACTCGGCTCCGGAACTCGACGAAGGCGCGAGCGATGGCCTCATCGTCCTCGATTCTGGCGGTCAGGAACTCGGTCAGGTTCATCGCCATCAGCAGCAGCCGGTGCGGCCGAAAGGATCGGTGGGGTCGTTGCATTCGTGGCAGGACGTGAGGATGAATGGAACCAGAATCCATCCGGCTGCACCGAACCTGGTTACGGCTGCATGTCCGCGTGCGGAGCAGGACGGACCGGTGCGGGGGCACAGGTTACGGCCAGCGGACACGTTCACTTGGTAGTCGCCGATCAACGCGAGTGATCGCGTCTTGAAGGTGCCGTGCCAGCCCCCAGCAGCCTGTACACGCCGATAGCAGGCGTGCAGGGTGGTGAGGTAGCCGCGCAACTTCCCCGTGTAGCAGCGGCGGAACGCGTCCCCCGGGTCCCAGTTACGGCCGATCACGACTTATCCACGGCGATGCCTCTTCCTAGTTGATGGGTGATACCGGTAGTCGAGCAGATATGACTGGACGATGAGCACGGTCAGGATGAACCCGACTCCTGCCGTGAACCCCAGCAGAAACCGGATCACAGCATCCAGCCGCCGCGTGAGAACCGGTCCATCCAGAGCGCGGCGAACAGGATCACCCCGGCCACGAACCCCCGGTTGAGCAAGCGGTCCCGGACCCGGTAGGAAGCGGATGCGGTCGGGTCGGTTTGGCATTGGGTGCAATGCGGCGCCACCCGCACCCGGTACCAGTCGATAGCCGCAATCAGCAGACGTCTCATGTGGGCATCCTTTGCCTGAGTATGTGATTGGTGCGGTTGAAGCGGCGCAGTTGGGACACCCACTCGTCGTCGGCCATGCCGTTGCCGTCGTGACCCCACCGTTCCGCGAGGCTGCCACGCGGCAGACCCTGTAGCCGCTCCTGGAGTCGTGTCTCGTACCACGGCACGTATCGGTTCCGGACCCACCTGCGCATCCGTACAGACACGTACAGGACCGCGAACACTGCTGCGAAGATACTCATACCGATCTCAACGACCGGGCGGCCCTGACAGGCTCATACGCGGTGCAGCCGCAATGCTCCAGTTCCGGTGTTTCCTCCAGCGCAAACCGGAGGTCACCTAGGCAGTACACGGCCCGTCGGTCTAGATGGTGTTCGGCGGCGTCATGGCCGCACAAGCAGATACGCATCACAGCAAACCGACCTTGCGGAGACGCTCGTTCGTGGCCTCAACAATCCGAGTCGCCGTGTAGACGCCTCGCGGGCGGGGCTCATGCGTAGGCTGGTATTCGTCTACGCAGTGCACGCCGGGGCGGTTGAAGTTGGGGTACACGCCTAGGTGGCAGTGGTCGCACACAACGGCAGTCAGGGTGCATCCGTCGGGGGCTGCAGCTTCGAGATCCTTGAACAGCATCGTCACTCCAGCTACTTGGGGATTGGTTTGGATGCCGCCACCCTAACCCACCCCTTGACAAGTAGTCAATAGCAGAGTTTCATCGTTCACATGACCACAACCCCAGCCCTCACTGTCGCCCACGGCGGCACCCGTCACGGCGACACCCTGCTCTGCACGTCCGATGAGTTCCGCGACCTGTTGAGGTTGCGGGCGATGCGCCGTGACCTGTACGCGTTGACCGGGACCGCTGTCACGTCGGTGTCCGTCGTTGACCTGCTGTACGTGCTGGACGGTGAGTGATGGCCGTCAGCGTGAACACGGGACTGCCCTTCGATGGCAAGCATATCCGGGTTGTGCTGGAGGGTTTGGCCCGGCAGGAAGGCACGAGTGGCGCTGTCATGTTTAACGCACCCTTCGACTTCAACCGTCACGTGACCACCTACGTGCACCCGGAAGCCAGCTACGTGATGTCAGTAGAGATCGTCCCGGACCCGTTGAAGGTCGGCGACGAACTCACCGGGGCCAGCCTAGAGCCCCCTGAGGGCACAGTCGTGATTGATCACGACACTGTCGTGTGGCAGCGGTTCTCGAAAGACTGGCGCTGCCCTCAGGGGGGCTACTTCACTTGGCCCGGTCTAGTGAATTCGCAGATCCGAATCCCACTCACTGTCTTGTACGTCCCGGAGGAGACCCAGTGACCAGCCTGCCGCCGATTGACCGTGACACCGCGCTGCGGCTCCTCGAAAAGCAAGTCCAGCTAGCGGGCAGCAACTACGTGTACGCAGCTCACGACAACGTCTGCCAGTACGTTGAGGGCGGCCAACCTGACTGCCTCATCGCCCGTGCGCTCGTCGACTACGGCGTGCCCGTCGCAGTGCTGAAAGAGTGGGACAGCCCAACCCGGGAGATCCGGCAAGCATGGGAGAAGTTCAACCCATCGTTCCTCACCCTAGCCGCCGTGAAAGTGTTCGCGGTCGCACAGGACAAGCAAGACGAGGGGCAGTCTTGGGGTTACGCGGTGGACGCTGCCCGCAACGCCATGAACATGGGGCTGGCATGACCGTCACACTCACACTCAAAGTGGGCGACAGATTTTGGCTGGACGACTGCGACTACGCCTACACGGCACTCCGGATCTTGGTTGACCCAGCGGACTGTGAATGCTTCTACGTGATGACTGACCCCAACGAACCGCCCCTGCTGATCTGCGCCGAGGACATTGTGGAGATTCTGCGGTGACAACGATCGGCGACCGGTTCAAAGACTACGAGATAGTGACCCGGACAGCTTTGCCGCGTCGCGCATGGACAGTGATCCGGCTAGACGGCCGGGCTTTCCACTCCTTCACTCGTGGCATGCAGAGACCGTTCGATGCTGCGTTCGCTGACGCTATCGACCGGACCGCGCAAGTGCTGTGCGGGGAAGTGTCCGGGACTGTGCTCGCCTACACCCAGTCCGATGAGATCAGCCTGATCCTGGAACCCGGCGGGATCACCACGCAGCCGTGGTTCAACGGCGAGATCCAGAAAATCGTGTCGGTCACGGCTTCGCTGGCTGCAGCCGTGTTCAACCCGATCATCGGGAAACCTTCCGCTGGAGTGTTCGACTCCCGCGTGTTCACGGTGCCGGATCAAGGTGAGGCAGCGAACTACCTGATCTGGCGGCAACGCGACGCCACCCGGAACAGTCTGTCCATGGCAGCGCAATCCCAGTTCAGCCACAAAACGTTGCAAGGCAAGTCGGGTAGCGAGATGCAGGACATGCTGTTCAACGCTGGGATCAACTGGAACGACTACCCGGCACGGTTCAAACGCGGCGGCATGGTTGTTCGGCGCAGCGGCGAGCAGATCTTCGAGTTCATCCGTAGAGACACGGGTGCCCATGAGACGGCCACCGCTATGCGATCGTGGTGGGAGGTTGACGCTGCCCCGCACTTTACGTTCGATACTGCAGTGGCGACGCTGTCCACAACGAATCTCGTTGATCTTTAGTCCGGGAACCTCCGCATTCTGAAGATCAACCGTTTCGATTTGACTGCTCGCCATACTAGTTGTTAGTGGGGGAAACGATGGCACGGAGGCCGCTATGCCTACGCACCCAAACCTGATCACAGTCAGTGCATCCGCTGTCACACTCGCGGGGGTGGGGTTGATCGCTAGGCACCGCATCCACTACTGGCAGGAGTGGGCCCGGAACGTGTACGACAACATTGAAGGCAACCTGCTGGACCGGCTCGACGTCGAACCCGACATGGACGAGTTGACCACGTGACGACCCGTGAAGCCGGCATGGAAATGCACGCAGCAATCCACGACCTGCTAGCCGAACGCGCCGCGCTGAAACAACAAGTTCAAGACCTAGAAACCGAGCTTGAAGTCGCCCACCAGATGCTCCGACAGCAGTCCCGGGTCGCGTCGTGAGCCCACTCGGTCTGGTTGTTCTCGTCGGCGCCTTGTTCAGCATGGGGCTCGCCGTATTCATCTTGCGGGACAGCCGCGACTAGTGGGCATCTACTCCAGCCCCATACCGCCGGGAATCAACTTCACCCACCCGTACCGGCTGCGCACCCGGCAGCATGACGGCGCTGTCCGCATGGTGTGCGCCTGCGGCCACGCCTCCGACTGGATGGCAAGTGAGGCGGGCGCCCAGTTCGAAGCCGACCGGCATGTCGCTACCGGCTCCAACACGTGGGACCGTGGCTAGGCTCCGCGACTGGCTGTCCTGGGTTTTGCTGTGGCTCTACGCCAACCGCTAGAGCCCTTTCGCTGCCCGGATTAGTTTCTCTTCAGCTTGAAGCCGGTCGATCTCGTTCTGATCCCACACGGGCTGCCACGGTAGACCCGTGTCCGACCGCTTGAGCCCCGCCGGGATCTCCCGGACATCGCGATCCCCACGAAATGCGGGACGCAGCGCGAACGTTCCGTAAGCGCCAGACCCGGTGACGCGCTCCAAGACGCGCCCATACCCTGGCCACCACTCCCAGATAGACGATCCGTAAGGGTTGCCGCCGGACCCACCATCTTTCACTTTCGGCATGTGATGTTCCAGCCAGAACGCGACACGGTACCGCGCACGCATCTTGTCTAGCACGGCTCGTACCTCATCGGCTGCCACGTCCCAGTGATCACTGCCTCGCCGGAACGATTTATATAGCGATCCGAATGCGACAAGCTCCGGTTGAGTCTCAGCGATCACGCGTTCCAGGAGTTGGGCGTCAGCCCGATCCCTAAGGTTCATGCCCTGCGGGACACGCCACACATGCCCACGGTCACCCAATTCCTCACCTAGGGATTCCACGCGTTGCAGTGGCTCCGCAGACTGCCGGGCCACCATGCTCGGAGGGTTCTCTAGATCCACCAGCAGCGTCCGCGCGGGACGGATTTTCACGTCCTGCCGGAACGGGTGCACCCCCGCCGCGATCGACCAGCACATCTGCCGAGATAGCCACGACTTCCCAGCTCCAGGAGGGGCTAGCAGGAGAAACACGTCCTGCCTTTCAATGAGCCGTGGCACCACGAAGTGATGCGGCCTGTCCCGTTCGGTCGCGATGAACTCGCTCCACGTGGAGAGCCCCTCAACTGGAGCATTAGGGTCCGGTTCATCCACCAGCAACTGGAGATGAATGGACTGTTCAGCCGCCGCCGTATACATGTCGTCATCGTCTGCGACGTCATCGGCGATCTGGCTTAGCCGTTCGCCGAGTTGCCCCAACGACCTACGTCGGGCAGCAGACCTAACCTGCCGCGCGTAGTAGCCAATGTTAGTCACCAAAGGGCAACTGGCGATCAAAGTATGCAGATACGGAGTCCCACCTACCTTCACCAACTCCCCGCGTTCAGTCAGGATCGGCAGCACTGCTACTGCGTCAGCTCGCTGCTTTGCATCAGCCAAGTCGCAAATGGCATTGAAGATGACAGCATGCCTAGGCTGCCAGAAGTCTGCAACTGACAGCAGTCCGCGCGCCTCTACCGTCGCAGTAGCTGATTGCAACATAGCGCCAATGACTGCCTGTTCGGCTTCTAGGGCGCGGACTGGAGCGCTCACCATGGCGTCACCGCATGGGCGACGGTGTTGTCGACAGTGAGACTCCTGCTGTTGTACCGGATGGTGTTACGCATCCAAGTACGCCAAGAGGCAGTCCAATCCTTAGCTGTAGTTCCTTTGGATCTGTGGTGGTCCAGCCATTGCTGAGTTTCTTCGGCGAGGTCAACCCTGATGTTTTTTTCTCGGGCCCATCGCTGTAGCTCGTCAGTGACTTCGAAAGTGTCCGGTGCTGTGGTCGGTCGTTTCGCTGGCCGTTTGTCGTCGACGATGTCGAGGTGTGGCACCGGTACAGGTTCAAGGTTCAGGAGTGTGGAGTGTGGTCCTAACTCACCTAACGTAACCACACTCCTGCCGGACTTAGGTGCCTCTTGAGTGGCACTTAGGTCTCTGTCTAGTGTCACCTCTATGGATGTTCGGACGCCCAGGGAAGCCAGTTCGGTGGCTATGGATGCCCGCAGAATGGGGGATCGGATCGATTCGGCGGTTGCGATGACGGCTTGAACGCGTTGCGAGTGCTTGTAGCCGCCGTCCCACTTCGCGAACGTGCGCACTAGAAGCTCCTCGGTGTCCTCATCAACTAGGACATACCGTGCACGCTCTAGTTCGGTCAGCCACGCAGGAAAGTCGTCCCGCTCCTGCGTGGCGACTGTTTTGGACCAGCGTCGCCGCGTCAACGCGAGAGTCCCACAGGCCGCGATATCCGGTTGGGTGACGAGCATGAAGTAAGTACGTTGGGCACCGGCCGACAGCGCGCAAAACTCTGGGTCCAGCCATATAGCCGTGACGATGTTCCCGTATGTCCGGGCCATATCAAAGGCTGTCCTGCGCTAGGCCACGGCTGAGCATTAATTCATGCCAGTTGGTCCTAGGCCCCCAGAGTTTCCCGTAAAGATGAAACGTCCACGAGTGCGCTTGTAGCGGGGTGCGGATACGGTCCACGTCGATAGAGTAGGAGGCGCCGTCGGCGTTCGCCTCGTCGCAAGCGAAGTGGGTTACGTGCCAACTCGGCTCATCGTCACGGCGCGCTACTAGGTCGAGGATGTCTATCGGCCCGCTGTCTCCCGAGTCGTCTTGCTTGCTGGCTTTCTGGATGTCAATCCAAGTGATCCACACGGAGCCTTCGCCGTCGCCTACGGTCAGATCGCATGTTTGGCAGGTCCATGTCGCGATCATGAGTTGACTTCATCCGCCGTGAACATGGCGACTAAATCAGCTACGACCTGTTCGGGGGTGTCCCGTAACGCAAGTAACTGTAGGAATGCGACCCGATCCAACTTGATCGTTTTGCGTTCTGACAGGACCATGCGGCGCAGGTGTCCGTTCTGCCAGTCCGTGCCGTTAGCGCTGGATACGCCACTTGGCGTCAGCGGGCCTACGAGTGGCTCCAGTCGGGCCGGCGCAGATGGGCCGTTGACGGACGATGGATGGCTCATGCGTTGCCTCCGAAGATTTCGTCAATTGATGCGCCGTCGATCGCCATGGCCAACTCGCGGAAAGTTTGAGCAATGAACCGTTCGTACGACATCAATGGCTTATCGCCTTCAGTAAGGGCGATTCGGGCGCCGACCTCGTCATACACATCCGCTAAGTCGACATCCAGCGCGGACCTTCCTGCCGGGCTGGCGTCTAGTCGAGTTTCACGGAGTTTGCCCGTCACCTCGACACTAGTCTGTGTTGTCTCAGTGCACTCAACGATCTGATCGATGCTGTACCCCAAGAGGGCCATCTTCACGGCGACCATTGTCTTCATCATGAAAGCCGCGCGGGCCGCCAGATCTTCTATCTCTAGACGCATTGGGACGCGGTGTTTCAAGATCGAGTGGCACAGAATGATGCGCTCCTCGGTCCTTCTGGTCCCTCTTCGCGCTACTGCGCGGGAGGAATTTTCGCCGCGTGTGACTGGTTCTAGATGGCTAGGGTTACAGCAGCGGCGGTGTAGGCAGGCTCGACCTCCGGGGCACCGGTAGTCACGCGTATGACACAGATGGTCGAGTGTGAACTCCGGAGGGATGTGACCCCCGGCCACTTTATAGGCCTGCCGATGCATGTATTCTTGATTGGATTTGTAGCTACCTGTCCCGTAGCCCTCGGGACTTAGGGAGCCCAGCCACGGCCAGCAGGCGGCATTCCCTCCGCTGGTGTCTACATACTCCCAAAAGGCGTCACCCGAGAGCCAGAGTTGCGGGGTTGACTCAGAGTTGGCGGGGACTGCTAAGCTAGCCATAGGGCTTGCCCTTCCGTGTCGGGCGGTCTGGAGCGTAAGGCGGCGGTGGCCTGGTGAGCCCCGCCGCCGCTTCATTTCCCGCGAGCGTTCGCCCAGATTAGCCGTTGATCGTCGCTGGGTCTAGCTATGCGGCTGTGTCGTTCGGGAGCTGCCTCAGCTTCCCGCCCCGCAGCACCCACCGCCGTACCATGCCTTTGTTGCCGTGGTAGGTGTAGATGCCGCCGGAGGCGCCGTCACGCTTGTCCTCCAGCCCGTCGACTAGGCAGGGGGTACGTGAGGGGCACCCCGCGCATCTCGTGAGCGCAGCGGTCACTACAGCCTCGTCGGTGCGGCCCCACCGTTCAACACCCCGGGGTGGGGTGATCCCGTCAGCCTGATCCTCGCCACCACACGCGGCGACGTCCAGCCAGCTCACGCTGGCCTCGCGAGCAGTTCAGCGCGGATGGCGTCTAGATTCTCCGGATACCAGAGCCGGCCGTCTGCCCCGGCTGCGTCTAACCATGCCTGCTGTTTCACGGTGGGTTTGTTCCGGCCCACTTTCAACTCCACCATGAGCACACCCCGGTCCGCTCGGGCTAGGATCAGGTCTCCCAGCCCGCTGTCACCCTGATACGGGACTGTGTAGCGGCCGTCGCCGAGCATCACGTTCCGGATGTGAACAGCTCTCCACTGCCCCCACTTGGCTATCTGTAGGACCGTGGTGGTGAAAATAGCCTCTGTCATTGGCTTCGATGGTGTGGTGAACTGCATGGGGAGCGGTCCTCTCCTCAGGATTCGTCGAACAGGGGCAGCTGCCTAGCGGCCTGCGGTGCCGGAATGTCAGAGTCGAGCGTGGCGAGAACCTTGGCTTCTTTCCGAGACTTCTTGATTTCCAGGTAGAGGCCATACGCGTCGGACTTCGGCTGAGCCTGCCCGAGCCCCTTACACCAATGGTCGTTGCGGAGCAGGACTTTGGCCATGCGTCGCCAAGATGGGGCCCACTGCTTCGCCTCCAGCACCCGTGGGGCCTCATCGGGGATCGTGGTATACCCCCGGCCCTTCCACCCCTTGATGAAGCGCCGGAACCGGTCAATGTAGTGGTCCCGCGAGTTTGCAGGAAGACTCGACAGGAGCAAGTTCGTAAACGACTTCCATGTGTGCCCTGGCGGTAGGGTGATCGCACCGTACCCGGCCACGTTGCCCTTCTCTTCAACATACAGGGCCCCCGTGTTGACCCCGTTTACGCGGGCGATCAGCTTGTACCACGTCTCCGGTTCGAGGATGTGATACAGCCACAACCCTTGCCGCTGATCGTCGCCGTAAGGCTGGCATAGCCGCTGTTTCGACAACGGCACGCCAGCCTTTTGCATCAGGTCGTAGATGGTGTTGTGCGGAAGGTCCGGGAACTTGGCATGGAACCGCCAGATGTCCTCCGTGGCCCAGTCGTAGATCGGGTAGGCGTTGTACAACTGGCTACCTTGCCCGGTAGTCCATCGTTTCCCGTCGGCCATCGGCTTCTGCGACCAGCGGACTATTGTCCCGAGCCGGTGCAGCGACTCGTCGGCCCTGATTCCGATGAACCCTACGGTCGGCTTGCCCTGCCCATACCACTTGCCCCAGATGACCATGAATTCTTCGAACTCCATGCCGGGGACGAACCACTCGTACTCCACTGTGGCATCCGTGGGCTTTTCGCGGACCCACACGTCGCGTTTCGACTCGTCCCAGCACGTCCACTGCGGCTCGTAGTTGGTGACGGCGTTGCGCAGGTTCAGTGGAATGCACACCCAGTGCAGGTCGATGTGATCGCGGTACAAGTCAACGCACCGTTGGATGTGGTCGACAGTCGCCTTGTACTGAGCCTCCATGTCGATGATGAAAACCCCGACGCGCCGGCCCCGTTTGATGGCCTCATCCATGACCAGGTGCAGCATGACCGTCGAGTCCTTGCCGCCCGAGAACGACACGTACAGGCGCTCGAACCGCTCGAATGACCAGGCGATGCGCTCGCGTGAGGCTTGAATGACGGTCTTATCCGGGTTGTAAACCTTGCGTGCATCCATCTTAATAGAGCTCCGGTTGTGTCTTACGTTCGGCGTCTCTGAGCGTCGGTAGTTCGGCCTCGCCGTGGGCCGTCAGCCACCGGTTGAGGTACTCGAAGGCCGCCAAGTTGGCCCGGTGCTGCTCCTCCTTGGTGAGCAGGCTAAAGCCGTTGCAGTACGTGGAAGGGATGCCGGTTGCGTAGCACATGGAAGCCTGCCCGAGCCACGCAATCCGATTCATCCGGTCATTGGTGAGGTAGTGCTCGCAGGAGTTCGGCCACTCGTGCAGGACCTCTTCCAGCGCCTCGCGGAAGCGGGGGATGTCGCGCAGGAAGTCTGCGTACATCGTGCGGCACTCCGTATCCGTATAACCCTTATCCCTCGCCGACGACTCGTAGAAGCCTGCTGGGTAGCATTCCCATTCATTCCAAGTGTGGTAAATGCGCTTCACGATTCCTCCGGGAAGTTCAGGCGGGCGAACTCGCCGAAGAGTTCACGCATCGGCGTCACCCCCGAGTAGCGCGCGGTCTTCAGCGAGGGCCCGATCATCAATATCCGATTCGTCCAGGCCCTCGAAGTCCTCGTCGTCATCGATGGCGTCCCATGACGCCGAGAATTCCTCATCCGAGAACAATTCCGCCAGGCCACTGATCTGACACAGCCGCAGGACCTCGTCAGGCTCCATGCCTAGGTTTTGGCCGATCCTGTCGCTGGACCAGTTTCGGCGCTTGAGTTCGACCACGATATCCGACATGGCGGCGACGGCGTGCTTCCCCCGGGCCCGGTTGTGGCGGATCGTGGACGCCATCCGGTCCTCGGTGTCGACACGGTCGGAGCGGATCTGCACGACCGGGAGATAGCCGTGGAGGCGGTCCTGAATGGCGGGGTATTCCTTACCGACACGGTGCCGGTGGAAGCCGTCGATGACTTCTAGATGGTCGCCTTCCTGGTTGGAGACGATCGGCTGAGTAAATCCGTCGGCATCGATGGATAAGCGTAGTAGTTCCATTTCGGGGGGCGCGACGACGTTCGGGTTGTACGCGTTACCTTGCACCGTTTCGTTGGGTACCCAGCGAACGTAATCCACTGGCTCGCCAGCGAACGGTGACGCCACATGCAGCAGCGCGCGAGTCTCGTTCAGCGCAGCGACCCGGTCCGGCAACTCACCTGCTGCGATCTCCTCCGCGATCACGGCTTGCAACGCGGCGAGGTTTTCGGGGCGCATCTATACGGCCTTCCGGATGGGCATAGCGATCTGCGTGGCGGGTTCTTTCGGGGCGCCGATCCCGACGGGCATCTTCGCTGATTTCTGCGTGAACTGGATCGGGTCCGTGTCGGCGGCGGCGACAGCGGCGAGCAGGAAATCGGCGCTGACTACCCACTCAAGGGGTTCCGTGCCGGTGTAGTCGGTGAGGGGGCACGGGACGGCTGAGTCACCGGAATGGGCGGACACTGCGCGTACGAGTAGCTCATCGGTGGTGACAGTGAGCAGCAGGTGCCGGGCCCCGGTATCGGTAACGTCAGCGACCGTCACGGCCTGTTTGATCGCGGTCGTCAGGTCGTCACGGTCGAACATGTAGGTGACCCCCGCGTCGGGGTTGATGCCGTCGAACAGTGGCCGCCACTGCACCCACCCGCCGCCCCGCGACGCGGACAGCGCGGTCGTGATGACAGTGGTGCCGTCCGTGAGGGACAGGCGGGAGTCGGACGCCCCGATGGTGACGGTGTCCCCGGTCAAACCACGGGTCACCGCGAGCAGTTTCCCGGCGGGGGTGAGCACAAAATCCGGTGCCTCACTGTCGGTGCGCTCCCAGGGGAGTAGCGCGGTGTGCAGCCGGTATTTGTCGGTCGCCACCACATCTAGGGTGTCACCGAATCCGAGGTGGATGGCGTGCAACGGAATGTCGATGCTCACCTTGTCGGATGCTGCGGGCGCGACTCGCTCCACGGCGTCCATGAACGCCTGAGTGTTGACAGTGCCGACTGTGGGAAGCGGTCCGGGGGAGGCAGGGAACGCGTCAGCGGTCATCAACGGCAGCCGCCACACTGCCTTCCCGGCGCTGACGGTGAGCCGGCCGTCCTCCGTGGTGAGGGTTACTGTCGCCGCACCGACCACGGCCAGGATTTGGGAGAGCAGCCGGTGGGAGACGAGCGCCACCCCGGCGTCCTCAACCCTCGCGTTCACGTGGGTGGTGACTTCCGCTTCGTAGTCGAACCCCCGCAGCACAATCGTGTCCGGCTCGTCCCCGGCGGTGATCAACACTCCGGCGAGGATCGGCATCGCGGGCTTACCTGAGATAGCGGGGGCGCATACTTTCACCCCGGCGAGGATCGCCGACGTGGGGCAGGTGATCAGCACAAGGACACCGACAGCGGAGCGGGACCCTGCGGCAGCCGCGCCACGTGGGCCAACTCCCGGCACGGTTCCTCGGTGCAGGTCCGCAGGGGTACCGGGCCGTGCAGCTTTTCGTGCGCGATATGCACGGCCGCCTCCAACGCATGCACGTACTCGTCCTGCGGGTCAGGCTCAGGTTCGGCGGCCAACTCCTGCGCAGTGGCGACTGCCTCTATCGCAGAGTCGGCAGCGTGCTGCAGGTCGTTGGCTGCGCGTCGCCAGTCCCGCTCAATTGCGGTCAGCCTGTCGATATCTGGTTTCGTCATCCCGTCTCCCATGAGTGTTTGAGTAGCCCCAGCTCATACCCCCAGGGCGGTTCCAACGTGAGTTCCTGATTGTGCGGCCAGCACACCATCCTGATGTTGTCCGGGTCTGTAATTGACCCTCCGCGTGCCCTCGTCAGCGGTTCATGAGGGCTGTCCCCGATCCGGTCACACCACGGAACAGCGCAGACCACCGCGCCGTCCGGGTGTGCCGCTGCGATGACCTGCCGCCTCTCGCGGTTCTCCCGCTGCCTTCGTAGCGACACCGCCCGTAACGGTGTGCGGGTGACCAGCCGGGCCGTGGATCTGAGCGGTGTCTTAGCCTTGAGCGGCTTCGTGGTTTTCAGCGGTGTGCGCCTAGGAAGAAATCCGCCGCGTTTCATGATCGTCAGTCTAGTAGAACTAGTGACTGGTAGTCAATGGGGCATCGGTGGGTTGCCAGCCGCCGCATTCCCGGCAGTACCGCCACGACACCCCTCCCACTTTCACGATCCGGGTGACCCGGTGCGGGTTGTAACCCACCGTGGGGACGTCCTCGCGCCAGGAGACGGCGGCCGGCAGGTCGTAGCCGTTGAACGGATGCCACTTCATGAGTCGCCCCCGTAAGAGAGTGTCTTGAATTCAGCGCGGACAGTTGCACCGTAGGTTCTGCCGACGTCGATGCGGGTGTCGATGGCTCGGATCTCCTGACGCAGCACCCGCACGAGCGCCTCTGCTACGAGGGCGTCCTGTTCCTGCCGGTCTGCCGCGACCCGGGCTTTATGCTTGCGAAGTTCCATGGCGCCGTCAGCGGCGAGGAACGCGCGGGATTCGGCAATATCGGCAGCGTGGCGTTTCTCGGCCATGTCCCGTTCCGCGAGTTTCAACGCCGACACGGTCCGGTCAAGCTGCGCGGTCAGTTCCCCGAGTTGCCGGACTACTTCTAGCGGCGTGAGTTGCTCCATCATCGTTCCTTGTTGAACGCGACAGCCCGGACCGTGGACACTGTCTTGCCTTCGCCACGGTAGGACTCTAGGTCGGCAGCCGGCGCCAGGTCGGCCACGGCGGCGCTGTAGTTGACGCTGCCCTTCCGGGGCGAGTGGGTGACACTCACACCATGCCCACGTGTGGGACGGCCGTCAGCCAGCTTCAGGACCGCGTCCCGGGCCGACGCGGCGACACGCTCAGCCGCTTTCAACTCGACGAGGGCGTCCAGGTAGTCGGTCGCCGCTAGCTGCCATTCCTCATCGGTGCGTTGGTTCACGAGCGGCGCGAGGTACGGGGCGGACCGTTCCGGGTCTGCGACGATCCAGTCGACTTCCTCCATGAACGCGACGAACGTATCCAGCACCGAGGGGAGCCATAGCGGGTCATGCTCCACGCGGGAAGGGACCGCGCCCGTCGACTGCTTCCAGACGACCAAATCGCCCCACTTGCGGCCGGTGCATTCCAGTTGAACTCGTATCTGCGCCTCATAGTCGGGCCGCTGATCGACGTGCGTGTACCGGGCCCGTTCCGGGGGACATTTTACTTCAAGCACCCCATCGTCCCCTATAAGGGCATCTGGCGTCGCAGAGAGCCATGGATAGTCGGGGTGCACGAATCCCGCTTGGTAGCTGTGGGTGAGAACACCGCGTAGCCGCTCGTAGGCGGTGATCGCATCCAGTTCATGGTCCAACCCATA
>Ga0137409_10002222_pt1 | contig 20925 bp, 12 predicted proteins | sample CZODoug1_16funga_FD_122059 | JGI IMG/M metagenome (GOLD analysis project Ga0137409, IMG submission 122059) | Vadose zone soil fungal communities from Angelo Coast Range Reserve, California, USA - CZODoug1_16fungal (Hybrid Assembly) | ecosystem: Environmental > Terrestrial > Soil > Vadose zone... | reverse complement strand
ATCACGATGAGGCACTTCACCACCAGCGTTCCCTGCACTTCTTTCTCCTGCGCCTGGGGCGTGTAGTCGACCTTGGGTCCGCTGCGCTGGACCATCTTGATGACGGTGTTCTCCGCCTCGATGCGTCTCGGGGCCGTCCCGGTCCCGCCGAAGGAGCCTCCCACCACGCCGCCCTGGACGCCGCCGACCACGCCGCCCTCCACGCCTCCCTCGACGCCGTCGTCGACCTCTTCCTCGGGAAGGTCTTCCGGCGGCTTCTCCTCCAGCTTCGGCAACTCCTTGGGGGCCACCATGGTCTGGGTGGGCGCCTTGGGGACGATCTTCGGCGTCTGCCGCGGGGTGGTCTTCTTCCGCGCGGCCGGCGGCGGGGGAGGAGGCGGAGGAGGCGGCGGCCGGAACACGACGTCGACGGCGGCCTCCTGCTTCGGCATGTGCGCCCTGACGTACGTGAAGGCGACGGCGAGCGCGATCGCGGCTCCGTGGAGCAGGATCGAGACCAGCATGGACGTGCCCCGCCTCGTCTTTGCGCGGGCGGCGGTGAGCGTGTCGAACATGTTTCCTCTGCGAGACGGCGCCTAAAAGGCGGCGAACATTACAGGCCACATATAGGGCTGTCAACGCACCTGTTGCGTGTCCGATCTGCGGTGTCTTGTCTCAGTCGCGCCAAGGGCGGACGGGCTCGAATTCGCCCGCCCGCCCTTGGATGTCTTGCCCGATTGCCGTTCTAGAACGTGTGCGACATCCGGACGTATCCGAAGCGGCCCATGAAGTCGTAGGCCGTCGGGTCCGATGCAGCCGTGAAGCCGTTGTAGATGACTTCCGGCTTGTGGTCGCCCACGTTGTTCACGCCCGCGCCGATCGTCGTGCGGCCCGCCGGGCTGCGCAGCGTGTAGCTCGCGAACACGTCGAACGTGACGTACGCCGGGACCAGCCGCTTGAACTCCGGCGTACCACCCGATCCGCTGCAGACCGAGCCACCGGCGAAGAAGCCGTTCTCGTCGCCGCACTCGTGGAATGACCCGATGAACTTCGAGTTCACGCCGGCGCCGAAGCCGGCCAGGCTCCAGGTCACGCCCGCGTTGGCCTTGAAGGCCGGGAAGACGCCGCCGGTGCCGGCTCCAACCTGCTGGACGTCGAAGGTGCCCCGGCCGCCCAGGATGGACCCGTCAGCCAGGGTACGATCGAACTTGTGCAGCCAGGTCCCGTCGAAGACGAACCCGAACCGTCCGTACTCGGTAGGCAGGGCATACCGCACGGCGAGATCGATGCCGTCAGTCTCGTCCTTGCCGACGTTGGTGTTCGTGTCGATGATGTTCGAGATCCGGCCGGTCGCGTCACGTTGGACCAGGTCGCAATAAGCCTTGTTCGGCGTTCCCCCCGCCGCTGGATAGCAGCCGGCGAGGATCACGTTGGCCCCGATGGTCGAGATCGAGTTCTCCACGGTGATGTTGTAGTAGTCGACGGTGATCGTGAAGTTCTTGATCATCGTCGGCTCCAGCACCACGCCGAGGGTGAACGTCTTCGCGGTCTCCGGCTTCAGGACGGGGTTGCCGCCCACGCGCGACCGGTGCTGCGTCTGGTCGTCGCCGTTGCCCGCGACGCCCTGCGCGAAGCAGTTGTCCGGCGCGAAGCCCGGCGTTCCGGGCGGCGGGACGGGGGTTTGACTCTGCCGGGCCGGGAGGCGGCACGGATCGGTGACGTTGGGGAAGTTGTCCGCCTGGCCGAAGAACAGGTCGGAAATGCTCGGAGCGCGGAAAGCCGTCGAGTAGGTGCCGCGCACCGTCACGTCCCGCACGGGCGTGTACCGGCCGCCGAACTTGTACGTCCAGTCGGTGCCGAACGTGCTGTACTTGAACACGCGCGCGGCGAACTGGGCTTCCAGGTTCTGGACGCCTGGCATGTTGGCGAGCACCGGGATGGAGAGCTCGCCGTACCCCTCGTTCACGTAGTAGCTGCCCTGGGTGATCTCGCCCTTGTTGCCGGTCGTCAGGCCGGCGACGGTGATCGGGTCGGGGATCTGCGAGCCCTTCATGGTGCGGAACTCGTAACCGAGGGCCAGGCCCAAGGGACGGTCGCCGAACAGCCGGATCAGCTCGCCGCTGGTGTTGAAGTTGAAGCCGGCCAGCTGGTTGAGGCCGCGCTGGGTGCCGGTGAAGGTCAGCTGGGTGATCTGATCCTGGGTCATCGGGGTCGCCGCGCCGCCAAACAGATTGAGGCAGGGGACTGCCGTGCCTCCGGCGGCCGAGCAGAGCGGGCTTCCCGACGCGTTCGTCGTTCCCGTCGGGGAACCCAGAGCGGACGCGAGGTTCGGGATATAGAGGTTGCCGTGCTTCACCTCCACGCCCTGGGTCCGGCCGTAATTGACCGCCGCTTCCCAGAACCAGCCCTGCAGCGGGCCGAAGTCGTCGGACAGGGTGCCGTCGACGCCACCGACCAGCCGGATGGTGTCGATGTCCTGGTTGAAGGTGCGGTTCCCGAACTCCAGCAGACGGCGGCGGACGCCGACGCCGTCAGCGGGGTCCAGCGCGACGCCGAACGGGTTGTAGGGGTTGTTCGCCGCTACCGCGACCCCCTCGCCGTCGGTCAGGAGGGGCTCCGGGGCCAGCTTCTGGTCCGACTGCCGGTTGACGTAGCTCGCCTCGAAGAAGCCGCGGGCGAAGCTCCCGATCCGCGTGTCGCCCGCCGAGTAGAGCGAGATGCGCTGCTGCGGCGTGACCAGGTAGTTCTGCGGCTGGAAGTTGTACAGGTCGCCGCCGAACTCGGCGATCCGGCCGCCGACGAAGCGGCGCCACCCGAACTGCCTGCAGCTGTCGTTCGCGTCGTTCGCGATGACCTTCGAGTTCGGAGTTGCGGTCTCGGCCGACACCTCGGCGGCGGTGCACTTGATGAACGCGTTCCTGCTCGGATTGGCCGCGATCAGGCCGGTGAACACGCCGTTGCCCCCCGTCGGGAAGATCGGCGCGTTCGTGTTGGAATCGCGGGGGAAGACCACGCGGCCCTGGGGAATGGTGCCGCTGCCCGTGGCTTGGTTCTCGCCCTGGGTCCCGACGGTCTTGCCGGTCTGGTCGAATGCGCGCGGGATCTTGGAAAAGTCGCGATCGCCGGCCCACGTCGGCTGCTGGTTGGAATATCCGGCCGAGAAGGTGATGTTGCCGCGGTCGCCGCCCGTGCCGGTGGTGACGTTGAAGTCGTAGAGGGTACCATCGCCCCGCTGCGACATACCGGTGTACGCGCCGAGGTCGGTCTGACGGTAGTTCTTGCGCGTGATGATGTTCACCACGCCCGCGATGGCGTCGGAACCGTACACCGCCGAGGCGCCGTCCTTCAGGATCTCGATGCGCTCGATCGCGGCCGTCGGGATGGAGTTCAGATCCACCGACGTGTTCGCGCCGGTGCCGCCGGGCACCATGCGGCGCCCGTTGAGGAGCACCAGGGTGCGGTCGGAGCCGAGGCCGCGCAGGCTGACGCGAGTGGAGCCGTCGCCGCCGTTGTTCACGGCGGTGTTGATCGCGTTGCCCTGCTCGGGAAGGCTCTGTAGGAAGTCGCCGATCGACACCTTGCCGCTCGCGATCACCTGCTCACGGCTGATCACCGTGACGGGTGCGGGAGTGGTCAGGTCCTTGCGGCGGATGCGGGATCCGGTGACGGTGATCGTCTCTTCGGCGGCACGCTTGCCGGCCGCCTGCGCGCCGGTCGTGCCGGTCGCTTCGGGTGTGGCCGTCGTGTCGGGCTGTCCGACGGCCGGGGTGGGCACGCCCGTTTCAGCGGGCGGCGGGGTCTGCCCAGCGGGACGACTTTCCTGCGCGGCGGCCATCGCCGAAACGCATAGCCCCGAGAGCAGTGCCGTGGTGAGGGCCTTCGTCTTCAAGAGCATCGGGAAACTCCTCTGGTGTTGGTCGAGTCCTACCAACTGCTGAGCGCGGAAGAGCGGGGCGCTCTCCGCGCCACTCCTTGTTGTTTGCGTCACGCGCAGCAGAAAGGGGCATGTCGAATGAAGTGCGGAGTTGTCATACCCGCCCGTCCCAGCGAGCGTCAATAGCCCCCTCCCTCCCTGGCCGGCCCGGCGGAGCGGCGGAGCCGCTGCGGCGCGCTCGTTCGTGGGCGCCCCCGCCGTACGTCACCGCCGCCGCCGAGCGTCCCGGGCGGCGCTCCGCGGCATGCGCGGCGAGGGCGCGGTGGCCCGGCGTCACGCCTCGGGAAACGGCCCCGAACGAGGGTCTGGCATCGTCCTTGACAGAGGGCGGCGGCGGGGCTTAATCAACGCGGCGCCCCGCGGAACTAGCTCAGCTGGTAGAGCGTCGCCTTGCCAAGGCGAAGGTCGCCGGTTCGAACCCGGTGTTCCGCTCCATTCCCAGGCCCCCGCGACCACTCCGGTTGCCGGGGGCCTTCGTGTTCCTGGCGTACCGCGTTACTTTGCCGCGTCGATCACGATGCTCCGTCGCAACGGCGAGCCCACTCGTCGGGTGTCACCGGGAGCTCTCTCGCCTCGAACCGGTCATCCGCCTCCGCCTGGAGGTTGTAAACGGTGCTCGGCTGGACGATGGCGACCTTCTGTGTGGATCCCAGGTCTGCACGCCCGTCGCGGTCGGGCCCGACCTGTTCGAGGGCATCGCCCGCGAGCTCGATCTGGACATACCGCGCTGGAAGGCCTCGATCGCGTCGGGACGGCCGCGCGCCCATCGATGAAGCCCTCATCGCGACTCCGCCGCCAGAGCCGCGCGCGCAGTCTGCCAGCGCGGACGACGCGTACAGTCCTCGCGGTGGCGCCGGATGCCGAGACGGTGGCGGCGCTGGAGCTCGATCTCCCTCAGGCGGGGTATGCCCACGTCGTCGCGGCGACAGGCGAAGCCGCGGTGGCGATCCTGAACGAGGAAGACGTGGACTTGCTGCTCTTCGATCTATGTCCGGCTGCGCGACAAGCTGGGAGAGTGGCGCGAGCTGATCCGCACCGTGCACGGGGTCGGGTATCTCATGGTGGATCCGGACCAGCTCGGCTGACCAGGCAGCGACCTTGTTCCGGCTCCTGACAGCGTAACCCTCACAGTTTCGTCGGTTTCGTCGCGGTGCGGCAGAAAGGCTTGCATTCCGGTGCCTCGGGCGTTCAGTGTTCCAGCACTGGACTGCGCGGCCGCCCGGGAGCGAAGATGACGATGGCAGAAGCAGGATATCCGCCCCGCCAAGGGCTGTACGACCCGGCGCTCGAGCACGATTCCTGCGGGTTCGGGTTCGTCGCCGACATCAAGGGCCGCCCCTCGCACGAGATCGTGGTCAAGGCCCTCGAGGTGCTGCTCAACCTGGAGCACCGGGGCGCGACCGGGGCGGAGAAGGACACCGGCGACGGCGCGGGCATCCTGCTGCAGACGCCCCACGCCTTCCTGGCGAAGGAGTGCGAGAAGCTAGGGCTCGCGCTGCCGGGACGGGGCCACTGCGGCGTCGGGATGGTCTTCCTGCCCCCGAGCGAGGTAGGGCGCGAGGCCATCGGCCGGCTGTTCCAGGAGACGGTCCGCGGCGAAGGACAGGAGCTGCTCGGCTGGCGCGACGTGCCGACCGACAACGCCGCTCTCGGACCGACGGCGAAGGCGAGCCAGCCGGTCATCCGGCAGATCTTCATCGGGCGCGGCGAGGACGTGGCTGACGAGGACGCTTTCGAGCGCAAGCTGTACGTGATCCGCCGCCTGGTGGAGAAGAAGGTCTCGCGCTCGGCGATCCCCGGCCGGAGCCACTTCTACGTCCCCAGCCTCAGCCACAAGACCGTCGTCTACAAGGGGATGCTCAACGCGAGCCAGCTGCGGCGGTTCTATCTCGACCTGGAGGACCCGGCAGTCGTCTCCGCGATCGGCATGGTGCACTCGCGCTTCTCCACCAACACCTTCCCTTCCTGGGGGCGCGCGCACCCGTACCGCTACATCTCGCACAACGGCGAGATCAACACGCTGCGGGGCAACATCAACTGGATGCACGCGCGCCAGTCGATGATGCGCTCGAGGCTGTTCGGCAAGGATCTGCTGAAGATCCTCACCGTCATCGACACCGAGGGATCCGACTCGGCCATGTTCGACAACGTGCTCGAGCTGCTCACGCTCTCGGGCCGCGAGCTGCCGCACGCGATCATGATGATGGTCCCCGAGCCGTGGTCGCGCGACGAGACGATGAGCGCGGAACGGAAGGCCTTCTACGAGTTCCACTCCTGCCTGATGGAGCCCTGGGACGGCCCGGCGTCGATCGCCTTCACCGACGGCGTTCGCGTGGGCGCGGTGCTCGATCGCAACGGCCTGCGCCCCTCACGCTACTACGTCACGAAAGACGACCTGGTGGTGATGTCGTCCGAGGTCGGGGTCCTCGACATCCCGCCGGACAAGGTCCTGAAGAAGGGCCGGTTGCAGCCCGGCCGCCTGTTCCTGGTCGACACGGCGGAGCAGCGCATCGTGGCGGACGAGGAGATCAAGGAACGGATCGCCCGTCAGGCGCCGTACGGCGAATGGCTGCGTACCTCGATGCTCCGGATGGAAGATCTCCCCGCGCCGGTCCGCGCGATCCATCCGGACCATGAGGTCTTGCTGCGGCGCCAGGAGGTGTTCGGCTACACGTCGGAGGACGTCAGGCTCCTCATGTCGCCGATGGCGGCCACCGCCAACGAGGCGGTGGGGTCGATGGGGACGGATACGCCGCTCGCCGTCCTCTCCGAGCGCCCGCAACTGCTCTTCAACTACTTCAAGCAGCTGTTCGCGCAGGTGACCAACCCGCCGGTCGACGCCATCCGCGAGGAGATCATCATGGCGTCGGAGACCTCGATCGGTCCGGAGGGCAACCTGCTCGAGCCCGGGCCGGAGTGCTGCCGGCAGCTGGGGTTGCCCGCGCCCATCCTGACCAACGACGAGCTGGCGAGGATCCGCGCCCTCGACGGTGGCCCCGGCACCAAGGGCCTCAAAGCCGTCAAGCTCCCCACGCTCTTCGATCCCAAGGGGGACGGCGCCGCGCTGCGCCGGGCGCTGGAGGACCTGCGCTGGAAGGCGTCGGAGTGCATCGCCGAGGGGTTCAACCTCCTGGTCCTCTCCGATCGCGGCCACGACGCCGATTCAGCCCCCATTCCCACGCTGCTCGCGGTCGCGGCGGTCCATCACCACCTGATCCGCGAGGGCACCCGGACGCGCTGCAGCCTGATCGTCGAGAGCGGAGAGCCTCGCGAGATGCACCACTTCGCGCTCCTGATGGGCTACGGGGCGAGCGCGGTGAACCCGTACCTGGCCTTCGAGGCGGTGCACGACCTCGTCAAGCAGGGTCTTCTGTCAGGCACCGCCGCCGAGGCGGAGAAGAAGTACCTGAAGGCGGTGGTCAAGGGGCTGGTGAAGGTGATCTCCAAGATGGGGATCAGCACCATCCAGAGCTATCACGGCGCGCAGGTGTTCGAGGCCGTGGGGCTCTCGCAGGACTTCGTCGACGAGTACTTCACCTGGACCGCTTCACGCGTGGGCGGCGTGGGGATCGACGTCATCGCCAAGGAAGCGCGCATGCGGCACGAGCGGGGCTTCCCGCCCAAGCGGCCCATCGTGCACACCAGCCTGCCGGCGGGAGGCGACTACCAGTACCGGGCCGGAGGTGAGTTCCATCTCACCAACCCGGAGACGATCCACAAGCTGCAGCACGCCTGCCGGACCGGGGATTACAAGATCTTCCAGGAATACACGGCGCTGGTCGACGACCAGTCGAGGCAGCTGTGTACGCTGCGCGGCCTGATGGACTTCCGGGCCGCCGCCAAGCCGGTGCGGCTCGATGAAGTGGAGCCGGTGGAATCCATCCTCCGTCGCTTCAAGAGCGGCGCGATGAGCTACGGCTCGATCTCCAAGGAGGCGCACGAGACGCTCGCCATCGCCATGAACCGCATCGGCGGGAAGTCCAACACCGGCGAGGGCGGCGAGGACCCGGCGCGCTACGTGAAGGAGCCCAACGGCGATTCGAAGAACTCCGGCATCAAGCAGGTGGCGAGCGGGCGGTTCGGGGTCACCAGCTACTACCTGGTCAACGCGCGGGAGTTACAAATCAAAATTGCCCAAGGCGCGAAGCCGGGAGAGGGCGGCCAACTGCCCGGCAACAAAGTATACCCGTGGATCGCCAAGGTTCGGCACGCGACGCCGGGCGTGGGTCTCATCTCGCCCCCGCCGCACCACGACATCTATTCCATTGAAGATTTGAAGGAGCTGATCCACGACCTGAAGAACGCCAACAAGGACGCGCGCATCAGCGTGAAGCTGGTCGCCGAGCTGGGCGTGGGCACCATCGCCGCCGGCGTGGCCAAGGCGCACGCCGACGTGGTGCTCATCTCCGGCCACGACGGAGGGACGGGCGCCTCGCCGCTGACCTCGATCAAGCACGCCGGGCTCCCTTGGGAGCTGGGGCTGGCGGAGACCCACCAGATCCTGGTCTTGAACGACCTGCGCAGCCGGATCACCGTGGAGGTCGACGGGCAGCTCAAGACGGGCCGCGACGTGGTCATCGGCGCGCTGCTCGGGGCCGAGGAGTTCGGTTTCGCCACGGCGCCGTTGGTGGCGCTCGGCTGCATCATGATGCGCGCCTGCCATCTCAATACCTGCCCGGTGGGGATCGCCACCCAGGATCCGCGCCTGCGCGCCAAGTTCGCCGGCAAGCCGGAGAACGTGGTGAACTTCATGCGCTTCATCGCCCAGGAGGTGCGCGAGTACATGGCCGAGCTGGGCTTCCGCACCTTCGACGAGATGGTGGGCCGCTCGGAGCGGATCGAGATGCGCCGCGCGGTCGATCACTGGAAGGCGCGCAACGTCGACTTCAGCCGCATCCTCTTCAAGCCGACCGTCCCCAAGCACTACGGGCGCACCTGCCGGATCCCGCAGGACCACGGCCTGGACGAGACGCTCGACGGCAAGACGCTCCTCGAGCTGGCCCGGCCGGCGCTGGAGGAGAAGAAGCCGGTGCGCGCGACGCTGCCGATCCGCAACACCAACCGCGTGGTCGGCACCATGACCGGTAGCGAGGTGACGCGCCGCTTCGGGCCGCAGGGCCTGCCCGACGACACCATCCACTTCCACTTCAAGGGATCGGCGGGGCAGTCGTTCGGGGCGTTCATCCCCCGCGGCATGACGCTGGTGCTCGAGGGAGACGCGAACGACTACATCGGCAAGGGCCTGAGCGGCGGGCGGATCGTGGTCTTCCCGCCGAAGGAGGCCGGGTTCCTGGCGGAAGAGAACGTCGTCGTCGGGAACGTCGCCTTCTACGGCGCGACCTCGGGCGAGGCGTTCATCCGCGGAATCGCCGGCGAGCGGTTCTGCGTGCGCAACTCGGGGGTCGACGCGGTGGTGGAAGGAGTCGGCGACCACGGCTGCGAGTACATGACCGGCGGCCGCGTGGTCGTGCTGGGCGCGACCGGTCGTAACTTCGCCGCCGGGATGTCGGGCGGCGTGGCCTACGTCCTCGACGGCGACGGCGGATTCGCCAGCCGTTGCAACAAGCAGATGGTATCGCTGGGTGCGGCGCAGGAGGGGGAGATCGCGGCGGTCAAACGGATGGTGGAGCGGCACGCCGAGCTCACGGGCAGCGCGCTGGCCCGGCGCGTGCTGGAGCGGTGGGACGACTCCGCGGGGCGGCTGGTCCGCGTGATGCCGAACGACTACCGGCGCATGCTGGACGCGCAGGCGAGGATGCGCGCCAAGGGACTTCCCCCCGAAGAGGCGGAGATGGCGGCTTTCGAGGAGAACGCGCGCGACGAAGCGCGCGTCAGCGGGAATTAGGATGCATTTCGGGTCTGCGATCCAAAAGCGCAGCGCCGCCCCAAGGGCGGCGACTGGCCGCCGCCGATAGGGCGGCGCTACGCAGAGGTGCCATTCGTAATGGGAAAGCCGACCGGATTCCTCGACTACGCCCGCGAGCCCGTGCACGAGCGGCCTCCGCTCGAGCGCATCCGCGACTGGGAGGAGATGCACACCTCCCCATCCGAGCAGACGCTGCGCGAGCAGGGCGCCCGCTGCATGGATTGCGGAGTCCCCTTCTGCCACACGGGCAAGATGCTCGGCGGCACGGCCTCCGGGTGCCCGGTGAACAACTTCATCCCGGAGTGGAACGACCTGGTGTGGCGCGGGCAGTGGAAGGAAGCCTGGATCCGCCTGGCGAAGACGAACAACTTCCCCGAGTTCACCGGCCGGGTGTGCCCGGCGCCGTGCGAGGGGAGCTGCACGGTCGCCATCGACCTGCCGGCGGTGAACATCAAGATGATCGAAGAGGCCATCGCCGACCGCGCCTTCGCCGAGGGATGGGTGAAGGCCGACCCGCCGCCCTTGCGCACCGGCAAGCGCGTGGCCGTGGTCGGTTCCGGCCCGGCGGGCCTGGCCGCGGCCGCGCAGCTCAACCGCGCAGGCCACGAGGTGACCGTCCTGGAGCGCGCCGACCGCATCGGCGGCCTGCTCATGTACGGCATCCCCAACATGAAGCTCGACAAGAAGCTGGTCGACCGGCGCGTCGAGCTGATGGCCGAGGAAGGCGTGCGCTTCGTCACCCGGGTGGAGGTCGGCAAGGATCTCCCCGGCGACCAGCTGCTGCGCGAGTACGAGGCGGTGGTCCTCTGCGGCGGCGCCACGCTCGGGCGCGAGCTGCCGGTGGAAGGCCGGAGCCTGCTCGGCATCCACCCGGCGATGGATTTCCTCACCGCCAACACGAAGTCGCTGCTCGATTCGCGCCTCGCGGACGGCAAGCACATCTCGGCCAGGGACAAGCACGTGGTGGTCATCGGCGGCGGCGATACCGGCACCGACTGCGTCGGCACCGCCATCCGCCACGGCTGCCGCAGTCTCACGCAGCTGGAGATCCTCCCGCGGCCGCCGGAGGTCCGGGCGGCCGACAACCCGTGGCCGCAATGGCCGAAGACGTACCGGCTCGATTACGGGCAGGACGAGGCGAAGGCGATCTGGGGCGCGGACCCGCGGGTCTATTCCGTGATGACCAAGCGCTTCCTGGGCGACGAACAGCGGAACGTCCGCGAGCTTCTGTACGTGGGAGTGGAGTGGGTGAAGGGTCCCGACGGCCGATTCGGTCCGCGGGAGATCCCCGGGACCGAGAAGGTCATCCCGGCGGAACTGGTGCTCCTCGCGATGGGCTTCCTCGGACCCGAGAAGCCTTTGCTGCAGCAGCTGGGCGTGAAGCTCGACGAGCGCGGCAACGTCTGGACCGATCAGACGAAGATGACCAGCGTCCCGGGAGTCTTCGCCGCCGGCGACATGGCGCGGGGTCAGTCGCTGGTCGTGTGGGCGATCCGCGAGGGCCGCCACGCCGCGCAGCACGTCGATCGGTACCTCTCGTACGGCGACACGGTGCTGCCGCCCTAGCTGCCGCAGCGGCGGGCGTGATTACCGCCGATCGGGCGGCGCCGCGCCGTTGGGTGCTCCGTGCCGGCCGGCCCCGGTGGCGAAATGCTGCGCCCCGCCGAAGCCTTCCAGCGAGAGCACATGCACTCCGTGGCGCAGCTCGTTCTGCAGCGCGGCGGGCAGTTCGAGCGCGTGTTGCTCGAGCGCGGAGCGCCGGTCGCCGCGCAAGCACGCCTGCGGGAGATCGGCGAGCTGCCGCGCCAGCTCTTCGGCGGCGGGCCGTGCCGCTCCGCGCGGGACGACGCGGTTCGCCAGCCCGATGTCCAAGGCCTCGGCGGCGCCGACCGGGCGGCCGGTGAGGATCAGGTCCAGCGCGCGAGAGAGCCCGATGAGTCGCGGCAGGCGCACCGTGCCGCCGTCGATGAGCGGCACGCCCCAGCGGCGGCAGAAGACGCCGAGCACGGCGTCCTCCTCGACCACGCGCAGATCGCACCAGAGCGCCAGCTCCAGCCCGCCGGCCACCGCGTGTCCGGCGACGGCGGCCACGACCGGCTTGTCGAGCACCATTCGGGTGGGGCCCATCGGGCCGTCGCCGTCCGGAGCGACGCGGTTGGGCTCGCCGGCGGCGATGGCCTTCAGATCGGCGCCCGAGCAGAAGGTCCCGCCCGCGCCCCAGAGGACCGCGACGCGGGCCTCGGGATCCGCTTCGAAGGCGCGGAACGCGTCCGCGAGGGCCTGCGCCGCGACCCGATCGACCGCGTTGCGCACCTCGGGACGATCCAGGATGACGGTGGTGACGGGTCCCTGCTTCTCGACGTGGACGGGCATGGCTGCCTCCTGACGGGGAGGATACCGCCGCGTCGCTGTGAAGCGCAGCGCCGCCGAATCGTTCGACGTGCAGGTGGGGCTGAACGCGCCCTGAAACTACGGAGGCGACTGGACCGTTCCCCCCGGCGATGGCACAAGGCGCGGATGCTCAGCGTCCTGGTGGTCGCGGCGGCGCTCTCGCCGGCGGTGCAGGCGTTCGTGAAGATGGACAAACCGGCGCTCGCCATCACCCGCGTGCGCGTCATCGACGGGACCGGCGCGCCGCCGCGCGAAGACCAGACGGTGGTGATCTCGGGAGGGAAGATCGCCGCCGTCGGCCCGTCCGCGAGCACGCCGGTGCCGCAGGGAGCGGTGGTGCTGCAGCGCGAGGGCGGCACCGTGCTCCCCGGGCTGGTGGGGATGCACGACCAGCGAGATCTGGGGACACCATACGTAACTCCGTGGCGAGATCTGGGGACACCATACGTAACTCCGGCCAACGACGGAGTTAGGTATGGTGTCCCCAGATCTCCCAGATCTCACCCAGATCTCTGCAGATCTCTGCGGCCGGATACGGCGTGACTGGACGGTTGATCCCGGCGATGGCAGAAGGCGCGGATGATCAGCGTCCTTCTCGTCGCTGCGGCGCTCTCGCCGGCGGTGCAGGCCTTCGTGAAGATCGACAAACCGGCGGTGGCGATCACGCGGGTGCGCGTCATCGACGGGACCGGTGCGCCGCCGCGCGAGGACCAGACCATCGTGATCTCGGGAGGCAAGATCGCCGCGATCGGCCCGTCGGCGGGCACGCCGGTGCCGCAGGGCGCGCTGGTGCTGCAGCGCGACGGCGGGACCGTGCTCCCCGGGCTGGTGGGGATGCACGACCATCTCTTCTATCCGGCTGGTGGAGGCATCTTCCACGAGATGCCGCGCAGCTTCCCGCGGCTGTACCTGGCGGCCGGCGTGACCACGATCCGCACCACCGGGAGCATCGAGCCGTATACCGATCTGGAGGTGAAGAAGGAGATCGACTCGGGCAAGCAGCCCGGACCGCGCATGTTCGTGACCGGCCCGTATCTCGAGGGTCGAGGCAGCTTCACCCCGCAGATGCACGCGATCGAGGACCCGGACGACGCGCGCCGGACCGTGGACTTCTGGGCGGGGCAGGGCGCCACCTCGTTCAAGGCGTACAACTTCGTCACCCGCGCCGAGCTGGGCGCGGCGATCCAGGCGGCGCACGCGCGGGGGCTCAAGGTCACCGGGCACCTGTGCTCGATCGGGTTCCGCGAGGCCGCGGCGCTGGGCATCGACGACCTGGAGCACGGGCTGGTGGTGGACACGGAGTTCTACTCGGGGAGGAAGCCGGACGAGTGCCCGACGCCACGCCTGGCGTACGTCGAGCTGTCGCGCATGGAGGTGGGCTCGCCGCAGATCCAGGGGCTCATCGCCGAGCTGGTCAAACGGAAGGTGGCGATCACCTCGACCTTGCCGGTGTTCGAGCTGTTCGATCCGACGCGCATGACGCAGCCGCGGGCGCTGGAGGCGATGTCGCCGGACGCGCGCGCCCTGTACTTGCAGAACCAGCTCCGCAACGCGCAGCCCGCCAAGGACGCGGCGGACTGGAAGAAGCTGCTGCAGCTCGAGATGCAGTTCGAGCGGGCGTTCGCGGCCGCCGGCGGCACGCTGCTCGCCGGCTGCGACCCGACCGGCAACGGCGGCGTGGTGGCCGGCTACGGCGACCAGCGCGGCGTGGAGCTGCTGGTGGAGGCGGGCTTCACGCCCGTGGAAGCGATCCGGATCGCGACGCTGAACGGAGCGCAGTTCCTCGGTGAGGCGGAGCGCATCGGCTCCGTCGCGCCGGGCAAGCTCGCCGACCTCGTGCTGGTGGACGGCGACCCTGGAAAGAAGATCGCGGACATCGAGAAGGTGGAGCTCGTGTTCAAGGACGGGGTCGGCTACGACCCCGCCAAGCTGATCGATTCCGTGCGCGGGACCGTAGGACTGCGGTAGCGACCGCCGATCGACCTCTGGCATGCAGTGCTGGAGCGCGACGCAGGGTCTCCTTGACTTCGCTCCAGCCGGAGCGTACGCGACTGGCGCCTCGCCAATCAGAAGGGGGAAAACCAAGAAGACCTGGACGCTCGGATTCGTCCTCGCCGCGCTCGCCGTGCCGGCCGGCAAAGCCAGCGATCAGCTGCTGCGCTTCAACGGAGGGATCGGAGTCGACCCGGTGTCCGGAATCGCCGCCGGGGCCCCGACGCCCAACACCGTCCGCGGTGTCGGGCCGGGCGGCGCGCCCTGGCGGATCGCGAAGCTCACCGCCAGCATCGATGTGGGCGGGCGCATCTCCGTCCGCGGCCGCGGCTTGGCTCCTCGCCGGCGGCAACAACATCGGCACCAACGGTGGCCAGAACGTCCGCGCCATCCTGTTCTGCGGCCCGGCCGCGACCGCCACCTCCACACCACGACCGTCGCCGGCGTGCCGCTCGCGGCCAACGGCGATTTCCGCATCGACGACACGCTCACCCCGACGCCGCCGAATCCCTGCACTACGCCGGTGCTGCTCATCACCAACCCGGCGCCCAGCTGGTTCGCCGCCGGCATCCTCGCGAACGACGAAGACGACGACTGAGCCGCGCTCGCAACGGCAGCGATGCCCGTCAGTTCAACCGGTCGAACTACGCCTGGGGTGCGCACCGAGTTGCGTATGGTGTCCCCAGATCTAGTCCTTGGATGCCGCGGGCGAGCGCCTTCGCGTCTTGCGCCTCGACGATGAGGTGCAGGTGGTCCAATCCGGAGACATCAGTGACGGATAGCCGCGCGGAAGTCGCCTGAGGTGACCGATTGCATCCAGGGCATGGGTGAGAGTCGGGGCACCGACGTCATTTTCGCCAGTCCGGGGACAGGACACGACGCCGCTGAGCGGTTCCGCCTCTATGGTGCCGTCCTCTGGCCGCCGCCCCTACGTTCCGCTGTCCCGCCCCCGCAGTTCCGAAGGGGTGACCGCCTCTTCGATGCGTTGGGCGAGGCGATCGTGCTCCTCCCGGATGGCGCGGGGGAGGCGGGGGCCGAACGACTCGAAGAAGGAGTCCTGGCTCTGGACGGCCTCGGCCCATTCGTTGGCGTCGACGCGAAGCAGCTGGGAGACTGCCGCGTCCGAGATGTCCAGGCCGCGCAGGTCGAGGGCCGATCGGGTGGGCACGTCGCCGATCGGGGTGTCGGTGGCGCCGGTGCGCGCCCCGTCGGACCGTTCCAGGACCCATTTGAGGACGCGGAGATTGTCGCTGAAGCCCGGCCAGAGGAACTTGCCGCTGTCGCCGGTGCGGAACCAGTTGACGCGGAAGATCTTCGGCGGCGACTTCAGGTGCTGGCCGATCTTCAGCCAGTGGCCCCAGTAGTCCCCCATGTTGTAGCCGCAGAAGGGCAGCATGGCCATCGGGTCGCGGCGCACGACGCCCACCTTGCCCGTCGCCGCCGCCGTCGTCTCGGAGGAGAGCGTGGCGGCGAGGAAGACGCCGTGTTGCCAGTTGCGCGACTGGAACACCAGCGGGACCGTTCGCTGCCGGCGCGCGCCGAACAGCATGGCCGAGATGGGCACGCCTTCCGGCTTCTCCCAATCGGGAGAGATCGAGGGGCACTGGCTGGCGTGAGTGGTGAAGCGGCTGTTCGGGTGCGCCGCCTTCTCGCTCGACTTCGGCGTCCACGGGCGTCCCTGCCAGTCGAGCGCGTTCTCCGGAGGCGCGTCGTCGTGTCCCTCCCACCAGGGCGTCCCGTCGGGCCGCAGCGCGACGTTGGTGTAGATGGTGTCCTTCTGGATCATCTCCGTCGCGTTGGCGTTCGTCTTGCGGCTGGTGCCGGGCACCACGCCGAAGAAGCCGGACTCGGGGTTCAGCGCCCACAGCCGCCCGTCGGCGCCGGGTCGCAGCCAGGCGATGTCGTCGCCGATGGTCCACGCCTGCCACCCGGGCATGGAGGCGGGCGGCACGATCATGGCGAGATTCGTCTTCCCACACGCGCTGGGGAACGCGCCGGTCACGTAGTGCATCTTCCCCTCGGGCGAGCGCAGCGCGAGGATCAGCATGTGCTCGGCGAGCCAGCCCTCCTTCTTGCCCAGCCAGCTGGCGAGGCGCAGCGCGAGGCATTTCTTTCCCAGCAGGGCGTTCCCGCCGTAGCCGGATCCGACCGACCACACCGCGTTCGCCTCGGGAAAATGGCAGATGAAGCGGCGGTCCGGGCTCAGGTCGCCCAGCGAGTGGAGGCAGCGGGTGAAGTCGTCCGAGTCGCCCAGGTGGTCGAACGCCACCTGCCCGACGCGGGTCATGATCCGCATGTTGAGGACCACGTACTTGCTGTCGGTGATCTCCACCCCGACCTTGGAGAACCGCGAGCCGGGCGGGCCCATCAGGAAGGGCACCACGTACATGGTGCGGCCCTTCATCGCGCCCTTGTAGAGGGCCGCCAGCTTCCGGCGCGCTTCGTCCGGCGCCATCCAGTTGTTGTTGGGGCCCGCGTCGTCCTTGTCCTCGGTGCAGACGAAGGTGAGGTGCTCTGTCCGGGCCACGTCGTGGGGGGCGCTGCGGTGCAAGTAGCAGCCGGGCAGCCGGGCCTGGTTCAGCTCGATCAGCTCCCCTGTGGCCAGGCACTCGCGGATGAGCCGGTCCTTCTCGCCTTGCGAGCCGTCGCAGAAGACCACCTGCTCGGGCGTGGTCATCCGCTGGATCTCGTCGACCCACTTCTGGACCGCTGCGTTCTGGGGTTTCATCGTCTCCCTCGAAGGTGGGCGCCCGGACATCCGTTTCCGACGCGACCGTAGAGGAATCTAGCGGCCCTCGCAAGCCACCGCCGCCCCGCGAAACGAGCGCCTGTCCGCTGGCGGAACGTCGGCCGGCGCCCGCCGTTCGCCGGAGGACGGAAACCGGGAAGGCGGGGCGCGCGGCGGCGGCCCTTGACGGGTCCGGCGGAAAGGAGGATGGTGCCGTTCGCTTTCGAAAGTGGTCCGACCATCCGACCATCGGAGGATCCGGTCCAGTGGCGAGCTCCGCATCCCGCACCCGCACCGAGAGCGCTGCTCCGGCGCCCATCGACGAGCTGCACGCGGTCCGCAAGAACCGCCGCTACGAGCAGGTCGCCGAGCAGATCCAGCGCCTCATCGCGCGCGGCGTGCTCAAGCCGGGCGATCGGCTGCCGGCGGAGCGCGACCTGGTGACCAAGTTCGGGGTGGGGCGCGGCTCGATCCGCGATGCCATCCGCACCCTGGAAGTGATGGGCATCGTCGAGCCCCGGCAGGGGCACGGGACCGTGGTGCGCGAGCTGTCCCTCGACTCGCTGGTGGTGCCGCTCGCCAGCGTGCTCTCGCAGAAGCGCCACCTGGTCGCCGAGCTGCTCGACGTGCGCCGCATGATCGAGCCCGCGCTGGCCGGCCGCGCGGCGAAGAACGCCACTGCCGAGGAGATCGGCCGGCTGGAGGACGTCCTCCGCCGGCAGAAGGCAAAGATGGCGCGGGGCGAACCAGGAATCGAGGAGGACTCCGAGTTCCACTACGCCATCGCAGTGGCGGCGCGGAACACGGTGGTGCTGCGCGTGCTGGACGTGCTGATGGACCTGCTCCGCGAGAGCCGCACCCGCTCCCTGCAAGTTCCGGGGCGGCTGGAGCGCTCGTTCGCCGGGCACCAGCGCGTGCTGCGGGCGATCAAGCGGCGCGACGCGGCCGGCGCGGAGAACGCCGTGCGCCAGCACCTGAAGGAGATCGAGGAAGTGGTGATGAGGAAGCTCTGAGGAGGTCCCAGATGGGTCGCCTGTTCGCAGTCGAGATCGTCTACCGAGGCATCTTCCAGAAAACCCTGGCCAAGAACATCAGCCGCGCGATCGTGCTTGCCGCGCACAAGGAGGGCAAGCCGGGCATCTCGTTCGGGCGCTACGGCGATAGCCCCGAGCGCAACGGCATCCCGGCCAAGGCCTTCGCCATCGTCGCCACCGACGACGTGACCCTCGAGGAGGGAATGGCCAAGTACGAGCCGCAGGAGGTGGACGTCTCCATCTGCGTCGACGACACCCTCTTCAAGGGGGTCGAGTCCTGGGCCTGGTACGGGCTGCAGCCGATCAACAAGCTGGTCAAGCCCGGCGGCACGTTGATCGTCACCTCCCTGGAGGATCCGGAGACCCTGGCGAAGATGGCCCACGCCAAGAAGACCCCGTACCAGCTGGCCATCATCAAGGGAACGCCCAGCTTCTCCGGTCTGTGGGTCTACAAGGAGGACCACACCGACGTCCGCATCCTCGGCGCCATCGCGAAGGCGCTGCCGGAGCTGTTCAGCCTCGCCTCGGTCCAGGAGACCATCCGCGACGAGTGGAACGACGAGCTGAAGGCCACCTCGGCGCAGCGCTCGTACGAGCGGCTGCAGAGCTACACGGTGAAGCCGGGCCAGGGCAATCCGGAGGAGCCGTACAAGTTCGACATGCCCAAGTGGACCGAGATGCGCGAGGGCATTGCCATCCCCGGCATCGCGCGGGGCCACGCCATGACCGATCCGATCAGCGGCAAGCAGGGCGGCTTCAAGCCGGAGCGCAACGCCACCTTCAAGAAGTGGGCGACGCGCACCATGCGGCCGGTGGTGGACTTCGACAAGTGCATCAAGTGCACGCTGTGCTGGCTGGCGTGCCCGGACAGCGTCTTCGACGTGACGCCGGAAGGCTTCTACGACGCAAACATGGAGGCCTGCTGCGGCTGCGGCGTGTGCGAGGCGGTCTGCCCCGAGCCCCAGTGCATCACCATGGTCAACGAGACCTCCTTCCCGGACAACGCGGGCCAGTGGGCCGCGTGGAGGAAGGACCACGACGGGTACGAGAAGTGGGTGAAGGAAAAGATCGCCGACCGGCCCGAGCGCTCCCACGGTTTCCGCTTCCGTGGCCAGTACGAGGAGCAGGTCCCCGAAATGCTCGAGATCGCCCGGCAGGGCTGAGGCAGAGGGAGAATCGCCATGGCTGAAGCAATCGTTCCCCCCCAGGAGTTGAAGCACGCCAAGCCCGCGAAGGGTGACCAGACCTCGCTCATCACCGGCAGCGAGGCCATCGCGGTCGCGTGCAAGCTGGCCGACGTGGACGTGATCACCGCCTACGCCATCCGGCCCTACGACACGGTGATGCAGTACATCGCCAAGCTGGTGTCGAACGGCGAGCTGGACTGCGAGTACATCGTCGCCGAGGGCGAGCACTCGCAGTTCGAGATCGTCAAGCACGCGAGTGCCTGTGGGGCGCGCGTCTTCTGCGGATCGTCCGGCGTGGGCTGGATGTACGCGATGGAGGCGCTCACCGTCACCCCGGCCTTGCGTATCCCGATGGTCGCGATGGTGGGCAACCGCGCCCTCGACGACCCCGGGGCGTTCGGGGTGGAGCACAACGACGCGCTGGCGGTGCGCGACCTGGGGTGGCAGCTGGTCTGGGTGGACAGCCCGCAGGAAGCGCTGGACGTCGCGCTCATGGCCTACAGGATCGCCGAGGACCGGCGCGTGTTCTTGCCCCTCGCCATCAGCTGTGACGGCGCGTTCCTCACCCACTCGCAGGCGCTGGTGAAGATCCCCTCGCAGGAAAAAGTCGACGCCTTCCTGCCCCGGTACAACCGCGGCGACCTGTTGCTCCACCCGGACAACCCCATCAGCGTTGCGCCTCAGGCGAACGAGGACTGGCTGATGGAGATCCGCCGCCAGACGGCGGCCGCGATGGAGCGCTCGCCGCAGGTCATCCGCGAGGCCTACAAGGACTTCGAGCGGATCTTCGGCCGCAACTATGGCAACCCGTTCTTCGAGGAGTACATGACCGACGACGCCGACGTGGTGCTCGTCGGCATGGGCACCCTCTCCACTCCGGTCAAGGTCACCATCCGGCAGCTGCGTGAGGAGGGCAAGAAGGTCGGGTTCGTGCGTGTACGCTGGTTCCGGCCCTTCGCTGCCGAGGAGCTGGCCAAGACGCTGGGCCGCTTCAAGGCAGTGGGCGTCATCGACCGCGACTTCTCGCTCGGCTCGCCGTACCACTCGGGCGTCCTCACCACCGAGGTGCGCACCGCCCTGTACCCGTCGGCGAGTCGGCCGCCGGTGGTCGGGTTCATCTGCGGCCTGGGCGGCCGCGAGGTGACCGTCCCCGACGTGCGCAAGATGAGCGAGAAGGTCTACGAGGCGGCGGCGGGCAAGTCGCAGCCCGGCACCCAGTGGATCGGCCTGCGCGAGTAGCGGGCCAAACTTTCGTCAAAAGATCGAACGTGAGGAGGACTGCAGATGGCGATCAGCGATAGGGAGCTGGCGGAGCTGAGGCACTCCCGGGGCACGCAGAAGCTGGATGCGTTCAAGGGCGTGAAGAAGCTTCCGCTCGAGGAGTTCTTCACCTCCGGGCACCGGACCTGTCAGGGCTGCGAGTCCGCCCTGGTGATGAAGCTGATGGTGAAGGCAGCGGGCCCGCGGACGGTGGTACTGGGCAGCACCGGCTGCATGTACGTGGCCAACACCACGTACTACAGCACCTCGTGGGTCGTGCCCTGGATGCATACGCAGCTCGGCTCCTCCGGCTCGGCGGCGCTGGGCGCGTCGGCGGCGCTCAAGGTGTTGATGCGGAAGGGCAAGATGAAGGACGAGCCGATCAACGTGATCGCCTTCTGCGGCGACGGCGGCGGAGCCGACATGGGCCTCGCCGCGATCTCGGCGACGCTCACCCATCCCGACTACAACTGCTTGATCCTGATGTACGACAACGAGTCGTACGCCAACACCGACATCCAGCTCTCGGGCTCGACGCCCTACGGCGCGCACAC
>Ga0137409_10002221_pt1 | contig 20934 bp, 19 predicted proteins | sample CZODoug1_16funga_FD_122059 | JGI IMG/M metagenome (GOLD analysis project Ga0137409, IMG submission 122059) | Vadose zone soil fungal communities from Angelo Coast Range Reserve, California, USA - CZODoug1_16fungal (Hybrid Assembly) | ecosystem: Environmental > Terrestrial > Soil > Vadose zone... | reverse complement strand
CTATCACTTCATGCTCGGACCGGGCTGGAAGGAAGGTTGCCCGAGCTGCTCCTTCTGGGCCGATACGTTCAACGGCATCGGTATCCATCTGCAGCACCGTGACGTTGCGATGCTGGCGATCTCGCGCGCGCCAGTCGATGAGCTGCTCGCGTTCCGCAAGCGCATGGGCTGGTCGTTCAAGTGGCTGTCATCGTTCGCGAATGAGTTCAATCATGACTATGGAGTTTCCTTCACCGAAGAGCAGATCAAGCGCGGCGACGTGGAGTACAACTACGGGCAGACATCCTTCTCACACACGGAGGCACCCGGGATCAGCGTGTTCCACAGAGATTCCGACGGAGCGATCTTCCATACGTACTCGTGCTACGCGCGCGGCATCGACATGATGAATGCCGCATACCAGTACCTCGATCTGGTGCCGAAGGGTCGGGACGAAGACGCGCTGCCCTGGCCGCAAGCCTGGGTGCGATGTCACGACAGCTACGAAGACTGAGGTGGCCGCGCGACGCCTGCGCCAGCGTCAGGCGCGAATGCGCATCGAGAGATCGACGGCCTGAACGTGCTTGGTGAGTGAGCCGACGGAGATGTAATCGACACCCGTCGCGGCGATTTCCCTGACGTTGCCGAGGTGAATGCCGCCGGAAGCTTCCAGTTTCACGACCCGACCCGTGGATCGATTGAGCGCCACCGCTGCACGCAGATCTTCGAGGCTGAAGTCATCCAGCAGCACGATATCGGGCTGGGCCGCGAGCGCCTGCTGCAGCTCATCCAGGTTTTCCACCTCGACCTCCACCGTCACTTTCGTCGTGCTGCGCGCGGCCGCAATCGCCGCGGCGATTGAGCCCGCGGCGGCGATGTGATTCTCCTTGATCAGTACCGCGTCGAAGAGACCGATGCGGTGATTGCGCGCGCCGCCCATCGCGGTGGCGTATTTCTGAGCGGTCCGCAGGCCCGGAATGGTCTTGCGCGTGTCGAGGATCTCGCAGCCCGTCCCCGCGACGGCAGCGACGAACCGCCGCGCAGCCGTGGCTGTCGCAGACAGGAGTTGCAGGAAGTTGAGCGCGGTGCGCTCGCCGGTGAGTACCGCGCGTGCCCGGCCCTCCAGGGTGCACAACGTGCTTCCAGCGCCGGCGCGGTCGCCTTCGCGTACCGCCCAGTCGATCGAGACATCGCCGCCCAGCTGGGCAAACGTTGCCTCGAACCATGGCTGGCCGCAGATAATGGCTTCTTCGCGCGTGATAACGGTCGCTTCTGCACGTCCTGCCGCCGGCACGAGAGTCGCCGTTACGTCACCGCTCCCGACGTCCTCGCGCAACGCGCGCGCAACCTGGTCCTGCAGGTCGTCAGGCAGTCTGGGCGACGGACGTATCTCAGCCATGCGAACTCGCAAAAGCAGAAACCCGGCTCGCGCCGGGTCTCGTGGTAGCGGCGCTGCGGCCTGCGTTCAGAACGGCATGCCGTGAGTGGCGGAACCCATGCAGAGCAGCAGCGGGATGGAAAGCACGAAGTTGATGCGCGAGGCGGTGCCCGCGACCTTGCGGGCCTTGGCTCTCTGCTCGTCCGTGGCCGGCACGATGCCGAGGATCTTTTTCTGGTTCGGCCAGATGAACACCCAGACGTTGAACAGCATGATCGTGCCGAGCCAGGCGCCGACGCCTATCACCAGCTGGTAGAGATTCACGGTGTCACCGCCCATGCCGAGCTTGAAGGCGCCGCCAAAATTGCCACTGCGCTCGAGATACCAAGCTCCCGTCAGCCAGGTCGAAACGGCCGCCCAGCGGAACCACAGGAGGGCGCGAGGTGCGACGTACTTGGTGATGCCAGCCCCGCCCGGGCCGCCCTTGTCGGCTGCCGCCGCGGCGAGCGCCGGAGTCTGTGCGACGTTGAAATAGTAGAGGAGTCCAATCCACATCACGCCCGACAGGATGTGGATCCAGCGAGCCAGCGACAGCTCGTTGAAGCCCGAGCCGGGGATCACCACGAAAGCGATGATTGCCAGCACGATACCTGTGATGATTGCGCCGGGAACTGAATTGAGCGGATTCATGAGGGCTCCCCTGGTTCGTTGTTGGTGGTGCCGGGGCACCAGCGCGTTTGAAGAATAGGCGACGACCCCTGATAATTCAATCATCAGTAGACGACAATTCATTGGCAATTCAATGGCCTCGGGTGCCAGCGCAGATCCGCTTGAACCGGCTTCTCCCTGCATCAATATCTGCAAGCTCGATGAGCGTGGATACTGCACGGGGTGCCTGCGCAGCCTGGCGGAGATTGCCTGCTGGTCGTCGCTGAGCAAGGCGGAGCGCTGGCAGGTTCTAGAGGCGGTTGAGGAGCGGCGGCAGGCGCTTACGCGTGCAACAGTCAGTTGATATGAACCGGAGGCGATGAATCGTGGAAGTGGTCGAACGCATCAAGCAGCAATTGCAAGCAAAACCGGTGGTGTTGTTCATGAAGGGCACCCCGGATTTTCCACAGTGTGGGTTTTCCGCGCAGACCGTCGCGGCACTGCGCGCCTGCGGCGCGGAGTTTAACCACGTGAACATCTTCGAGGATCCCGAGCTGCGTGAAGCGCTCAAGGCCTATTCGAACTGGCCCACCTATCCGCAGCTCTACGTCAACGGCGAGCTGGTCGGCGGTTGCGACATCGCGCTGGAGATGTTCCGCAGCGGCGAGCTGAAGAAGCTGCTGCAGGACGCGGGCGCCGCGCGCGCGGGCTGAGCCTTTACTCAGCTGGCGTCGCTTCGAAGGGCGGCGCGCCTTCGATCTGGCTGAGATCGATGTTGAGTGCCGCGAGCCGGCGCACCGTCAGATCGTAGATCGGCTTGAACTGGTTGCAGATCAGGCAGAAGAGATCTGCGGTGCGCTCCGCGTCGTACGCCGCGGAATGCGCCGATGCAGCATCCCATTCCAGTCCTGCCGCCACCAACGCGCGCGATAACACCGTCTGACCGAACGCCACGCCCGCAAGCGTCGCCGTGTCGAAGCACGAGAACGGATGCAGCGGGCTGCGCTTGACATCGGCGCGGGCGATTGCTGCGTTGATGAAGCTCAGGTCGAAGAAGGCGTTGTGGCCCACCAGGATCGCGCGCTTGCAGCCGGTGGCGCTGACGGCGTGGCGGATCTCGCGGAATATTCTTTGCAGCGCATCCTTCTCGGGAATCGCCGGCCGCAGCGGGTGGTGCGGATCGATCCCGATCACCTCGAGTGAAGCCTGCTCGATGTTCGAGCCCGTGAAAGGCTGCACGTGATAGCGGTGCGTTGCGGCCCGTCGCAGGTTTTCGTCCGGGCCGATCTCGAGCAGGACGGCCGCGACCTCCAGCAGCGCGTCGCGGGCGGAATTGAAGCCGCCGGTCTCGACGTCGATCACCACCGGCAGAAAGCCGCGGAAGCGCCCGGCCATCGGCGAGGATGAGGAGAGATCGGGCATCGCTCAGGTGCCAGCCGATTCGAGCCGCCACGGCATGCTTTCACCGGCGCGGAAGGGAACGAGCTGCCCGGGGCCGAAGGGCAGGGTCTGCGGCACTCGCCATTCCTCGCGCGTCAGCGTGATCGCGGAGTTGTTGCGCGGCAGGCCGTAGAAATCGGCGCCGAATTCGCTGGCGAATCCCTGCAAGCGCTCGAGCGCCGCCGCGGATTCGAAGGCTTCGGCGTAGAGCTCAATGGCCGCGTGCGCGGAGAACATGCCCGCGCAACCACACGCCGTCTCCTTCGTGGAGCGTGCATGCGGCGCGCTATCGGTGCCGAGGAAGAATCTGGGATCGCCGCTGGTGGCGGCGGTGAGCACAGCTTCGCGATCGCTCTCGGTCTTGAGCACCGGCAGACAATAGTGATGCGGGCGCAGGCCGCCGGCGAACAGCGCGTTACGATTCAGCAGCAGGTGTTGCGGCGTTATCGTCGCGGCCACGCCGGTGCGCTCGCCGCGGACGAACTGCACGGCGGCGCGTGTCGTGATGTGCTCGAGCACGACCTTGAGCTGTGCGTAGCGCCGCAGCAGCGGCTCCAGCACCTTGTCGATGAAACGCTCCTCGCGGTCGAATACATCAACGCTCGGATCGGTGACCTCGCCATGCACCAGCAGCGGCATGCCGGCCGACTGCATCTGTTCCAGGACGCCATACACACGCTGCAGCATGCGCACGCCAGCTTCCGAGTGAGTGGTCGCCCCAGCGGGGTACAACTTGACGCCGTGAATGAAACCGCTGGCGCGCGCAGCCTCGATCTCGGAAGCCTGCAGGTCCTCAGTGAGATAAAGCGTCATCAGGGGCTGGAAGCTCGAATCCGGCCCCGCGGCGTCGAGAATTCGCTGCCGATACGCACGCGCCGCGGCCACGGTCGTGACGGGTGGCTGCAGATTGGGCATGACAATGGCGCGCGCAAAGCGCTGAACCGTGAAGCCGACCACCGCGCGCAATTCCTCACCGTCACGCAGGTGCAGGTGCCAGTCATCAGGACGGCGCAAGGTAATGCTGCGGCTCATTGCTCGCGCCGTGCCTGTCCGAGCAGGTCCTGTTCGGTCAGCAGGTTCACGGCGTACCGAACTCCGAAGCCGGTGATCTCGGTGTTGATGTGCGCGAGCCCGCCGGTGCGCTGGGCCGCGGCGAGATCAATGTGCGCCCACGGAATCGTCCGCGGCACGAAGCGGCTGAGAAAGCGTGCCGCGTAGATGTGGTCACCCTTGTTGTCGGGAAGGCACTGCATGATATCCGCATTCGAACTCTCGAGGTCGGCATCGAAATCCTCGTCCATCGGAAAGCACCACACGCGCTCGCCGCTCGCGCTGCCAGCACGCTCCAGCCGCTCGCGCCACTCGGGCCGATTGGTGAAGACACCGCTGTAGCGCTCGGTCAGCGCGCTGACGCAGGCACCGGTGAGGGTCGCGAAGTCGAGAACCAGGGAGGGCTTTTCCCGCGCGGCGAACGCCAGGGCATCGGCGAGCACCATGCGTCCTTCGGCGTCGGTGTGAATGACCTGGATGCTGGTGCCGTTACTCGCGGTGACGACGTCCTGCGGCTTGTAGGCTTTCGGGCCGATGCGGTTCTCCGCCAGTGCCAGCCAGCAGTCGACACGGTAAGGCACCCGCAGGCGAGTGAGCGCGAGCAACGTGGCCAGAGCCACGGCACTCCCACCCATGTCGATGTGCATGTCGAGCATGCTCCGGTGCGCCTTCAGGTTGGTGCCGCCAGTGTCGAAACAGATGCCCTTGCCGACCAGTGCGAGGCGCGCCGCCGAGCCGTCGGCGCCGCGATACTGGAGGTGCATGATGCCCGCACCGTCCTCGTCGCTGCCCCGGGTGACAGCGAGAAACGCACCTGCGCCGCGGCGCGTGAGCTTGGCGCGGTCGAAAAACTCCACGCGCCAGTCCTCGCGGCGCGCCAGCACCGCGACCGCCTCGCGGTAGCTGGCCGGTGTGAGCTCGTTGGCGGGTAGTGCGGTGAGCCAGCGGGCGAGGTTGTTGCCCTCGCTGGTCGCCACTGTAAGCGCGAAATCGTTCCGCCCGGGATCGAAGAGCGTGATGTCGCGAATCGCCAGCGCATCTTTCTGCGCTGACTTGAAACTGGGCATCTCGAATGCAGCGGCGAGTGAGGCTGCCAGCAGCGCTTCCAATGCGTCCCGCGAGGCATTCCCCTCCAGGCCGAGCGTGGCCAGTGCGATCCGGTGAGGTTGCACGGCACGAGCTTCCTTGAGCATGCGTCCGGCGAGTTGCAGCGTTTCGAAGGCGCTGGCCTTGCCGCCGCGCAGGCCGACGATCAGCAGCCCGTGGCTGGTCGCATCGAGCCGGGCACTCAGCGTTCCGCCGGCGCGACACTTGCGCCGCAGGCATTCGGCACGCAGCCAGGCGCCGCGTGGCAGCGATCTCCACTTCGCGGGCGCAAGATCGGCTGCCACCATGACGAGCAGCGCGTCGCACCTGGAGAGCGCGCTGGCGCGCAGCGCGTGCGGTCGATGCGTGATACGCGGCTGCGATTGCTCGGAAACCAGGCGGGCCGTCACTTATTGCCTTGACCGAAAAAATCCAAACCCGGATCATACCGGGGCTTCGCCGGGACCCCAATGAAATGGCTCAAGAGCCCAAGCACGACGACCTCGACCCCACGGAAACCCAGGAATGGATTGAATCGATCGATTCAGTCCTGAAAACTCATGGAGCGGAGCGGGCTCACTACCTGCTCGAGCGTGTCATCGATCACACGCGCCGCTCCGGAGCGTACCTGCCTTTTCGCCCGAACACGGCGTACGTCAATACGATTGCGCCGGGACATGAGCGCGAATACCCGGGCAATCGCGCTCTCGAGCGTCGCATCGAGGCTTACATCCGCTGGAATGCGATCGCCATGGTGGTGCTGGCGAACCGCACCAGCACTGAGTACGGCGGCCACCTGTCGAGCTATGCATCCTCCGCGACGCTCTACGAAGTGGGCTTCAATCACTTCTGGAGAGCGCCCTCGGACAACCATCCGGGCGATATGCTCTTCATCCAGGGACACTCGAGTCCAGGCATTTATGCGCGTGCCTATCTCGAAGGGCGCCTGAGCGAACAGCAGCTGCGCCACTTCCGCCAGGAAGTTTCCGGTCACGGTCTGTCTTCCTATCCGCATCCGTGGCTGATGCCGGAATTCTGGCAATTCCCCACAGTATCAATGGGTCTCGGACCCATGATGGCGATCTTCCAGGCGCGCTTCGTACGCTATCTCGAGCATCGCGGGATGGTGAAGCCATCGGATCGCAAGGTGTGGTGCTTCCTGGGCGACGGCGAGATGGACGAGCCGGAGTCGATGGGCGCGTTGACGATGCCGGTGCGTGAGAGCCTCGACAACCTGATCTTCGTCATCAACTGCAATCTGCAGCGCCTCGACGGTCCGGTGCGCGGCAACGGCAAGATCATCCAGGAGCTCGAAGCAGCTTTCCTCGGCGCCGGCTGGAACGTCATCAAGGTGATCTGGGGCTCGCGCTGGGATCCGTTACTTGCCAAGGACACGCGCGGGCTGCTCCGGCGCGTGATGGAAGAGTGCGTCGACGGCGAATACCAGAACTTCAAGGCCAAGGGCGGCGCCTACACGCGCGAGCATTTCTTTGGCAAGTACCCCGAGCTCAAGGCCATGGTCGCCAACATGTCCGACGAGGAGATCTGGCGATTGAATCGTGGCGGTCACGATCCGCGCAAGGTCTACAGCGCGTATGCCGCGGCGGTGGCTCACAAGGGACAGCCGACCGTGATCCTCGCGAAAACCGTGAAGGGATACGGTCTCGGCAAGGCGGGCGAGGGGCTGATGAGCGCCCATCAGCAAAAAAAACTCGATGACGAGGCGCTGAAGGCGTTCCGCGATCGCTTCCACATCCCGGTCTCCGATGCCGACATCAACAACCTGCCCTTTGCCCGGCCGGCGGCCGACAGTGATGAGCTCAAGTACCTGCGCGAGCGACGCATCTCGCTGGGCGGCTATCTGCCGGCGCGTCGTTCCAAGGCCGAGCCGCTGATCGTTCCGCCGCTCGAAACCTTCGCTAACCTGCTAGAAGGCACGGCGGATCGCGAGATCTCCACCACCATGGCGCTGGTGCGCATCCTCACCGCGCTGGTCAAGGACAAGAACATCGGCAAGCACATCGTGCCGATCGTGCCCGACGAGGCGCGGACCTTCGGCATGGAAGGCATGTTCCGCCAGATCGGCATCTATTCGTCGGTCGGTCAGCTCTACACGCCGCAGGACGTCGATCAGCTCATGTACTACCGCGAGGACAAGAAGGGCCAGGTCCTGGAAGAGGGCATCAATGAAGCGGGATCGCTCTGCTCATGGATGGCGGCGGGCACCGCCTACACCAACCACGACCTCAACATGGTGCCGTTCTATATCTTCTACTCGATGTTCGGCTTTCAGCGCGTCGGAGATTTCGCGTGGGCAGCGGGCGACATGCAGGCACGCGGGTTCCTGATCGGCGGCACAGCAGGGCGCACAACGCTCGCCGGCGAGGGGCTGCAGCACCAGGACGGGCACAGTCACCTCGCCGCGAGCACAATTCCGAACTGCCTCGCCTACGATCCGACGTTCGCGTACGAACTCGCTGTCATCGTCCAGGACGGCTTGCGGCGCATGTACACCGAGCAGGAAAACATCTTTTATTACATCACTTGCATGAACGAGAACTACGTGCACCCGCCGATGCCACCGGGTGTACAGCAGGGGATCTTGAACGGCATGTACCTGCTGCAGATCGGCGGACGCGGCAAGGTGCGCGTAAGCCTGATGGGCTCGGGAACCATCCTGCGCGAGGTGCTTGCGGCCGCCGAGATTCTCGAGAAGGACTACGGCGTGCCGGCCGATGTGTTCTCGGTCACGAGCTTCAACCAGCTGCGGCGTAGCGCGCTCGAGGTCGAGCGCTGGAACATGCTGCATCCGACCGAGTCGGCGCGCACCAATCACGTCCAGCAGTGTCTCGGCGCTCGGGGCGGACCTTTCGTGGCAGCCACGGACTATATCAAGACGGTTCCGGACCAGATCAGGCAGTGGGTGCCGGGTCGCTACGTGGTTCTCGGGACTGATGGCTACGGTCGCAGCGACGGACGCGCGGCGCTGCGCCAGTTCTTCGAAGTCGATCGTCACTATGTCGCGGTCGCGGCGCTCAAGGCGCTCTCCGATGACGGCAAGCTCGATCGCTCCACCGTCACCAAGGCGATGAAGGATTTCGGAATCGATCCGGCCAAGCCGAATCCCCTGACGGTATAGGGCCGACGATCGCAATGGCCAGTCTCAGCGAAGTCCGCGTCCCGGATCTGGGCGATTTCAAGGATGTCACCGTGGTCGAGGTGATGGTCAGGGAGGGCGAAAGCGTCGAGGTCGACACACCGCTGATCACGCTGGAAACCGAGAAGGCGACCATGGATGTGCCGTCGCCGCTTGCTGGCCGGATCAGCGCACTCAAGATTCAAAAAGGCGGCAAGGTCTCGCAGGGCAGTCTCATCGCGCTGGTCGAGCCAGCCTCGGACACGAAGTCTGCCGCAGCGCCCGCCCCGGCGAGCGCGAGCACTGTGGAGGAGACAGTTCGACATCCCACGCTCGCCGCACGGAGCGCGCCAGCGCCGGAGCCCCCAGCCGCACCGACCCCCACCCAGCCCGCTGTTGCCGCGGAGAGCGCTTCGGTAGTCCTGGCCGATTTCTCTTCCGTCTACGCCGGGCCCTCAGTGCGCAAATTTGCGCGTGAGCTCGGAGTGGATCTCGCGCGCGTCAAGGGGTCGGGCCCCAAGGACAGAATCACGCACGAGGACGTCAAGGCTTTCGTCAAGAAGGTGATGACTGAAGGCGCTGCAGCACCCGGCGTGGCAGCGCTGCCGAAGGTACCCGAGGTCGATTTCGCCAGGTTCGGGCCGGTGGAAACGCGCCCGCTGGGGCGCATCCAGCGCATTTCAGGCCGGCGCCTGCACGCGAGTTGGCTGAACGTCCCGCACGTCACGCAGTTCGACAGCGCCGATATCACCGATCTCGAAACCGTGCGCGCGCAGCTCAAGGGCAAGGCAGTGAAAGAGGGCATCAAGCTCACGCCGCTGGCTTTTGTGCTGAAAGCCTGCGTCAAGGCGTTGCAGGAGTTTCCGCTGTTCAACTCATCGCTCGATGGCAGCGGTGAGAACCTGGTCCTGAAAAAGTACCTGCACATCGGCTTTGCGGCCGATACGCCCAATGGACTCGTAGTGCCGGTGATCCGCGATGCCGACCGCAAGGACATCTACGAGCTGGCGCGCGAGCTCGGTGAGCTCAGCGAGAAGGCGCGCGAGGGCAAGCTGACACCAGCGCAGATACAGGGCGGATGCTTTACGATCTCGAGCCTGGGCGGGATCGGTGGCACGGCATTCACGCCGATCATCAACGCCCCTGAGGTGGCCATCCTGGGTGTCTCGCGCTCCAGCTATCAGCCGGTCTATCGCGACGGCAGTTTCGTGCCACGGCTGCTGCTGCCGTTGTCGCTCTCCTATGATCATCGCGTGATCGACGGCGCACTCGCGGCGCGTTTCACGACTTTTCTCGCCCGTGTGCTCGCCGAGCCACGGAGTCTCCTCGAGGCCATTCCATGAGCGTCGTCGAGCTGCGTGTCCCGGACCTGGGCGATTTCAAGGACGTCACGGTAGTCGACGTGCTGGCTCACGCCGGCCAGCGAGTGAGCGTGGAGGACGCGCTCATTACGCTCGAAACCGACAAGGCCGCCATGGATGTTCCCGCCACAGTGGCGGGCGTCGTCGAGCGCATGCACGTCGTCAAGGGAGACAAGGTCTCCAAGGGCACGCTGATCGCGACCGTGCGCACCGAGGAGATCGAAAAGACCACGGTCGTGGCGCTGCCAGAGACAGCTAGCGATCGAGAGCAACCCTACGTCGAGACCGTCACTCTCGCAGATCAACTGCGCGTGCCGAGCAAGCCGGCTGCGAAGCGAGCCGCAGGACCTGCTGCCAAGCCGGCCACACCGTCCCCCGCCGCGCTGGCACAAAGCGCCGCTGCGGCGCCGCCAGCAGTGAAACCGACCGCCGCGCCTTCAGCGCCCAAGGAAGCCTCCGCACAACCCACGCAACGACCCGCCGCGCCCGCATTTGCCTTCGATGTCGTCGTCCTCGGAGCGGGCCCGGGCGGCTATACGGCGGCCTTCCGAGCTGCAGATCTCGGCCAGCGCGTGGCGTTGATCGAACGCTCGCCGACTCTCGGGGGTGTATGTCTCAATGTCGGCTGCATTCCTTCCAAGGCGCTCTTGCACGCCGCCCGTGTCATCGAGGAAGCCCACTCGCTCAGCGAGCATGGACTGGGCTTTGGCACGCCAAGCATCGATCGCAGCAAGCTCCGCAGCTGGAAGGGACAGGTGGTCACGCGCCTCACCAACGGTCTTGGCGTGCTCGCGAAGCAACGCAAGGTGGAAGTCATCCAGGGCATCGGCAGTTTCGTCGACGCTAACCACATTGAAGTGCTGCAAGGCACGAAGCGGCGCGTTGTCGACTTCAAGCACTGCATCATTGCCACTGGATCCGAGTCCGCACGCTTGCCCGGGCTGCCGGACGAGCCGCGCATCATGGATTCGACCGCAGCGCTCGAGTTGCCCGAAAAGGTGAAGCGCCTGCTCGTGGTCGGCGGCGGCATCATCGGTCTCGAACTGGCCTGCGTTTACGACGCCCTGGGCGCGAAAGTCACCGTCGTCGAGCTCACCGATGGACTCATGCCCGGCTGCGACCGTGACCTGGTGCGTCCGCTCGAGAAGCGCATCCGCGGCCGCTATGAGCAGGTCCTGCTCGGGACCCGCGTTTCCGGAATCGAGCCGCTGCGCAACGGCCTGCGCGTCAGTTTTGCGGGCGACAAGGCGCCCGAGCCGCATCTCTACGATCGGGTATTGGTTGCGGTGGGCCGCGTTCCGAACGGTCGCAACATCGGCGCCGAGCGCGCGGGCGTCACAGTGGATGAGCGCGGGTTCATTCGTGTCGACGCCCAGCAACGCACGAACGTCGAGCACATCTTCGCGATCGGCGATGTCGTGGGCGCGCCGATGCTGGCTCATAAGGCGTCGCACGAAGGAAAAGTCGCTGCGGAAGTGGCCGCCGGGCTCAAGCGCCGCTTCGAGGCGCGAGTCATCCCTTCGGTTGCTTACACGGATCCCGAAATCGCCTGGGGCGGCCTCACCGAGAGTGAGGCCAAGGAAAAGGGTGTCGATTACGGTAAGGGAATGTTCCCGTGGATGGCGAGCGGTCGTTCGCTGGCGCTCAACCGTGACGACGGGTTCACGAAGCTTCTCTTCGACAAGGGTTCGCATCGCGTGCTCGGTGCGGGCATCGTAGGCACCAATGCCGGCGACCTGATCTCGGAGGTGGCTCTCGCCATCGAAATGGGTTGTGATGCGGCCGACATCGGCCTCACGATTCATCCGCATCCGACGCTTTCGGAGACCGTGGCTTTCGCCGCCGAAGCGTACGAGGGCACGCTCACGGACCTGTACGTGCCGAAGAAATAGGAGCCCGACATGGACAAGCGCCTGCTCGATATCCTGGTCTGCCCGGTCACCAAGGCGCCGCTGTTCTACAACGAAGAGACGCAGGAACTGGTCTGCAAGGCGAGCCGCCTGGCGTATCCGATTCGGGACGGCATTCCGGTCATGTTGGAGGAAGAAGCGCGCCAGCTCTCCTCCGACGATCCCTTGCTGCAGCGCTGAGTGATGTTTCGCGTCGTAATTCCCGCGCGGTATGCCTCGGCGCGACTGCCGGGGAAGCCACTACGCTCTCTCGCCGGCCGACCGATGCTTCAGCACGTCTACGAACGCGCCGGCCGCAGCGGGGCGCAGGAAGTCTGGATTGCAACCGATGACGGGCGCATCGAGAGCGCCTGTCAGAGGTTTGGCGCGAAAGTCATGATGACGGACTCGGCGCATCGCAGCGGCACGGACCGGATCGCGGAGGTCGCGCGACGCCTGCGCTGGGCGGAAGACGACATCGTCGTGAATGTGCAGGGCGATGAGCCCCTGATACCACCGGCGATCATCAGGCAGGTCGCGGAACTCCTCGAGCACTCCGGCTGGGCGGGCATTGCTACGCTCGCCACGCCGATCGAGTCCGTCGACGAATTCCAGGACTCCAACGTGGTGAAGGTCGTGGCTACCGCGCAGGGGCGCGCAGTTTACTTCAGTCGCGCCCCCATTCCCTGGCCTCGCGAGGGTTCGACACACGGCTCAACGAGTCAGGCGCGGTACGCAGGATCGCTTCGCCATCTCGGTCTCTATGCGTACCGAGTGCGCGTCCTGGCGCAGCTCGCTACCCTTGCGCCCACGCCTCTCGAGGAACTCGAAAAGCTCGAGCAGCTGCGCGCGCTCGAGAACGGCGTGCAGATCGTGGTCGCAACTGCGATCGAGCCGCCGGGACGCGGCGTGGACACGGAGACCGATCTGGAAGCGGTGGCGCGATTACTGGCAACCTGAGCACGGCCGGTGGCCGCAACGATGAGAATTCTCTTCGTATGTCTCGGCAACATCTGCCGCAGCCCCACGGCGGAAGCGGTGTTGCGCGACTTGCTGACCCGTGAAGCGCCCGATCTCGAAGTGGAAATCGACTCTGCGGGCATCGGCAGCTGGCACATCGGGGAGCCTCCGGACGAGCGTGCGTTGGCGGCTGCAAGACGGCGTGGCCTTGACATGAGTCGCCTGCGGGCGCGACAGATCACGAACGAAGACTTTGCCCGCTTCGACTTCATCCTCGCGATGGACCGCGCCAACCTCGCCGATCTGCAGCGACGTGCGCCAGCGCAATACCGCGAACGCGTGCGGCTGTTCCTGGAATTTGCTTGGGCCCTCGACGTGGACGAAGTCCCTGATCCCTATTACGGGGGCGAGGCGGGGTTCGAAGAGGTTCTGGATCTTGCTGAGCAGGCCGCACGCGGCCTGCTCAGCCACATCCGCGAATCGCGCTAGCGGACTTCAGTCGTCGCGCCCGGGGCCGTGGGTCGGGCTGTCCGAGGGCGAGGACGTCCACACTACGAACTTGGACGAGGAATTCGCGTTCGCGGACTCCTCGCCGGTTGCAGCCTGTGAGGCAGGTCGTTCGACCGGTTCTCGGGGCGTGCGTGCATTCTCGCCGTCATTGCGTGTCGGCTCGGCACGGTCGCTCGATCCCGCACGGTCGCTGGATGCCGCGAACGGCAACTGCGCCGTCTGGCCTGAATCCGGACGCGAAGCGGGCCTTTCCTCGGAGGGTGGGTAACTGTTCTGCGGCTCTGATCGGCTCGGCTGCGCGTTTTCGGAACCGCCCGCGTTCCCGCCCGCGCCATCGCGAGCGTCGCTGCGATCACGGCCTCCGCGCCGACGGCGACCGCGGCGGCCCCGACCGCCACGTTCACCACGTTCTCGTTCTGGCCGGTCGGTTCGATTCGTCTTGTCTGTGCGCGCGACATCGTTGCGAGGTTCCGCGGCCTGCCGCTCATGGGATGGCTGCGATTCGTTTGCAGCGCCTGCAGGGGCTGCAGCGGCTGCAGGGGCTGGGGCAGGGCTCGGTCTTGTGTCGCGCCGTGGGTGCGAGTCAGGCCGGCGATGTCCCTCGCTGCGTCGCTGGCCCTGGGTTCCCCGATGCTCTTGACGGGTATCGCGATCGCGCCCGCCACGCCGCCCGTCGCGGCGTCGATGGTCACGTTGCTCGTCGCGGTGCTCGCGGTGTTGTCGTAAAGGTGCCGGGCGCTCCGGTGCCGGCGCGGGAGCGCTCCCGAACAGCCAGCGCCACAGGCGAACAAAGATGCCGGGTCGTTGCACTACCGGCTCACCGCTCCAGACGCTGGGCGGTGGAACGGTCGCGATCGGCGCCGGCGCCGTCGGCAACACCGTAGGCACCGCCGGTGCCTCGCTGGGCGGCTTCTTGTCCCGGCTCAGCGCTGAATCGGGCAGGAGCTCTTCCTGCTCGACCATCTGGAAACTGATTGCAGAGTTCTCGGCGAGCTGCGTCTCGTCATCGCGCACCCGGCGGATCGAGTAGTTGGGTGTCTGCAGGTTCTGGTTGGGGATCACCATCACGTTGACGGAGCTGCGTTCGCTGATGGTGTTGAGCCATTCGCGCTTCTCGTTCATGAGGTAGGTCGCGACATCGACCGGCACCTGCACGATGATGCGCGCCGAGCGTTCCTTGCGTGCCTCTTCGCCGATCAGGCGCAGGATGGCGAGCGCCAGCGACTCGACGCTGCGGATCGTGCCCATGCCGGTGCAGCGCGGACAGGCCATGTGGGTCGACTCACCGAGGCTCGGGCGCAAGCGCTGGCGCGACATCTCGAGCAGTCCGAAGCGCGACAGCCGCCCGATCTGGATGCGAGCCTTGTCCTGCCGTACCGCACTGCGCAGTCGATCCTCGACGTCGCGCTGGTTCTTCTGCGACTCCATGTCGATGAAGTCGATGACGATCAGGCCGCCGATGTCACGCAGTCGCAACTGGCGCGCGATTTCCTCCGCAGCCTCGAGATTGGTGTTGCAGGCCGTGGTTTCGATATCCCCGCCGCGCGTCGAGCGCGCCGAGTTGATGTCGATCGACACCAGCGCCTCGGTGTGATCGATCACCAGGCTCCCGCCCGAGGGCAGGGTCACTTTGTGCGAGTACGCTGATTCGATCTGGCTTTCGATCTGGAAGCGCGTGAAGAGAGGTACTTCATCCTGGTAGACCTTGAGCTTGCGCAGGTACTCGGGCGGCATGAAGCGCTGCATGTACTCCTGCGCCTTCTGAAACGCGCCCGGATCGTCGATGAGAATCTCGCCGATGTCGTCCGACAGGTAATCGCGCAGGGCGCGCGTCACCGCATCGCCTTCCTGGTAGATCAGGAAGGGTCCCGAGCGAGCCTTGGAGGCGGCGTCGATCTGCTCCCACGCGCTGCGCAGGTTGTTCAGGTCCCACTGCAACTCTTCGCTGGAGCGGCCTACGCCCGCGGTGCGCACGATCGCGCCCATCCCGTCGGGAATCTGCAGGTCGTTCATCGCTTCGCGCAGCTGATCGCGCTCTTCGCCCTCGATGCGGCGTGAAACGCCACCGGCACGCGGGTTGTTCGGCATGAGCACCAGGAACCGGCCGGCGAGACTGATGAAGGTCGTGAGGGCAGCGCCCTTGTTGCCGCGCTCTTCCTTCTCGACCTGGACGACCAGCTCCTGGCCTTCCTGCAACAGTTCCTTGATGTTCATCCGGCCGCCCGGCTGAGCATCATTGCGGAAATATTCGCGGGAGACTTCCTTCAGCGGCAGGAAGCCGTGGCGCTGTGCGCCGTAGTCGACGAACGCGGCTTCGAGGCTCGGCTCGACCCGCGTGATGCGACCCTTGTAGACGTTGGCTTTTTTCTGTTCCCGGGAGGGAATCTCAATCGACAGATCGTAAAGTTTCTGGCCGTCGACCAAAGCGACGCGCAACTCTTCTGACTGAGTTGCGTTGACAAGCATTCTCTTCATTGGCCCCTGCTGGAGTGTGATGAGGGGCCCCGGAGCGGTGAGTGGGCGATGCCGGTGTGCGGTGGAGGGGTGTCAGATCTGTCATCATCTTTAGGTAACAAGGGCGAGTGCCGCGCACTCGCTGACGCTCATCAATCCCGCCTGTGCATTGTTGGCGCCGCCCGGCCTGGCCGGCTGCGCCTATGGCACGCCTGAAACTCTTGGCTGCAATGCCGAGCGCGTTTGGCGCTCCGCTCTCAGGACCCAAGCGATGGCCCGGTTGCCCGGGACCAACTAACATGCGGCGCGAAAAGCGCAGGGCCTTCGCGCCACTGATTCGGCTCGCGCATCGCACCGAGAGGTCGGCACTTCTGAGGGTGGAGCGGCGAGGTCGGCGCGCACTATAGCAACGCAATGTCGTCAAATCAATGTGTTACGTGAGAGTTGGCCCGTGAGCAGCGAACACGATCCCGGGCCGCGCGCCGAGCGCTCACCGGTCCGGCAGGTTGAAATAGCCGCCGATGACGAGGGTCAGCGCGTCGACAACTACCTGCTGAGGGAGCTGAAGTCGGTACCGCGCAGCCGCGTCTACCGAATCCTGCGTCGTGGCGAAGTGCGCGTAAACGGCAAGCGCGTGAAGCCCGAGTACCGGCTCGCCGCCGGCGATCGCCTGCGCCTGCCGCCTGTGCGCCTCGATGCACAGCCCGCAGCTCGCAAAGTCTCGGGCAGTGTGCTCGAGACAGTACGCAAGGCGATCGTCCACGAAGACCGCGAGCTGCTCGTGATCAACAAGCCAGCGGGCCTCGCGGTGCACGGAGGCAGCGGGCTGGATTTCGGGGTGATTGAAGCGCTGCGTGCCGATCGGCCCAACGAATCACTCGAGCTCGTGCATCGCCTGGATCGCGAAACGAGTGGCTGCCTGCTGGTGGCGAAGCGTCGCTCGAGCCTGCGCGCCCTGCACGCGCTGATGCGCGAAGGGCTGGTCGAGAAGCGCTACCTCGCGCTGGTCGCGGGCCAGTGGGCGCACGGCAAGGCGCGTATCGATGCGCCGCTCAAGACACGTCAGCTGCAAGGCGGCCAGCGCATCGTGCGTGCGCAAGCTGGCGGGAAAGAGGCGCTGAGTCTGTTTGCACCGGTCGATTTCTTCGGCAAGCGCGCGACGCTCGTGGAAGTCGATCTCAAGACCGGGCGCACACACCAGATCCGGGTGCACGCACTGCACGCGGGTCACCCGGTGGCGGGCGATGAAAAATACGGCGATCGCGCCTTCAACCAGGAAATGCGCGAGCTCGGCCTGCGGCGGATGTTCCTGCATGCTACTGCCATCTCGTTCACCTGGCCCGACACGGAACGGCAGTTCAATCTGAGCGTGCCGCTCGATGATGAACTCAAGGCAGTTCTGGACAGCCTGACTACCGCTCGCACAGGCCCGCGCGGCGCAGCGCGCCGGCGAGCCAGATGAGCGGCAAGCCGACCAGGGCCGTCGGGTCGCGTGACTCGATGCTCTCGAAGAGCGAGATCCCGAGAGCTTCCGACTTGAAGCTGCCCGCGCAATCGTAGGGACGTTCCAGCTCGACATAGCGAGCGATTTCGAGCTCGCTCAATTCGCGAAACTGCACCCGCGTCTCGTCGATGTGCTCATCGCGCTGTCCGCCGTTGCCGCGAGTCACACACACCGCCGTGAGAAAGCTCAGCGTCCGACCGCTGGCGAGGCGTAGCTGCTCGATGCTCTTCGCGGCCGTGCCGGGCTTGCCCAGGATCTGCTCACCGCAGACCGCGACCTGGTCTGCACCGATCACGAACGCTTCCGCGTGACGACCCGCCACCCGCAGGGCTTTCTGGCGCGCCAGGCGCCCGACGAGGTCGCGCGGACTTTCGCCCGGGGAGCGGGCCTCGTCGATGTCGGCTGGGTCGATTTCGAACGGAATTCGCAGCCGGGCGAGGAGTTCGCGCCGGTAGGGTGAGGAGGAGGCGAGCACCAGGTTGGCAGTCATCCGTTTAGTTCTGCAAAAACAATGGTTTGCAGCAGAGAAATCTTTGACAGGGGAGGACCTCATCACTATGATACCGCGCCCATGTCGCCGGACCCGGGGCAACAGCACGAGGTCGCAGAGCTCGCTGCGGGCAACGCGGTGCTCGAGACGGAGATTGCGCTGGTGGACCTGGAGCGCATCCGCCCCCTCTTGAGGCGCGATGCAGGGATGGCTCGCGGGCAATTTCGCTTCCATCGCGAGAACGCGGCAGCGGTCGCCGAAGGGCACGTGAGCGCGACGCTGACGCTCACCTGCCAGCGATGTCTCGGCGAAATGACGCTGCCGATCGACACGGACAGCAGGCTGGCTTTCGTGGCAAGTGCCGGCGCCGAGGCGCCAGCGTCACGCGAACCGGTCATTGCGCCGGACGGCCAGGTTTCCCTGGCCACGCTGATCGAAGAGGAATTGTTGCTCGCGCTGCCGCTGGCGCCGATGCATGGCGAAACGGATGATTGCCGTGCGAGTCCCGAGTCGCACGAGAGCGAGCCGCGACAAAAGCCTTTCGCCGGGCTGCGCGAGCTGATGAAAGACTGAATTTGACTGGAGATTCCCATGGCTGTTCAGAAAAGCAGAAAGACACCTTCGAAGCGCGGAATGCATCGTTCGCACGATGCGTTGCGCACTCCGGCGTTATCGGTAGATCCGCAGTCGGGCGAGACACACCTGCGTCATCGCATCACGCCGGATGGCTACTACCGCGGTCGCAAGGTCATCGACGTGCCTGGCGATCAGGAAAAGAGCTGATCGCGGCCCTGCGGCGGCATCCCTCCCGAATCACGTAATCGCCTCGCGCGCCCCCTTGGCAGCGGCGGCCACAATTGCAGTTGACGCGATGAGCGGCGACCGCGGCGCACCGGTGTGTGTGCCCGCGGCCGTCGAACTTGTGCGCGAGCGCGGCGACCTGCGGCTCGTGCTCGTGGGAGCTCCCGAGGTCATCGAACCCCTGCTGCGTGAGCTGCGGGCGAATGGTGAATCCGGCATCGAACTCGCGCCCGCCTCGCAGATCGTTGGCATGGATGAGGCGCCCCGGGAGGCTCTGCGGCGCAAGAAGGATTCGTCGCTCCGTCGGGCCATCGACCTCGTCAAGGAAGGGCGCGCCCAGGCGTGTGTCAGCGCCGGGAATACGGGCGTGCTGATGGCCACCGCGCACTTCATCCTGAGGCCGATCCCTGGAATCGACCGCCCGGCGATCATGTCAGCCGTGCCCGCAGTAGGCGGACACACGCACATGCTCGATCTCGGCGCGAATACTTCGTGCACGCCGGAGCAGTTGTGCCAGTTCGGGCTGATGGGTTCGATCGTCACCGCCGACCTGCACGCGCTGGAGCGGCCACGGGTCGGTTTGCTCAACATCGGCGAGGAGGACATCAAGGGTCACGCGCTGGTGCAGGAGGCCCACCGGCTTCTGTCGGCCACCACACTCAACTACGTCGGTTTCGTCGAGGGTGATGACATTTTTACCGGCGAAGTCGATGTCGTCGTGACGGACGGTTTCACCGGGAACGTCGCTCTCAAGACGATGGAAGGGCTGGCACGCATGATCGGCGGCGCCGCTCGCGAAGAATTCTCGCGCGGTGCAGTGCGCAGGATGATGGCTGCTGCAGCCTGGCCTGCGCTGCAAGCGCTCAGGACACGACTCGATCCGCGTCGCTACAATGGCGCCAGCATGGTCGGATTGAACGGCATCGTCATCAAGAGTCACGGCAGCGCCGACCAGTTCGCGTTCCGACATGCGATTCTCACCGCGGTGACCGAAGTGGAGCGCGACGTACCGGCGCAGATCGCGGCGGAACTCGCGAGGCAGAGTCATTGATCTATTCAAGAATTGAGGGCACCGGTCGTTACCTTCCCGAGAAGGTTCTCACCAACTTCGACCTCGAGAAGATGGTCGACACGACCGATGAGTGGATTCGCTCGCGCACCGGCATTGAACGCCGGCACATTGCCGCGGCTGGCGAGACGACTGTCGACATGGCAGAGCACGCGGCGCGTGCCGCGATACATGCGGCGGGCGTAGCAGCAGCGGACATCGACTTCATCGCCTTCGGCACCACGACCCCCGACGTGGTGTTTCCCAACTGCGGCGTACTACTGCAGGCGCGGCTTGGCATCCGCGGCTGCGCCGCGTTCAGCGTTGAAGCCGCGTGCACGGGATTCATCTACGCATTGTCTATCGCGGACAAGTACGTGCGTTGCGGCGAATCGAAGTGCGCGCTGGTGATCGGTGCCGACATGTTGTCGCGGATCGTCAACTGGAACGACCGGGGGACCAGTGTGCTGTTCGCGGATGGCGCGGGCGCCGTCGTCCTCAAACCTTCCAGCGAGCCCGGGATCCATTCAACCCACGTGCACGCCGATGGCAGCTACCAGGATCTTCTCTTCTATCCCGGGGGCGTCTCGAAAGGCTGGCCGGAAGGTCCGCCGGGTTCTTTCGGGGTGCACATGAAAGGCAACGAAGTATTCAAGGTCGCCGTGAACACGCTCGGGCGCATCGTCGAGGAAGCGCTCGAAGCCAACCAGATCGACAAGTCCGCAATCGATTGGCTGGTTCCGCACCAGGCCAACCTGCGCATCATCCAGGCGACGGCGCGAAAACTCGACCTGCCCATGGAACGGGTGATCGTCACCGTGCAGGACCATGGCAATACGTCGGCCGGGTCGGTGCCGCTGGCGCTCGATGTCGGCGTCCGGGACGGACGCATCAAGCGGGGCGACCTGTTATTGCTGGAAGCCTTCGGCGGCGGCTTTACGTGGGGCGCCGCGATGGTGCGCTACTGAGCGGATTTACGCACGCGGCTCAACCAGACGAAGTACGGATCCCAGCCGCGCGGTGGCGCTGAAGCAGCGTCACGCCGCGGGCGGCACACGCGCTCGCTCCACACCTGAAACGGGTCCCAGCCCTCACGGCACTGGTTCTCGTCCTGCGGCTGGTCTTCAGTCGACAGCGGAATCGTATTCATGGGGTCTGCTGTTCTTATTGGTGGCCGGGACTCTAGGGCACGGTGGCCTC
>Ga0137409_10002217_pt1 | contig 20961 bp, 21 predicted proteins | sample CZODoug1_16funga_FD_122059 | JGI IMG/M metagenome (GOLD analysis project Ga0137409, IMG submission 122059) | Vadose zone soil fungal communities from Angelo Coast Range Reserve, California, USA - CZODoug1_16fungal (Hybrid Assembly) | ecosystem: Environmental > Terrestrial > Soil > Vadose zone... | reverse complement strand
CGGCGGCCTCAAGCTACGGTATGGCGATCAGTCGTCGTTCGCCATCACTGAAATTCTTGGCACCCCGGAGACGAATCGAACGTCCGACCTGCCCCTTAGGAGGGGGCTGCTCTATCCACTGAGCTACCGGGGCCCGGGGCGGATTCTAGCGCATGGGCGTGAGAATCCTAACCCGGATTATTCACGAACCTGAATGACAAAGGCCCCACAGACTGGTACATACGTTCCTGCGACAGAGCGTAATGGATCAATAAGGAGGCCTTTGAGTGAGAGAAGGTACCACACGACAGCGTGTCATGTTTGCCGAGCTTTTTGAGAAGCCGGTGGTGGCGCAGTTCGATCAGCCGCATGGCAGCTCCGACGGGGGCGCGGTGCTGCTCAAAGCGTGCGATGAGCGGCTGCGATTGACCGAGCGCATCGCAGCGTGTTTTCACGATGAACGTCAGCCGGGCAAGGTCAAGCACACGTTGCACGATCTGATTCGCCAGCGGGTCTTCGCCATAGCCTGCGGATACGCCGACTGTAACGACGCGGCGCGACTGGCTGACGATACTATTCGCGGTAATCAGTCTTCCATCGTACGCCCAGTTTCTGCCGGATCTCCAGGCCAAGACTCCCGCGGAGTATGACGCCTATCTGGACGTGATGGACGGACCCGTTCTCGAGAAAGGGGCCGAGTTTGAGCGGAAATTTCCCGCGTCGGCCTTGCGACTGCCCGTCGGCGAAATGATGGCGCGCGAATGGCGGTCGCGTGGGAATGCCGTCCAAGCCGCCGCGACCGCCGAACGTGGTTTGGCAATAGCGCCGGATTACGTTCCACTGCTTGTGGAGCTAGCCGATCTCCTCTCGAATAACACAGCCAGCCTGGAGCGTGCCGATAGCGCCGCACGGCGGGCTGGCCATCGCCGAGGCCTGCTCCCCGGCAGAACGGTCACTCGCGGCCTCGACCCGCGCGGGGATGGAGGAGCTCGGGCGGCTTTTCACCGCCGCGCGTCCGGACGCGGTGGTGGTCGCCACCCCTCACAACGTGCACATCTCAAACGCCATGGGTGTCGTTGTCGCGGGTCGAGTGGCCGGCCGCCTGGCGGGCGCGCCGCCCTCGATCGCACTGGACGTTCCCTCCGCGGGCGACCTCGCCTGGCTGGTGCTCGAGTCGATGGAGTCAACCGGAGTGCCCAGCGTCGGAGTGAGCTTCGGTGCCAACGACACGGAAGGCGCTGTGGCTCCCATGGACTGGGGCGTGTTGATCCCCTTGTGGTTCATGGGCGGACGGCAGGATCCACCGGTTCCGCTCGTCGTCGTCACGCCGGCGCGCGACCTTTCCGCGTCAGCGCACGTCGACGCGGGTGCGGCGATCGCCGACGCGGCAGCGAGATCCGGCCTCCGAGTCGCATTCATCGCAAGCGCGGACCACGGGCACGCCCACGCGCAAGGTGGTCCTTACGGATATCACGCGAGCGCGGCGCAGTACGACGCGCTGATCTGCGAGCTGGTTGGCACCGACCAGCTGAGCCGGCTCTGCGACCTCCGACCGGAGGTGGTGGAACAGGCCAAGGCGGACAGCTGGTGGCAGATGTTGATGCTGCACGGCGCCACGCCTGGATGGACCGGCCGGCTCATCTCGTACGAGAGGCCGACTTATTTCGGGATGCTGACCGCCGCGTACGCGCCGCCCGACTAGCTGATCGACATCCGGTCCTGGACTTTCTCCGCTGCTGCCTTGATGAGGGGATGGCCCTCGAATCCTGGATCCTCGGCGAAGAGCTGAACGACCTCCTCCCGGACCTCATCCAGCAGCTTCGGCTGGCGGAGTGCGTCCATTGCGGCGTCGGTGAGACCGTGCTGCCGAGGCCCCATCAGCTGACCGATGCCGCGACGCTGCATGTCCTCAGAGGCGAGAACGAAACCGTCTCTGATCCGAGCGACGAGCTGAAGACGTTCCAGCGCGCTGTCAGAGGGATCGTCCGCCAGCAAGAGGCAATGACTCTTAGCCGCACCGCGTCCGACTCGGCCGCGGAACTGATGCAGCTGGGCCAAACCGAAACGATCAGCGCCCTCGATCATCATCACGCTCGCGTTTGGCACGTCAACCCCAACCTCGACCACCGCCGTCGCGACAAGCACCTGAACCTCTCCGGAGACAAAGCGCTGCATCACGCCGTCTTTCTCTTTCAGCCGCCCGTGAACCAGGCCCATGGTTATCGGCACAGGAAACACGTCGCGCTTCAACCGTTCGAACTCAGCCGTCGCAGATCGTGCGGCCAGCGTTTCCGATTCCTCGATCAGGGGGCAGATCACGAACGCTTGATGACCGGCAGCCACTTCACGACGCACCAGCTCGTACGCACGATGTCGCTGTTCCGGCTCGATTACCTCGGTGGCTACGGGTGTCCGACCGGGGGGCTGCTCGTCGATCGTCGAGACCAACATCTCCCCGAACCGAGCCAGGGCGAGGGTGCGTGGGATCGGGGTTGCGGTCATCGCGAGGAAATGGGGGCGACCGCGTCCCTTTCCTCGAAGCAGCTCGCGTTGCCGCGTCCCGAATCGATGCTGCTCGTCGACGATCGCAAGTCCAAGGTTTGCAAATTCGACGTTCTCTTCAATCAATGCGTGCGTCCCAACTACGAGAGCGCAGTGGCCGGATGCCGCCGCTGCACGCACGCGCCGGCGCTCAGCAGTGCCCTGGCTGCTTACCATCAGCTCGACCGTCAGCCCTGGAAAGCTTGCCTCGAGGTAGGTGCGGAATCGCTGCAGATGCTGCCTTGCAAGGATCTCAGTCGGAGCCATGACCACCGACTGCATGCCCGCCGCGTGGGCCATGGCTACGCAGGCCGCAGCGACCGCCGTCTTTCCCGAACCGACGTCCCCGTTCAACAAGCGGTTCATCGGCGTTGTCTCCTGCATGTCCTGGAAGGCCTCCCAGGTAGAACGGCGCTGAGCGTGCGTGAGCTCAAATCCGACTCCGGCTTTGAACGTGTCGATGACCTCTTGCCGGTAAGGAATTGGGGTCGCGGGCTCGGCTTGAATCCGCGAGCGCATCAGAGCAAAGGCAGACTGCAGCTCGAACAGCTCCGCAAAAGCCATGCGGCGTGTCGCCTCGGCAAAATCCTGCGGGCTCTCCGGGCGATGGCCGAGCCGGACCGTTTCGGCGACGGGAAGCAGCCTGTGGCGATCGCGCACCTCCGGCGGCAGGATGTCCTCCACGTGGTCGGCCAGGGGCAGCGCCGAATCGACCCAACGGGCAATCTTCTTCGAGCTCAATCCGTCGACCAGGTGGTACTTCGGCATGAGCCCGCCGACACGCGATGGCTCCGCCTCTTCGCCGGCGTCCAATCGTTCGTGATGGGGGTTCTGCATCTCGAGCATCGAGCCGTAGCCGCTCTTCACCATGCCGGCGACGGCAACGCGGTCGCCCTTGTGCAGCTGCCTTGCGATAAACGGCTGGTTGAACCAGACGACACGAATGCCTGCCCCGCTGTCGTCGCGAATCGTCGCCTCGGTCAGCTTCATCTTTTTGAACTTCGTGATCTTTGGCGCGATCGAGATGATCGTGCCTACCACGGTCGCCTGGACTCCAGGCGAAAGCGAGTCAACGGCCGCCGGCCCCCCATACGCTTCCCAGTCGAAAGGAAGGGCCATGAGAAGGTCGCGCACAGTGCGGATGTCGAGCTTCTCCAGGCGCGTTGCATTCGTCGGGCCGATGTCGGGCAGCTGAGAGACCCTGGCATCCAGCGTGCGGGGGAGAACGATGATGCTCATTTAGACTGGACCAGTGATACCACCGCCTCCGGATGCTCCGCCAGCGCCGGAGCCGGAAGTTCCACCTCCGCCTCCCACACCGCCAGACGCGCTGGCGCCGGCGCCTGCACGCGGATCAGGGCTTTCGACCGGGCTGCGGACGACCATCATCGCGGTCGTCGTCGTGGTCATCCTGTTGATCGGAATCATCGGCTACGCCGTAGCCGGCTTTGCGTACTCGTCGACCCGCGTCTCCGGGGCCAACAAGAGCCTGAACACCGTGATCTCCCATCAGAACAGCCTCAACACTACGTTCAAGGACATCGACTCGAAGTTCAATGGTCTTAGCAGCGGATCGACGTTTGACCCCAAGCAAGCCCGAACGCTGATCGACCAGTTCGTCGCCAACGCCAGGTCGGCAGGCGCCCAGGTGGACCAGGACGACACGTCATTGGTCTCGGCCAAAGCCAGCCTCAAAGAGCAGGACTGGCTCACGGTGTTGAGCCGGGGCAGCCTTGACAAAGAGGCCGGCCGCATCGACCACGCGCGCAAGGCGCTCAGCAGCGCGAAGACGGTCGCGGGTGACTACGTCCTCGACGGGCAGTTCCTGCAGGCCTTCATGGATGCCGCGATCGACCTCGACACTCTCGGCACGCAAAGCGCCAACGCCGACCTGCCGGGGGCGAAGGCGACGCTCACAACGATGAAAACGCACGTCGACAAGGCGCTTCAGCTGTCCACCGCGCCGGGACTGCCGAAGGAGCTTCACGACCTGATGGTCGACTTCCAGTCCCTGGTCGCAGATTTCGGCAAGCTGCTCGACGCAGCCGCGGCCGGCGACCTGAACGCGATCACCTCCGCGGAGCAGCTGGTCGAGAAGGACGCCAACAAGATCAGCGCCTACGACTTCAACAAGATCGGGATGGAGATCGACGACTTCTACCGGCCGCTGGTCGACGCTTTCAACGCGGAGATGGCGAAGGCAACGGCCTAGGCCTCGCCTCCCGACGGGCTTCCGCGACGGCAAACCAGACGAGCTGCGCCGCCAGCAGCAAGACGAGCCCGACCAGAACCGGGAGCGGTGTCGCGTGCAGCCCTGAGATCCCGTACCAGGCGGCGACGATGATGGCGACGATGACCGCGGTCTGAACCCAGTCGGATACGAACAACCCGATCACCCGGGACGCGGCGGACTGGAGGAACTTCACGCCAGGACCGGCCGGCGTACCAGCTGCACGGCAAGCTGGGACGCGGCGAGATATGCGGCGACGAGGAAGAAGATGGAGACGAAGTCAAAGGGCCATGAGGCCCCCATCCCCTCGGCCGCCCAGAAGGTGCCAAGGCTCGTCAGGATGATGCCGACCGCGTACTTGAGCGTGTTCTCGGGCACTCTCGCAAGCGGCGCGCGAACAACCACGCCGATCACGGCCACGACCAGCATCGCGAGCAGCCCACCAGCGATCGCCTCCGGGAAATACTTGCTGGTCCCTCCCACGGCGACGACGATGAAGACAACCTCGACGCCCTCGAGAAAGACGCCCTTGAAGGCGACCACGAAGCCCACCCAATCGTGTCGAGCCGTCGCACCCTTGAGCTCGTCGACCGTCTGCTGGTACGCGCGTTCCTCGTCGTGCATCGCCACCACGCCGGCCGAACGCAGCACAGCCTTGTGGAGCCAGCGCAACCCGAAGAGCAAAAGGAGCGTGCCGATGACCAGCTTGAGGCTGGACTCGGGCACGCGCTGGACGATGAGCTGGCCGAAGACCACGACCAGCACTGCAAGCGACACGAGGGCGGCAACGGTGCCGTAAAGGGGCGCACGCCATCCGCGCGTGAGACCGACGGCGAGGACGATCGTTAGCGCCTCGACCGATTCGACCGCCGAGCCAAGAAAGGCGGCCCCGAAGGTGAAGAGCTGCTGGCCCACATTAATAAGATGGCACGGTGAGGCTCGGCCTGTTCGCGGAGGACTCGATCACCAGGCGGGTGAACCGCGAAAACATCCTGCTGCTGGGAGGAGGCCGCGCGCTGCTCATGCAGCTCGCGCATCCCAGGGTTGCTGCGGGCGTAGATGAGCACTCCGATTTTCGCGCTCACCCGATCCGGCGGCTGCGAAGGACGATCCGGATGACGATGGCGATCGTGTTCGGCGATCGTGAGACCGCGCTCGCCGCCGCACGCGGCGTGAATCGAGTTCATACCAGGGTGCAGGGCCGCGACTACCGGGCGCTGGATCCCGACCTCTTGCTGTGGGTCTACGCGACGCTGGCCGACACGGCGCTCGTGACCTATGAGACCTTCGTGCAGCGACTGATGCCTCACGAGCGCGAGGCGTTCCACGAGGAGTTCAAGCTGCTGGGAGAGCTGTTGGGAATTCCACGCGATCGATTTCCGAGCACGGTGCGGGACTTCGACGAGTACCTCGATGAGATGGTGTCGAGCGGGCCGGTGCGGGTGGATGAGCGTGCGCGAGAGCTGGCTGCGCAGGTCATGCACCCGGGGGTGCGCGTGCTGTCCGGCCCGGTGATGCTTCCGTTGAACGTGATCACGACCGGGCTGCTGTCCCCGGCGCTGCGCGAGCAGTACGGACTGCGATGGGGACGCGTTCAGCAGCGTGTCTACAGGCTGGCCGTGGCGGCCCTGCCGCGCGTCATCGCAGTCACGCCGCCCCTGCTCCGCGTCTGGCCGCTGCCGGGCCGCAGCCTGGTCTTCACGCCCAGCGGGCGGGCAACGACTACTTCTTGATGTAGACGAGCCCCAGAGCCTTCGGGCCGGTGTGCGTCCCGAGCACGCATCCGATCTGACTGATCGGAACCTCGAGGTCGGGATGCCGCTCCCGCAGGCCGGCGGCGACGCGATCGGCGTCCTCGGGCGCCTGCGCGTGCATCACGCCCACGTACTCGACCGGCAGGTCGGATTCGAAGAACTCCAGCATGCGTGGGATGGCCCGCGACCGCGTGCGCACGCGGTCCACCGGTTTGATCTCGCGGTCTTTGACGAGCAGCAGCGGCTTGAGGTCGAGCATGGTGCCGATCATGGCCTGCGCCCGGCTCACCCTCCCACCCATCTCGATGTAGCGAAGCGTGTCGAGCAGCGCGAGCACCCGACACCCGGGGATCCGCTGCTTTACCGCCGCCGTCGCCTGGTCGAGGCTGGCTGACTCCGCCGCGACCTTGCACAGAAAAGCCATCGGCATCGTCACGGTCTCGCTGTCGATGACGGCGACTTTGAATCCTTCGACGCTCTGAGCTCCCACCCGAGCGGATTCAGCGGTCGCCGAGAGCTGCGCGCCGATGTGGATCGAGATGCAGCCGTCATAGTCCTTGGCGAGACGCTCGTAAACCTCGGCGAACTCGCCCGGCGATGGCGCCGATGTCGTCGGCAGCTTCGTCGAGGTCGCCAGGCGCTCGAAGAACTCCCGGTTGTTGATGTCGACGCCATCCCGGAACGTCTCCTCGCCGAAGAGGACCTTCAGCGGGACGACCTCGATGTCGTAACGCTCGCGCCAGTCGTCGGGCAGGTCGGCGGTCGAGTCCGTGACGACCGCGAAAGTGCGCTTCAAGCTGACGGGTCTATTCGACCGAGAGGATGAAGGGATAGTGCTGCTGCCCGCCCTGCTGGACCTCGACCTCGAGGCCGGGGTACCTGGAGCGGATCTCCGATTCGAGCTGCGCCAGCTCGTCATCGGTCGCGTCCTTGCCGCGGTAGACGGTGATCAGCTCGAACGTACCGTCAAGCTTCCCGAGGGCCTTGTTGACGACCTCGGCGTAGTCGCTTCCCGCGGCCTCCAGCTTGTCATTGATCAGTCCGATCACGTCGCCCTTCTTCACCTTCAGCCCGTTCGATCGCGAGTCACGCACCGCATGCGTGACGTCGATCGTGTGCACGCGATCCGCCTCAACTTTCATCGCGGCCAGGTTTTCGGCGCCCGGGCGCTCGGCTCGAAAAGCGACCACCGCGGCGACCCCCTGCGGAACGCTGTGGGTCTCGAGGACGTGCACCTTCTTCTTCGTGAGCCCCAACACCTGCTTGGCCGCGAGGATGACGTTCTTGTTGTTCGGGAGGAGGATGACCTCGTCGTACGGCACAGACTCGATCGCGGTGAGCATGTCCTGGGTGCTTGGATTCATCGTCTGCCCGCCCTCGACGATCGCATCCACGCCCAGCCCGCGAAAGATTTCGACCAGGCCGCGCCCGGCGACGACGGCGACGAGCCCGACTCCGTTCGGGCGCGGCGCCCTGGCAGCTTGACCCTCGTCTTCGAGGATTCGCCTGTGTTGGGTCGACATGTCGCCGACGTTCAGCTTCAGGAGCTTTCCGTGGCGACCCGCCAGCGTGATGACCCGGGTCGGGTCGTCGGTGTGAACGTGAACTTTCACAAGCTCGGGTTCTCCAACCACGAGAACCGAGTTGCCCAAAGCCTCGATCTGGTTCTTGATCACGTCGAGGTCGAGGTCGGAGCCTTCGATCAGGAACTCGGTGCAGTAGCCCCAGCCTTCCTCGGGGAGAGCCACGGCCATCTGGGAGGCCACCGGCGTCTGTGGCCGCGACATCGCCAGCGCCCCGTTCAACGATTCCGACTCCTCGATGGTCTTGAGCATGCCCTCGAGGATGACCTGAAGACCGAACCCGCCGGCGTCGACGACCCCCGCGTCGCGGAGGATCTGCAGCTGGCTCGGTGTCTTCAACACGGCGGCCCGTGCGCCGTCTGCCGCGGCCGCGATGACACGGGGGACAGTCGCGCCGGGAGTGGCTGCCGCCGCGGCCGCTGCGCGGCCCGCCTCGCGCGCGACCGTGAGGATGGTGCCCTCGGTGGGCTTGTTGACAGCTCGGTACGCGGCGTTGGCGGCTTCCTCGAAAGCGGCCGCGAGCTCGGCCGGCGTCAGCGAGCTCTTGCCCTCGACGGCGCGGGCGAACCCGCGAAAGATCTGCGAGAGGATGACGCCGGAGTTTCCGCGCGCGCCCATCAGGCTGCCGTGCGAGGCCAGCTTGGCGATCTTGCTCACCTCGGCGGCATCGCTCTCCTTGATGTCTTCGACCGCGGACTGAAGCGTCAGCAGCATGTTGGTCCCCGTATCTCCGTCGGGGACCGGGAAGACGTTGAGGCGGTTCACCTCCTCGTGGTTGGCCGACAGCCAGCTCAGGCTCCCGAGCAGGGCTCGCTTGAAGAGGGGTCCGTCAACCCCTTGATTGAGTTCTGGTGACACGGCCTAGCGCTTCTCTTCGCGAACGCCCTGGACGTTCACGTTGACCTGGGCCACAGGCACGTTGACCGAACGTTCCACCTCGAACTTGACCGCCTGCTGCAAGTTGTGGGCGACCTCCGAGATGCGGATTCCGTACTGAACGATGACGAAGACGTCGATCCCAAGACCACCTTCGACCTCGACCACCTCGACGCCGCGATCGACGTTCTCCCTGCGCAGCAGCTCGGCCACGCCGTCCCGCAGGCCGCGCGCCGCCATGCCGGTGATCCCGTAGCAGCGAAGCGCCGCGTGGGCCGCGATGGCTCCCACGGCGGAGGGGAACACCTCGATCCGGCCCCACTGGCGGGCCTGGACGAGGGTGGTGGTGGTCTTCGAGGCCATGGGAAAGCCCATGGTACAATTCGGATCCGCGCGCTCACAGGGCGCGAGCTCGTTTTCATCTCCAACTCCCAATCGGAAGGTGCCTCATGGCCAAGCGCTGCGCGATCTGCGGCAAAGAGCCGCAATACGGACATCACGTCAGTCACGCCAAGAACCGGGTCAACCGGAGGTTCATGCCCAACCTGCAGATGGGTCGCGTGACGGTGGCGGGACGCACGATGCGCGCGCGAGTCTGCACCCGCTGCCTGCGCACCTACACCGCCTAGAACCGCCTAAGCGAACTCCATCCCGTGCACCTCGCCCAGGTGCACCATGTCTCTGCGCAGCGCCGCCCACACGCGCTCCTGGGTCGAGGCTTCCGGGACCACGCTTGACGGGTCATTGACCTCCGCGGCAAGGTCAGGACGCTCCACCATCTCGGCGAAGAGCAGGGCCCAGGCTCGCGGCACCACCTCCCGGATGGCATAACCGCCTCCTCCCAGCGCGAGCCACCGCCCGTCGCAGAGCTCGTGCGCCAGCTGGTGGAAGACCTGCCCCACGCGAGGCCAGATCCGCGTCGTGGCGGCCAGGTGGGCCAGCGGGTCGAGGTAGTGAGTGTCGCAGCCGTCCTGCGTGACGAGCACGGTCGGCTTGAACCGGCGCAGCAGCGCCGGCACGACTCTCTCGAAACCCTCGAGCCATGGCTCGTCCCAGGTGAAGGGCAGGAACGGAAGGTTGGCGGCGGCGCCTCGGCCGGCGCCGACCCCGCAGTCCTGCGGGAACCCGGTTCCAGGAAACAGATACCGGCCGCTCTCGTGAAGGCTGATGGTCAGGACGTCCGGATCGGTCTGGAACACTCCCTCGACGCCATCACCGTGGTGAACGTCGACGTCCACGTAGGCGACGCGGTGGCCCTGGTCTTTCAGCCACCGGCACGCGATGGCGGGGTCGTCGTAGGTGCAGAAACCCGAGGCTCGGTCCCGATGGGCGTGATGAAGTCCACCGGCGGGGCTGAAGGCATGGAGCGCGGCGCCGCTCTCGATCGCCTGCGCGCCGACCAGCGTGGCGCCGACCACCAGCGAAGTTCCCTCATGGAGGTCGTCGGAGATCGGGTTGTCGGACGACCCGAAGCCCGCGGCCTCGATCTCGTCGAACGCGACGTGGTCGCGTTGCTTGGGGTCGCTCAGCTTGCGGACCAGCTCTACGTAATGAGGCGAATGGACGAGCTCGAGCTCTTTGATCGTCGCGCGGCGCGGAGGGAGCAGGTGGCAGTGCTCGATCAGCCCGGTCGAGCGGATGAGGTCCATCGCCAGCTTGACCCGGATCGGCTGGAGCGGATGCTGATCCGACAGGCGATGTTTCATGAGCTCGTCCCCATAGACGAGCGCGACCGGTCCCGGCACCGCCACTTACCCTAACAACCTGTTGGATCCCCAAGCCCTGTTTGAGTCCGTGCCCAACTTTTCGGAGGGCAGGCGGCGCGATGTGATCGCGGCGATCGCCGGCGCGCATACCGGGACGCACGTGCTGGACGTCGATCCCGATCACGACCATCACCGGGTGGTCATATCGATGGCGGCGAAGAGCTCGACGCTTCTCGACGGGGTGATTGCCGCGGTGGGCGCTGCGGTCGAACACATCGACATGCGTGAGCACGCAGGCGTGCACCCGCGGGTCGGCGCCGCGGACGTCGTTCCGTTCGTCCCTCTCGGGCAGAGCACCCTGGCCGATGCGCGCGAGCTCGCGCGCGAGGCGGGTGAGCGCATCTGGAGCGAGCTCAAGGTGCCGGTTTACTTCTACGGCGAGAACCGTCCGCTGGCCGACATCAGGGCCGGTCGGGCGCAGCCAGACCTCGGCGGCCCCACCCTCCACCCTACGGCCGGCGCCGTGTCCGTCGGCGCACGCCTGGCGCTGGTGGCTTTCAACGTCCTGCTGCCGGAGACAGACATCGCCACGGCGCGAGCACTCGCCCGCTCGCTGCGCGAATCGGAGGCCGGAATGCGCGGTGTTCAGGCCCTCGCCTTTCAGCTTTCCGGAGGGCGCGTCCAGCTCTCGATGAACCTGTTCCGCCTCGATCAGACCCCGCCTTCCGCGGTCGTCGCGGAGCTCGTCCGCCGTGGAATCACCATCGGTGAGCAGGAGCTGGTTGGCCTGTGTCCCGCCATCGCCGCCGGCGAGGTCGCGGCGGGCAGGTTGCTGGAGGGCCGGCTGGCGGCGGCGGCAGCTCGAGCGGGCGCGGTCAAATGTCGCTCGGTAGGTGACGAGGAGCACCTCGCGCTCGCGGTGCGGTTGGAGCGTGAGGCGGAGGGATTGGCGGCGCTTGGGGTCGATCAGCAAGTGTTGCTCACAGGGGCAGAGCGTGCGGCGGCTTTGGTGCCGGTGCTTCGAGTGGCCCAGGTCATGGACGGGGAGCTCGAGGCGATGTTGGGCGCCGCGGCGCGTGGCTTGCGCGCCGCGATCAGCCCGGGCACAGAGGCGGCGAACGCGGCCCGGGTGGCCGCCCTCGACGCGCGGCTTTAGGCTCAGCTGCCGCTCGTGTCGATCCCGATGGTGCACGCGCCGCCGTTGATCTCGACCCGGTACGCGTCCGTCGCTCCGCCATATCCGGCCGATTGCCAGCTCTGGTTGCCGATGCCCCTGTGCTGCTGCCCGTCGGCGTCGAGGTTCACGGCCCCTCCCGAGACGCTGACCGACGCCTGCGTGCCGGCCGGGCGGTGAAGGTGAACGGTCAGCGCGCCGCCGTTGACGGTGATCGGGACGACGCCCGTGGGCTTGCCGAGCGTTATGTCCTCGCGACTGGCGCCGGTGTTGAGCTCGATCGAACGAACGTTGACGTGGGCGAGCTGGAACGTGTCGGTCGCCGCGCCGCTGTTGCCGGTGATGCTCCAGGGCAAGCTCGGGTTCAGGTGGAGGTCCAGGATGAAATTCCGGTTCCGGAACACTCCAAATGAGTTGTTGCCCTGCGAGATTTCGAGCTTGCCCGTTGAGCGGTTGACGTTGACCTCCGGCTTCGGACCGGAGTAATCGATGTGCGCGCGATAGAGCTCACCTTCGCCTGCGGCGCCGTCGATCGAGATTCGTGCAGAACCGACGTTGACCTCCAGCGAGGCGTGGTCAAGGGTTCCCACCGCGGCGAACGAGTCGAGGGCATGCGTCGCTGTGGGGTTCGGAGCGAGGGCGACGTATGCGATCGCGCCTCCCGCCGCAATCAGCACGATGAGCACGGCCGCAACGTCGCCGGCCATCCCCTGCAGCCGTCGCCGGGCGATGAGCTCGAGCCCGATCACGACCAGGATCAGCGGCCAGAGGTCCGACAGCAAGCTCAAGCGGTCGCTCGAGAGGATGCCGACATTCACGAGCAGCGCGAAGATGCCGACGAGGATCAGCGCCAGGGGCCAGAAGTAGCTGCGGTAACTGCGCCTCGGTGGGAGGGTGCTCACGGACGTTTGCGACGGACGATCAGCCACACGCCGATCCCGATGAGGACCACCGGCCAGACGATGTCCGGCCGCAACCAGCCGAGCAGGCCCAGGTTGTTGAGCAGGAAGTAGACGCCCAGCACGACCAGGACCACGGGCCAGAAATACTCGCGGCGCCAGTACCCCACGACCGGGATTCTAGAGGGGTCGGGCTAAACGGGGGCGACCACCTCGAACAGCTTCGGGCGCTCCTTGCGCGCGGCCTCGACGAGCTCCGGCCCGGCGACCGTCGCCTGAACCGGATTGGCAACGGCGAGATAAGCGCGCGCGACGCGGCGCAGGTCGTCGGCGGTGACCTGGAGCAATCGCTGCTTGAAGCGCTCGCGCTCCTCGCGCGTGAAACCCGTGATCCGGTTAGTGGCCTCGCGGCGCCCCTTGATGTCGGGCGACTCGAGCGGGTCGACGTCGCCGCACGCGCCCAGGATCGCCTCCTTGAGCGCCTCGTCGTCAATCTCACCATCGGTGACCCACTTCACCGCGTGGTCGTACGTGTCATAGGTCCGCACGATGTTGGGGTCGCGATACGAGCCGAAGTAGAACGTGCCGCTGCCGATTCCCGCCTGCGCATAGCCGCCGTAGGCTCCGCCTTTCTCTCTCAGCTCGCGGTGCAGAAACGTGTCACGCAGGTAGTTGGCCAGCACGAGCAGGGCGGGGGAATCCGGATGCGTGTACCGAACCGTCTTGAAGATGCGCACGTTGAAGGCCACCGGCACGGGTGCGGTCCTGGCCTCGGGCGCAAACTCGAGCGGCTTCGGTTTTTCGGCCTCGCCGCGGTCGCCTCCTCCCGGGAGCGCCTCCGCCAGGCCTGCCAGGAGCGCCTGCAGCGGCTCGATCATCGTCTCCTCGCAGGTCACGATGACTCGGATGGCGCCCGAGCGGAACAGTCGCGTCCGGATCGCGTCGAGCTTGGTGATGACGTCCCGCAGCTCGCCCTCGTCGAGACGGGCAAGGCGACGCATGGAGTGGAGCATGCCGATGCCCTGGAGCTGGTCGTTGATCGCCCCCTCAGACGTGAGCTTTGAATGGGCGCGAAGAATGGCGAACTGGAAGCCGAGTCCCGCGATGGAGCTCTCGAGACGGGTCGCCATCTCGGCGATGACCTCCCTGAGGCGCGCCGGATCGATCTCGAGGCGGGCCACGAGGTCGGTCAGCAGCTCGACAAATGGTTTGGCGTCGCGGTCGAGAGCACGTCCCGAAAGCACGAAGGACTGAAGGTAGTCGTCCTGCGCGGCGAGCGACTGGACCTGGGCCGCCGCGCCGACTCCCCCGCTGACGGCGGCGATGCGCGAGGCGACCTGCGCATAGTCCTCACCGGCTGCGCCGCTCTGGGTGAGCGCACGGCTGAACAGCGGTAGCAGGTCCTTCTCTTCACGGGTCAAGACCGCGAAATCCGAGCGGATGTCGAGGTAGGTGACGCCGTTGGTCGGCTGCGGGAAGAACTCGATTCTTGCCGCTCCGGCCGCGGTGTCCCGGACCGGTATGTCTTCGAACTGCATCGGTATGTCGCTGAGCTCGAGGGTGGGCAGCGACGAAAGGTCGGGCTTGGCCTCTTGATCTGCTTTCAGCCTCAGCGCCTCGGCCACGAGGCGTGCCTTGTCAGAGTCGTCGAGGCCGGCCTCCACGGCGGCGAGCCGGTCCAGCTCCTTGAGTCGCTGCCGCTCCTCCAGCTCGGGGTCTGGCTCGATCTTCAGCAGCGCGCGATGCGGGTTGTCGAGGAGCTCGGTGCGGATCAGGTGCTCGAAGAACCGGCCTTCGGCGCGCGCCTTCTCGAGCTGCTCGAGGTCGGAGTCGAAGTTCAGCGCCCGGTACGGATCACCACCGTAGTAATAGGAAGGAAGGGACGTGAAGAGCATCTTCAGCGCGTACGGGAAGCCCGCGTTGGAACGCTCTCGCTTCTCGAACTCGAGGTGATGGATCGCGGCGTCGACCTGGGCCTGGTCCACCCCTTCGGCCGCCAGGCGCTCCAGCGTGTCCAGCACCACCTGCTGCACCTTCTCCGCGTCTTCCGATGCGATGTCCTTCAAGCCCGCGCCGAAGACGCTCTCGCGGTAATCGTCCTGAAGACCGCTCCCGTCCGCCATCGCGGTGCCGAGCTTTGAGTCGATCAGCGCTTTGCGCAGCGGAGAGCCGGCGTTACCGAGAAGCACTTCCGACAGCACCTTCATCGCCAGCAGGCGGAATGAATCGCCCGTGGGCACCGTCACCCAGCCGACGAGCGCCTGCGATTTGCGCGTGGTGTCCTCGCCAGGCGTGATGGGGTAAGGCTCAGAAGCGGTGATCGGCCTGGTGAAGCGCTTGACGTCGGGGATCGAGGTGTCGACCTCGAGCCTCTGGAAACGCGAAAGCACATTTCGATCGATCACCTCGAGCGTCCGCTCCAGGGACTGGTCGCCGTAGGTGTAGAAGTAGGCATTGCTTGGGTGGTAATGCAGGGCGTGGAACTGCCGGAGCCGCTCCCAGGTGAGATCGGGGATGTACTCCGGGTCGCCGCCCGAGACGTGGGCGTAGGTGAGGCCCGGGAACAGAGCGCGACCGACGGCCTTTTGCATGGCGGCCGACGGCGTCGCCAGCGCACCCTTCATCTCGTTGAACACGACTCCCTTGTAGCGCAGGCCGCTGGTCGGATCGTTCAGGTCCTCGAATTCGAAGCGAACACCTTCCTGCTTGAACGAGTCTTCCAGCAGCCGCGGGAAGAAAGAGGCGTCCAGGTAGACGTCGAGCAGGTTCATGAAGTCCTTCGCATTCCGCGAGCTGAACAGGTACATGGTCCAGTCCGCGCTCGTGAAGGCGTTCATGAACGTGGCCAGCGAGCGGCGCGTCATGCTGAAAAACGGGTCGCGGACGGGGAAGCGATGCGAGCCGGCGAGCACCACGTGCTCGAGGATGTGAGCCACTCCGGTGGAGTCTTTAGGCACGGTCGGGAAGAAAACCGCAAACGCGTTGTTGTCGTCCTTGGCCTCGATGTGGATGTGTCGCGCACCGGTGCGGTCGTGTTCGAGCTCCAGGTACGCGCCTTCGAGGCGCTCGAGGGGTTCGCGCCGCCGGATGGTGTATCCGCCGATGGTTCCGAGGCTGAGTGGTGCGGCCTTTGACACGTGAATCGTGCAGTCTAGGATGTGGAGAAAGATGCTGTTCACGCCCAACGAGCTCGAGTTCCTCCGGTCGCAGCGGATCGGGCGTTTCTCGACCGTCAGCCCGTCCGGCTGGCCGCATGTCGTGCCGGTCATGTACTCCGTGGACGATGAGGGCGCGCTCGAGTTTGACGTCGACGGGGTCAAGCTCCGGAACATCCAGGCGGAGCCCCGGGCGGCGATGGTGGTCGACGCGATGGGACCAAAGCGCGGGGTGGCGATTCAAGGCCGCGCCAGCCTGGTCGCGTCCGAGCGCGCGCGGCTGGACCCGGTTCGCAAGTTCAGCTGGGGTTTGTGAGGCGCCGACGGGCAGCGCTGCTGGGGCTTGCCCTGGCGTTGGTGCAGGCCGGATGCGGGGGCGCCTCACCTGTTCCGACGCCCAGCCCTCGGCCGTCTGCGCTGGCTTCCCCGTCCCCCGGCCTGTCGGCTGACTGGCCCCAGTACCACCGCAACAGCGCTCGCACGGGTCTCGGGCCGGCAGCGCCCGCGCTCAGCTCTCCGTCAGTTGCCTGGACAGCCCAGCTGGACGGCGACGTCTACGCATCGCCTTTGATCGTGGCGGGCCATGTGCTGGCGGCGACGGAGAACAACACCGTCTACTCCCTCGACCTTTTCACCGGGGCTGTGGTGTGGAAGATCCATCTCGGCGAACCGGTCGACGCATCCTCGCTCCCGTGCGGAAACATCGGCCCCGTGACAGGGATTACGGGGACACCGGCGGTCGACCCCGCCACGGGACGGCTCTATGTCGTGGCCTTCTTGCGCGCCCGTCACCACATGCTGTACACGCTCAGCCTCGCCGACGGATCGGTGGTCTCACAGCAGGACGTCGACCCGCCCGGCTCCAACCCGGCGGTGCACCAGGAGCGTGGGGCGCTGGCGCTCGGAGCGAACTACGTTTACGTTCCCCTCGGCGGGCTGTACGGCGACTGCGGGGCATATCACGGCTACGTCCAGGCGGTGCCGCTCGCCGGCGGCCCAATCCTGTCGTACAGGGTGCCCAGCGCTCGAGAGGCGGGAATCTGGAGCCCGCAGGGGGCAACGATCGCCCCCGACGGCAGCGTGTATGTGGTGAGCGGCAATGGCGATTCGCGAAGCGCCTTCGACTACAGCAACTCGGTCATCCAGCTGTCACCGGACGTGCAATCCGTACGGTCGTACTTCGCGCCTTCGAACTGGGCTTCGCTGAACGCGAGCGACACCGACCTGGGTTCGGTCGGCGCCACCGTGCTCCCATCGCTCGGGATCGTCGTCGCGATCGGCAAGCAAGGGGTCGCGTACCTGCTGAAAGCGGGCAGCCTCGGTGGCGTTGGTGGCCAGGTCGCCAGCCGCCAGGTCTGCTCGGGCTCCTGGGGCGGAACAGCCTGGTCGGGGACGAGCGTCTACGTGCCGTGCGCGGACGGCCTCTACGCGCTGTCGGTGAGCGCGACCTCAATTGGCGTCGCATGGCATGCGGGACGCCCCATGCTCGCGTCGCCGATCATCGCGGCGGGCGCTGTTTGGGGAATCGAGCCGGAATCCGGGGTTCTGTACGCACTCGACCCGTCGTCGGGCGCCGTGGTGAACACGATCGCCTTGGGGCCCGCACAGCACTTCAGCACGCCGGCGGCAACCGAGGGCTTCATCGTGGCCCCGGCGGGAAAGAGCGTGGTCGCCGTCTCTACGGCGGGCTAGCCCTGGATCGACCTCAGCAGGTTTGCCATCTCGATCGCCGCTTCGGCGGCGTCCGCGCCCTTGTTGTTCTTCGGCCCCGACCTTGCAAAGGCTTGCTCTTTGTCCTCGGTCGTGAGGACTCCGAACGTGATCGGAACACCGGTGTCGAGCTGGACCTGCATGATCCCGGCCGCGGCCTGTCCCGCGACGATCTCGAAGTGATAGGTCTCGCCGCGGATGACGCAGCCGAGGCAGACGATGGCGTCGTGGCCACCCTTCTCCGCCAGGGCCAGCGCGGTGACCGGCAGCTCGAGCGATCCCGGCACCCAGAAGACGTCGGGATCTTCGACACCATGCTCCTCAAGCGCTCCCAGCGCGCCCCTCAGCAGCCGCTTCGATACATCCTCGTTGAACCGCGAGACGACCACGGCGATCGTGAGGTCGCCCCCGCTCAAGTCCGGCTTCGCGCCCTTCTCGCCCAATCCTGACCTCTAAAGCAGGTGTCCCAGCTTGTCTTTCTTGGTCTTGAGGTAGCGCTCGTTGTGCGGGTTGGACTTGATCCGGATCGGCACGCGCTCGACCACCTCCAGGCCGAAGCCTTCGAGGCCGTAGATCTTCTTGGGGTTGTTGGTGAGCAGCCTGATCTTGCGCACGCCGAGGTCGTAGAGGATCTGGCTTCCGATGCCGTAGTCCCGCTTGTCCGCCGGATGGCCGAGCGCCTCGTTCGCCTCGACGGTATCCATGCCCTTGTCCTGCAGGTTGTAGGCGTGCAGCTTGTCGAGGAGTCCGATACCCCGACCCTCCTGGTGGCGGATGTAGAGGACCACCCCGACGCCGTCCTCAGCGATCGTCTCCATGGCCGCGTGAAGCTGCGCGCCGCAGTCGCAACGCAGGCTGCCGAAAATGTCGCCCGTGAGGCATTCGGAGTGGGCTCGCAGCAACACAGGTTGTTTTGAATCGATCTCGCCGAGGACAAGGGCGAGGTGGTTCTCATGGCGCAGGAGGTCTTCGTACGCGTAGAGCTTCCACATGAGCGGCTCTTTGTCCCCGATCGGGATCGTCGCTTCGACTCGCTTGGCGACCAGCTTCTCGTTGCGCCGGCGGTACGCGATGAGCTGCTCGACGGTGATGAGCTTGATCCCGTGCTCGACGGCGAAGCGCTCCAGCTCGGGCATGCGAGCCATGGTGCCGTCTCGCTTCATGAGCTCGGTGATCACGCCCGCCGGGTAGAGGCCGGCCAGGATCGCCAGGTCGACCGCGGCTTCGGTCTGTCCGGCGCGGGTCAGCACGCCGCCTTCGGCGGCCCGGAGGGGAAAGGTGTGTCCGGGTGACGAAAAGTCGAAGACCTTCGCCGCCGGATCGAGGACCTTGCGGATGGTGGCGGCGCGGTCGTGCGCCGACGCTCCAGTCGTGGTCACGTCCTTGGCGTCGATGCTCACGCTGAAGGCGGTGCCGAGGCGGCTTGTGTTGCGTTCGACCATGGGGGCGATTCCGAGCTCGTCCAGGCGCCGGGAGATGATCGGCATGCAAACCAGGCCAGAGCCGTGGCGGGTCATAAAGCTGACGTGCTCGGGCGTGACCAGCTCCGCCGCCACGACGAGGTCGCCTTCGTTCTCACGGTCCTCGTCATCGACGACGATGACGAACTTGCCGGCCTTGAAGTCGGCGATCGCCTCGGGCACTGTGGCCGTGGTCATGCTCGTCGAAGTCTACCGGTGGAGGTTTCGGGCGACGTAACGCGCGACGACGTCGGCTTCCAGGTTGACGATCGAGCCGCGTTTGTATCCGCCGGCGATCGTCACCTCGAGCGTGTGCGGAATCAAAGCGACCTTGAACGTGCCGGGTGGCCTGTCCACCTCCGCCACCGTCAGGCTGACGCCATCCACCGCGATGGACCCCTTGACGGCGACGAATCTCGACAGGGCGGTGGGAAGCTCGAAGGTGACCTCGCGACCAGACGCGACGGCGGTGACCGACTTGACCGTGGCCGTGGCGTCGATATGACCCTGGACCAGGTGGCCATCCAGCAACGAGGTGGCGCTGAGCGGCAGCTCGAGGTTCACCTCGTTACCTGGAGCCAAAGCGCCGAGGTTTGTGCGGCCGAGAGTCTCGGGCACGACGTCGGCGAAAAAGACCGGTCCACTCTTCTTCACGACTGTGAGGCAGCATCCATTGACCGCGACGCTGCCGCCTAGTTTCAAGCGGCGCGCGACCCATGCGTGGTCGATGCCGATCCGGTTGCGATCGGCCTTGACCACCTTGGCGACGGCGCTAACTATCCCGGTGAACATCCACATATCCAGTGAGTAACAGGTCGTCGCCAAGCCTGACGTAGTCCAGGTCGCGGAGCTGAGGGGTGTCGGCCAGGCGTTCGACCCCCACTCCCCCCAGGGGTCCAGGGGCGTCGCGGCCGCCGATGAAGCGTGGCGCGATGTAGGCATAGACCTTGTCGACGAGGCCTTCGGCGAAGAACGAGGCATGGACCTCGGCGCCGCCCTCGACCAGCAGGCTGAGCATGCCGCGCTTGCCGAGCTCGTCGAGCAGGGGCGCAAGCGCGACGCGACCGTCCGGACCGGCGGGCAGGCGCAGGACCTCGGCGCCTCCCATCCTGCCCTGGCGCGTGGTGGCAATCAGCGTGTTCGGTCCAACAATCTTGGCTGACTGTCGGAGCCGCAGCTGAGAATCGACCACCACGCGTAGGGGCTGGCGTGCGTCTTCGCCATCGATTCGGACTGTCAGCTCAGGGTCATCGGCGATCACGGTGTTGACGCCGACCAGGATGGCGTCATGCATCCGCCGCAGGCGGTGGGCGTGCGCGCGCGCCTCCTCACCGGTGATCCAGCGGGACTCCTTGGTGCGGGTCGCGATCTTGCCGTCGAGGCTCATGGCGAACTTGGCCGTCACGAAGGGCCTGCCGGTCAGGCGATGCTTGACGTAGAACTCGTTCAGCTTCTGCGCCCTCTCCTCGTGCACGCCGACCGCGGTCTCGACGCCGGCGTGCTCAAGCAGGCGCAGGCCGGCGCCGCGAACCCTCTCGTCGGGGTCGGTCATCGAGACGACCACGCGGCTCACACCCGCGTCGATCAGGGCCTGTGCGCACGAAGGGCTGCGGTGCTCGTGCGCGCACGGCTCGAGGTTGACGTACAGGGTGGCGCCTCTCGATCGCTCGCCGGCTGCGGAGAGGGCCTCTTCCTCGGCGTGCGGGTGTCCCGCCAGGTGGTGGTATCCCTCGCCCGCGAGCCGGCCTTCGGCGTCGACCAGGACGGCGCCCACCATCGGGTTGGGGCTTGTCCTGTAGTCCGCCTGGCGCGCGAGATCGATGGCGTGCGCGGCCCAGTGCAGGTCAACGTCTTGCTCGCGGTCTGTTGGATGCAGTCCTGGCAATATACCCGC
>Ga0137409_10002216_pt1 | contig 20966 bp, 18 predicted proteins | sample CZODoug1_16funga_FD_122059 | JGI IMG/M metagenome (GOLD analysis project Ga0137409, IMG submission 122059) | Vadose zone soil fungal communities from Angelo Coast Range Reserve, California, USA - CZODoug1_16fungal (Hybrid Assembly) | ecosystem: Environmental > Terrestrial > Soil > Vadose zone... | reverse complement strand
CGGGCGAGCTCGGCTTCGAGCACCTTGGCGGCATCGGCCTTGTAGAAGAGGCGGGTCTCGAAATCCAGCCCCGGTGAGAGCCCCATGTAGGCGTGACTGGGGCGGGCGTAGCAATAACTACAACCTGTCTCGCACCCGCGATATGGATTGATCGAGCTCTCGAAGGGAATGTCGGGCGAGTCGTTGTGGCTGATGACAGTGCGCGCACGCTCGGGCTCGAGCGTCGTGGCGATGCTGTCGGGTGCCTCCTCGAGGTACCAGCCATCATCCACCGCCTCGAGCTTCTGGAGATCGAAGCGCCCGGCCGGGTTGGACAGGGCGCCCCTGCCTGTGAACGACTGGCGGCCGGTGATCGTGCGGCGCATGGCGGAACTGTATATATATACAGATCACCCGTAAAGCCGCCCGCGGCAGTCCTCAAAAACGCTGCAGCGACGGGCACTTAGCGCCCCGCGCAACACGCGCGGCTTGCCCGCGTCAGCTCACCAGCCGCAGCGAAAACGGATAGCGATACGCCGCGCCCTCGCTCGCCTTGATGGCGGCGATGAGCGTCATGACCAGCCACGCGATGAACAGCGCGCTGCCCAGCAGGAAGCCGACGAACACCAGCATCAGGAGCGTACAGAGGAGCGCGGCGAGCGTGACCGAGATATTGAAGTTGAGCGCTTCCCTGGCGTGCGCGGCAACAAAGGCCGACTGATCAGAGCGCGCGATCGAGACCAGCAGCGGCCCCAGCACGTTGCCGATCAGTGGAATGACGAGTCCCGCCAGCGCCGACAGGTGCGCGAGCATGCCCCAGGTGCGCTCGTTCTCCGTGGGTGCGGCGCCGGACGCGGCAGTGCTGTTCGGGTCGCTCATGGCAGACCTAAGATTATCACTTCGGCGTGCAACTACAGCTTCGCCCTGATACCCGCAAATACTCCGATGCCCGGCTGCAGAAACCCGACCGGATTCTGATAGCGCCGGTCAAAGAGATTGTCGATGCGCCCAAACACGGCAAACTGCTGACTGAGATCGAAACTCGCCGCGAGATTCACAGTTGTATACCCAGGCGCGTCGAGGCGCGGGATCGAAAAGTCGCGGTTGCCGTCGACCCACGCGCTCACCGTGAGAACACTGGCGTTCAGCAGCAGCGCCTGCGTCGCCTGCCAGGTCGCGTTCAGGTTGCCTTTGTGCTTCGGGCGGCGCAGCAGCTCTTCATGCAGCACGTCGTCGGTCGCCTCCGTATAGGTGTAGTCCAGCCGCAGAGTCAGCTGCTTCACCGGCTGGTACGCCACGAAACCCTCGACCCCGTCGGTGCTCGCGCGCCCGACGTTGGCGTAAGTGGTTCCGGTGACGTCGGTCGTTATCAGGTCGCGAATGCGATTGTAGAAGCCGGTGGTCCCGATCCGGACCAGGCCTCCGCCGAACCCCTGTTCGATTCCGAGATCGTATCCCACGCTGCTTTCGGGCTTCAGATCCGGGTTCGCGAAGAAGAAAGGCGGAAAGCTCTGGAACAGCTCACTCAGCGTCGGCGCCTTGAATCCAGTGCCGACGCTGGCCTTGAGTTTGGTGCCGGACTCAGAGCTCACCCAGGTCGGTGCGATTCGGTAGGTCACCTTGCCGCCAAAGCGACCGTTGTCGTCGTAGCGCGCGTTGAGGGCCGAGAACCAGTGCGCGCCGAGTTGCGACTGCAGTTCCGCGTAAGCCGATGCGATGCGGATGCTCGCGGAGATCGGCGCGCGGATCGTATCGCGCGCATCCTCCAGACCGAGCAGCACAGACTGCGCACTCGAGACTCTGATCGCGCCCTGCCACTCAAGCTTGACGCGTTCGCCGCTATTGAGACTTTCCGCAGTCTGCGGTTGCAGCGTTGCCGTCTGGTTGCGGGTGTAGGCGACGCCGAGGGTCTGATTAAGGCCGCCATCCAGCGACACCAGATGCGCGGTGGCGCGCCCGTAGTACTCATCGGTGTTACTGGCGCTCTGCTGTGCGGCCGGGACAGCGGGAAAGGTGCTGTAGTCCTCGCCTGTATAGCGCAGGTGGGTGTTGGTATAGCGCGCGACCAGGCCCAGGTCGAAGTCCGGCGTGACATCGAATCCGAGCTTGCTGGAGACCGTGAAGTTGTCGTAGTAGTCGGCATTGCGATGCTCACCCGGCGCCAGCACGTCCAGCGGGGTGACCGGCGTCGCGCCGGCATGCAGGTGGGCGACATTTGCACTGTAATGAAAGGCGCCCTGCGATCCGCTGGCCCCGGCGGTCTGGTTGAAGCTGTCGAAGGTGCCACCTTCGACCGACGCCGAGAGTTTCATCGGTCCCGAGCCCGCCTTGGTGATCACGCTGATCACTCCGCCGATGGCATCCGAGCCATACAGCCCGCTTTGAGGGCCGCGCAGCACCTCGACCCGCTCGATGTCCTGCGTCAGCAGCTGTCCGAAATCAAACGCCGCGTTGGCGTTGCTCGGATCGCTGACATCGATGCCGTCCACCAGCACCTTGGTGTGATTGGAATTGGTGCCACGCATGAACACCGAAGTCTCGGCGCCCGGGCCGCCTTGCTGCACCACGTTGAGGCCCGGAATGTTCTTGAGCACCTCGGCAAACGTGCGCTCCTGGCGGGCGGCAATCTCTTCCGCCGTGACCACGGTGACGCTGCTGGCGAGGTCCAGCTCAGGGGTGGGAATGCGGGTCGCGGTGATGACGATGGTCTGCGGCGCATCCGCGTCGGCTGCGCGATCCAGGCCAGTGTCGGACCAGGCGGGAAAAGCGACGTACACCAACAGCGCGGCGCTGCCGAGCGCGCGGCGCACAGTGAGACCTGTTGTCATGGGCAAGCTCCTGAAATTGCACACACCCGTGCCCGAGGGGTCGTGGCTTCAGAAGCTGGCAGGCGCGCGGTAAGCGAGGCGTACCGCCGGACCAGCATCGCCCGCCGCGACGCCCATCGGTTAACGCTAAGGCCGGTCTCCGGGCTCTCGAGCGGGAGCTTGAGGCTCCGGCGGATCGCCTTCCCGCACCCGTCCAGGTGCAGTGGCTCATGTGATCCGCTTGATCTCGATTACCGTTGCGGGGGCAGCGCCGGCTTTGGACGAATCCGCACCGGACTTCCCGTTTAACCGTTCCCCCGCACGCGGTCACAGCCTTCGCCCCGTGTGCGTTGGAACGGACACCTCACGCCGCCCAAAGCCTGCCTGCGCGACTTGCCCGCCGTCAAGAGCCACATACGCGCCGCGCGCGTGGCATGATCGCCGGCCGTGGGATTGACGCAAAACAACGCCGGGGCAACCGGTCTCAACACTGTGGCGGAGTGGGCTGGTTACCTGGGCGTGGCGCCCTTCGTGCTGTGCCTGGCGGGCGTCGGTCTGCTGCCCGACTCCGGCGCGCGCGAACTGCTGCAGCGCATCGCGCTCGCCTGGGGGGCGGTCCTGCTCGCCTTCAGCGGCGCGGTGCACTGGGGGCTGGCGATCGCCGGGCGGCTGCCGTGGGACGCGGCGCGCACCGGCGGCGCGCTGGCGCCCGCGTATCTCAACCTGCGGCGTCATCTCACGCTCGCCATCTGCATACTGCTCGCGCTCACCATGTTTGCCTCCGACGCCGCCGGGCTGCGCTGATATCACTTAGGACCACACGATGGAAGACCTGGTAACCGCCCCGTGGCTGCGCCGACTGATCATCGCAGCGCTGCTCGCGGCGTTCGTGCTGCTCGGCTTTCGCGTCATGGACCCTTTCATAGTCCCGCTGGTGTGGGCGGGAATTCTGGCGTTCGCCAGTTGGCCCGCGTATCGGTGGCTGCGCGACAAGTGCCGCGGACACACGACGGTCGCCGCGGTGTTGATGACGAGCGCGATGACCGCGGCGGTCATCGCGCCGCTGGCGTGGCTCGCCGTGGTGCTGCGCGTCGAGCTCACCCACGCCTGGCACGAGACTCAGACGTTGCTCACCGGCGGCGTGCAGCTGCCCCCTGCGGTGCTGAAGCTGCCGTGGATCGGGGCGCAGCTGCGTGACCTCACTGCGCGCGCCGCCCAGGACCCACAAGTACTCGGGGAGGAGCTGCGCAAGGTCACCGATCACTCCTTCAACCAGATCGCGCACCTGATCGGTGGCATCGGCCGCGAGGCCGTGAAGCTGCTGCTGGCGGTGGTGAGCCTGTTCTTCGTCTACCGCGACGGGGAGCGACTTGCCACACAGCTGACCCGCGCCCTCGGGCAGGTGCTCGGTGCGCGCGTACACCATTACCTGCAGGCCATCGGGCAGACCGTCAAGGCCGTGGTTTACGGCCTGGTGCTGGCAGCCCTGGTGCAGGGCGTGCTGGTGGGACTGGGCTACTGGGTCGCCGGCACAGGGGCACCGGTGTTTCTGGCGGCGCTCACCACAGTCTCCGGGCTGATCCCGTTCGCCGCGCCGACGATCTGGGGCTGCGTCGTCGCCTGGCTGCTATTGAAGGGCAGCACCGTGGCGGGTGTCGGGCTTCTGATCTGGGGCGGTATTGTGATGGGCTGGACGGACCACATCGTGCGCCCGTTCCTCATCAGCCGCGAGGCACAGATCCCGTTCCTGGTCGTGATGTTCGGAGTGCTCGGGGGACTGGCGGCGTTCGGGCTGGTGGGCCTGTTCGTCGGTCCGGTCATTCTCGGGGTGTTGCTGGCGATCTGGCGCGAGTGGCTGAGCGGCAGCGCTGAGCCGGCCCCGCGGACCTGACCTCCCTGCGCTTACGCTGAGGCGCCGAGGAACATCCGATACGAAGGGTTGCTGGTTTCCTCCACGTAGGCGTAGTGCAGCTCGTTCAGGTGCCGCAGGAAGTCCGGCCGCTCGGCCGGCGGCACCTGGACGCCCGCCAGCACGCGCCCGTAGTCCGAGCCGTGGTTACGATAGTGAAACAGGCTGATGTTCCAGCGTGAGCCGATCGCCTGCAGGAACTTCAGCAGCGCGCCGGGGCGCTCCGGGAATTCGAAGCGGTACAGCAGCTCATCGCGGATGCCACGCGCGTGCCCGCCGACCATGTAGCGCACGTGCAGCTTCGCCATCTCGTCATCGGTCATGTCGGTGACCGCGAAATCCGCGGCGCGCAGGGTCTGCACCACCGCGTCCTTCTCGGCGCGCCCCTGGGTGAGCGCGAGACCCACGAAAATCTGCGCGCCCTCCGCGCCGGCGTAGCGGTAATTGAACTCCGTAACGCTGCGCCGCCCGAGCACCTCGCAGAAATGCAGGAAGCTCCCCGGCTGCTCGGGAATCACCACCGCCAGCAGCGCTTCGCGCTCGCCCCCCAAGTCGGCGCGCTCGGCGACGTGGCGCAGCCGGTCAAAGTTCATGTTCGCGCCGCTGTTGATCGCCACCAGGCGCTTGCCGCGCCAGCCCTCGCGGGCCGCGTACTTCTTGAGCCCGGCGACCGCCAGCGCGCCGGCCGGTTCGACGATCGAGCGCGTGTCCTCGAACACGTCCTGGATCGCGGCGCAGATCTCGTCGGTGCCGAGCAGCACGATCTCGTCCACGTTGCCGCGACACAGCGCGAATGTCTCCTCGCCGACGCGCCGCACCGCCACGCCGTCGGCGAAGATCCCCACCCGCTCGAGGGTGATGCGCCGGCCCGCCTTGAGCGAGTCGTGCATGCTGGCGGCGTCCTGCGGTTCGACACCGATGACTTTCACGCCCGGGTACAGGTACTTGACGTATACCGCGATGCCGGCGAGCAGCCCGCCGCCGCCGACCGGCACGAAGATCGCATCCAGGTTGCCGCCGCTCTGGCGCAGGATTTCCACCGCGATGGTCCCCTGCCCGGCGATGACGTCGGGATCGTCGAAGGGGTGCACGAACACCAGATTGCGCTCGCGCGCCAGCTGCAGTGCCCGCTCGAACGCGCTGTCATAGTCATCGCCGTGTATGACCACTTCGGCGCCCAGATCGATCACCGCCTGCACCTTGATGTGCGGGGTGGTCTGCGGCATGACGATCACCGCCGCAATGCCGCGTCGGCGCGCGGCGAGCGCAACTCCCTGCGCGTGATTGCCGGCCGAGGCGCACACCACGCCGCGCCGCGCACTCGCCTCTGACAGGTGGGCGATGCGGTTGTACGCCCCGCGCAGCTTGAACGAGAACACCGGCTGCAGGTCCTCGCGCTTCAGCAGCACCTGGTTGCCGAGCCGCCGCGACAGGCGCGTCGCCTCCTCCAGCGGGGATTCGATGGCGACGTCGTAGACGCGCGCCTTGAGTATTCTCTCGATGTAGGGACTCGCCACCTGCTCAGTCTCGCGTTCACCCGCTGCGGGGAAGGGCGCTCAAGCTTAGCGGTGGTGGCGGCGGCTGTCAGCGTTTGTCGCCACTGTTGCGCACGGCAAACCGGTACTGCGCGCGGCCAAAGAGCACCGTGTCGCCGTCCTTGAGACTGTGGCGGGTGATACGCCGGCCATTGACCTGCACGCCGTTGGTGCTGTTGAGGTCCTCGATGATGGTGTGCACCGGGCCGACGAGAATGACTGCGTGGTGGCGGCTGATGAACTTGGCGTCGATCTGCAGATCGTTGTCGGGAGTACGTCCGACACTGGTTTTGCGGCCCAACACGTGGACGACCTCGCGCTCTTCCTCGGTGTGGATCAGCAGGCGCGCCGCGCCGTCGGGAGCCGGCTCCGCAGGCCCGGGCGCATCGCTCCCGGAGGTCTCGCGGGCGGCGTCGCGCAGCGCCGGGGTGGCGGCGGTGTCGGTCGCCGTATGGCGCGCCTCCTCGAGGGTGCTGCGCCACTGAAAATTGGCCTTTTCGAGCTCCTCGATGCGGGCGTTGCGGCCCCGCGCCTCCGACTCGAGGCGATTGACGGCATCCTCGGCCGCCCGCAGGTCCCCCTCGAGCTCGCGGGAGCGCGCGACGCTGGCGTTGGAGTCCCCCTGCAGCACGCGCACGGTCTCCAGCTGGTCCGCAGCGCCTTGCTCCAGTTCCCTGACGCGCGCCTCGGCGGCGGCGATGCTGGCGAGGTGCGCGTTGCGCTCGCTCTGCACGCTCTGCAGAGCGCTGCCCCAGTTCTGCGTCTCGCGGCGCGCGGCCGCCAGCTCGTCCTCGAGCTGCCCGACACGCCGCCGCTCCGCGATCAGCACCGACTCCAGCTCCGCATTGCGGCTACGCACCTGCGCGAGCGCGGCCTCGTGGCCGGCGGCCTGTGCGCTCGCGACGAGGGTAGCGGCGCGCGCCGCCTCGACCGCCGCGGTCAGCTCCGCGCGCTCGGCCAGCAGCCGGGAGAGCTCGGCCTGCTGTTGTGAGTCGCCGCTGCCCTGCTGCTCGGCGCGTGCCTGCAGCGTCCGCAAGCGCTCGCTGCCCGCGGCGAGCCGGGTGCGCAGCGCCGCGGCACTGTCCTGCAACTCCTGCGCCTCGTGCCGTGTTTCGCGCAACTGCGTGTCGCGCTGCGCCAGCGCCGTGGCGAACGCGCTCACCTGCTGCTCGAACCGCGTGATGCGCGCCGCGCGCTGCGCGAGCTCGGCGTCCAGCTCGCGCGCATGCGCATCGCGGCCGGTGAGCTCACGCGCCACGCGCGCCAGGTCGCGCTCGCGCTCCTCGGCCTGGTGCTGCAGATCCGTCACCAGCCCTTCGAGGATCATCCTGCGGCCTTCGGCGCTCTGCAGCGACTCGAAGTAACTCAGTGCCCGCGCCCGCTCGCGGTGCAGATCGCTCATGATGGCCGCGGCGCGGGCACGATCCTGCGCCGCCAGCGCCTGGTGCTCGTGCTCCTGAGCGCGCTGCGTACCAGCGGCGCTGTCCTGCTCCTCGAGCCGGCGCTGCAGCTCCGCGGCGCGCGCGCTCGCCGCGCTCAGCAGCGCGCGCGCTTGCGCGAGCTGGTCGTCGAATCGCGCGCGCGCACCAGTCAGCTCATCCAGCTGAAACGCGAGTTCGCCACGCACCTGCCCGAGTTCGGCGTTGAGTTCGGCGGCGCTTTGCTCGGCCGCCGCGCGCGCGGCATGCGCCTCGTCGCGGGCGTGCTCGACCTGCGTCAGGCGCGCGTCCTTGCTGGCGAGCACCTCCTGCGTCTCGCGCAGCTTGGCCGACAGCGCCTGCCGGGTGAGCCGCGCATGCCGGGCCTCGCCTGCGGGCGGTGGCGCTTCGGCCGGGCGCGCAGCCGGCGGTGGAGCTTCAGCCGGGCGCGCGGCCGGCGCCGGCGCGACCCAGGTGTCGGTCCCCGACTGACGATGCTCGCCGGCAGCCGCGTAAGCCGCGGGGTCGAGCACCGGCAGCTCGGCGGTGCGCTCCGGGTCGGACTCGGCGTCGGATGAGAGGGGTGGTGACGACATCGGGTATGTGCTTGAGCGGGGCCCCTAAGCTCCTTCCTTGTAGCCGAAAAAGTGTAGCGCCGTGGCGCACATCCGCAATCAGCCGCGCAGAAACTCCCGCACCGCCTCCGCCACGCGCGCCGCGGAGGACGCGAACAGCTCCGCCCCCGGCACTTCCAGATCGAGCAGGCGCGCCCCCGGCAGCGCCTCGCGCACGCGCCCGGTCGCCTCCCACAACTCATCGCGCGGGCGCAGCACCAGCAGCCGTTGAGTGAGGCCGGCCAGACGCTCGCGCAGCGGATACTGCGCCGCCGCCTGCGTGGCCCAGCGCTGCCAATCGGGTGGGTGCAGTCCCGACTCGGCGACAGCTGCAGGCGCCGGCCCTCGCCCGGCCGCCTGTCGCTCAGTCTCCGACAACAGGGGCGCGGACACCATGACCACCCGACCGATCTGCGCCGGGCGCGTGACGGCAAGCTCAGTGGCGATGAGTGCACCGGCACGTTGACCCAGCACGTCGACGTGGCGCAAGTGCATGCTGTCGAGAAAATCACCGATCGCGGCCGCATAGTCTGCGATCGCGGGAACGGGGGCCGGGGGGTCGGACTCCCCGAATCCGGGCAGGTCCGGCGCGTAGGCCGAGCGGTCGAGGCCGGCGAGGGCCAGAAAGCGTGCAAAGACCCGGCCCGACCCCGGCCAGTCGTGCAGGCACAGGAGCGGCGTGGCCTCTTCGAAACCGCCTCCCGGCGGAATCGAGTTGTGCACGTGCAGTTGCCCGTGACGGCACTCGAAGTAGCCGCGACGTACACGCGCCCCCGCCAGCGGGCGGGGGGTGGGAGTTTCCCTACGCATACGCCACATAGTGCCACGACGGCAGCGGCTCTTGCGTCACCGGTCCGGGCGCGTAAATTGGAGAAACTACCCGAGGATCTGCCGGCAGACAGGCACACATGGGACGTTTAACAGTACTGCTCGCGCTGGTGAGTTGCCTGGGCGGCTGTGGACTCGCCGGAAGCGGCGCGGCCGCGACGGCGGGAGCTGCGTCCGAAGCGCAGCAGGCGGCTCAGGCGACGCAGGCCGAAGCGCGCGTGAAGCAGCAGATCGACGCCAGTTACCAGCAGGCCGCCGAGCAGCGGCGCGCCGCCGAAACGGATGGGCGATAGGTCTAAAGCTCATGCACAACCTTCAGATCAGGATCAAGCGGCCGCCCTCCAGCCTCCGCGACCTGGAGCTGATCGAAGCACCGAAACCGACCCTCACCAACGGCGCCTTCCTCGCCCGCGCGCTGTGGCTGGCGCTCGACCCGTTCCTGTGCGCGCCCGACGCCGTCGCGCAGGACGCGGCGAAACCCGGGGAGCTGGTACCGGCGCATGGCGTGGGCGAGGTGATCGAGTCGCGCCACGAGGTGTTCAGCGTCGGGAGCCTGGTGGTGCTCGACTGCGGCCTGCAGCAGCTGTGTATCTCGGACGGCCGGCACGCCCGCCTGCTTCATCCCGGGCAGACACCCGCCTCGAGTGCCCTGGGTGTGCTGGGAGCCCCGGGCATGGCCGCCTACTTCGGGCTGCTGGAACTCGCGCGGCTGCGCCCGGGAGAGACCGTGCTGGTGTCCGCTGCGGCCAATGCGGCCGGCGCCATGGCCGGACAGATCGCGATGTTGAAGGGCGCGCGCGCCATCGGCATCGCGAGCAATCGGGAAAGATGCGACTGGGTGACGCGCCACGCGCGGCTGTCGGCCTGCATCAACCACACCGCGGAGAACGTGAGCGCGCGGCTGACAGCTCTCGCGCCTCGCGGCGTCGACATCTATTTCGACAATACCGGCGGGGAGCTCCTCGACACCATCGTCGCCGGGCGGCACCTGGCGCCGGGCGGGCGCATCGTGCAGAACACGGTGAAAGCCGAGGACCCGCAAGCGATCCTCGCCCGCGGCGGCTACTTGCCCGGCAAGCAGGGCGTGCAGGCGCTGCGTGTCAGGGTGCGCGACTACGAGCATCGGCGCGGCGAATTTCTGCGCGAAGCGATCGCCTGGCATGGGGCCGGCCGCATTGCCGCCAAGGAGCACGTCGTCGAGGGACTCGTCAACGCTCCGGCGCACCTGCTGCTCGCGATGCAGGACGGGAACTTCGGCCGGCCGCTGGTCAGAGTCTGAGCGTCCGAGGGGCCACCGCGCGTTCGCCGGCAACGCGCGGTGGCGTAAGGGACGATCCGCTCGCAGCGCGCTAGCGGCGCCGCCCGCGGGCGCGCTTTTTCGGCGCCGCCCGCCTGGCGCTCTTGCGCGCAGAACTCCTCGCGACCTTCTTGGCAACGGTCTTGCGCTTCGCGGGGCGGAGCTTGCGGGCCGCCTTCTTTTTGGCCCTCTTTGCCGCCTTCTTCTTTGGCGCCTTCTTCTTTGGCGCTTTCTTCGCCGGCTTCCTTGCCGCGGCCGGCTTCGGCGCGGCGGGGGCCGCCGCCTTCACTGGCGCGGCGGCCGGCTTGGGCGCAATGACGGGTTTGGGCGCAGTAGCGGGCTTGGGGGCGGACACAGCCGTCGCGGGCCGCGGCTGACTCATGGTCCGCGGCGATTCCTGGACGGCAAACGCACCGCCCTGCGGGTCCATCAGCAGCGCGATCCAGCTGCCGCCCGGGACTTCCATCGGCCCGTGCATCAGCCGCCCCCCGGCCGCCTTGGCGGCGGCGACCGCCCGGTTGGCATCGGCCACGTGTACGTAGCTCAGCCATGACGGCGGGGTGGAGGGACCCTGGACGTTGCATATGCCGCCCGCCTGGTTGCCGGCGTGCTCGAAGATCTGGTACACGCCCGCGGCGCCCATGTCGTGTGCGCGTCCCTTGCGCCAACTGAACAGCTCGCCGTAGAAGCGCACCGCGCCCTGCACATCCGTCGTCGCCAACTCATGCCACGAAAACCCGCCTTGCGGGGGCTCCGGGCCGGGGGGCGGCCCGCCGCCCGGGGTGAATAGCGCAAACGTCGCGCCCTGCGGATCCGACAGCACTGCAAAGCGCCCTACGTTAGGAATGTCCGCGGGGGCCTTCACCACCTTGGCGCCGAGGCCCTGGGCCTGGAGGCAGGAGGCGTCGACGCTGGGCGTGCCCAGGTAGACGAGCCAGTGAGGGGGCGGGCCGCCCGCATCCTGCGGCAGGGCCATCAAGCCGCCGATCTGGGTCTGTCCGGCCATCCATAACGTGTAGCCGGGCATGCTGGAAGGCTGGGTCCGCCACGGGACGACCCTGGGATAGAAGGCGGCCGCGGCCGCCGTATCAGTCGTCAACAACTCGTGCCAGATGAATCGTCCACGGATATCGGCGGTGCTCATGGTGAGTCTTCCTCTTGGATGCAGACGGGCGTGAAGTACTGGAATTCCCTGCGTGAAGCGATTGCCGCCGGCCTCGACGAGCGCGCCGCGGAGGCGGGCTCGGATGCGTCGGTCGAGCGTTGGCTGGAAGGCATGGCGCGCAAGTTTGGCACCGGCCCCGACGGCCATCCACTACTTCCTGAGACCAAGACGCGCCGCGCCCGCCTCGCGTACCGAGTCTTCCGTGGTGAACGGCCCGCCCTCCTCGGCGACTTCAGCACGTGGGCTGGCGCCGACGCGGAGCTGGCGACCGAGTGCCTTCGGCAGCTGCTTGGAGTGGCGGGATGCACCTCGAGGAGCTGTGCCAGCTGAGGGTCGGGCCGCGAGCAGTATGCATTTTGAGTAAATGCTGGACGCTGCCGCGAGCAGAAGCGTAAGGGCAAAGCCGCACGCGAAAGACACGTCGGGTTTTTCCGATGGACCTCCTACCGTATCACCCCAAAAAAAGCGCGCATTCAGGCCCCTGTAAACGGACACGACTTGCCACTAATTTACCAGCCATGTCTTCGCGGCAGCGCTCAACCCTTAACCACACACTTGGTCGGGGTTCGCACCGGGTGCTTGCCGCAGTACGAGTGCTTAGTTTCATCGTGCTGGCTTTCGGCTCGATCCGGGTAGAGGCGCTGGCTGGCGACGCGGCGGCGGCGCAGTCGCTGGCGCAAAAGAGCGGTTGCTTCAAGTGCCACGGAGTCGACAAGAAAAAGGACGGGCCGGCGCTGCGCGACGCGGCCGCGAAATACAAGGACCAAGCCGACGCGCAGGAGAGACTGACCTACCACGTGACGAGCGGCGAGAAAGTCAAGTTCGACGACGGGCATGAGGAAGAGCACAAGAAGGTCAAGAGCAGCGATCCGAACGAAACCAGGAACCTGGTCGCATGGATTCTTTCGTTACAGGGCGGCACCAAGTACTGACTTAGTCCGCCGAGCGCCGGTTAGAAGAACGAATTGTTATAACGGCTGAGAGCTGAGAGGTTTCCATGATGTTACGCGGCGCCGCACTGCTGGCGGTCCTGCTGCTCGGTGCCTGGAGCGGAGCTTCGCGAGCCGAAGAGACCGTTCCCGGAACCGACCGAACCCTCAAGGGAGATGCGGTTTGCACGCACTGCCATGACGAGACGGAAGCCAAGCCAGTCCTGTCGATCTACAAGACACCGCATGGCGTCAAGGCCGACGAACGCACGCCGGGGTGTCAGTCCTGTCACGGCCCGAGCGTGGCACACGTCAAGAATCCCAACGGCGCCGCGACGCGCCCGCTGGTCGACATCAACTTCGGCGTACGAGGCGCGGCGGCCGCGCGCCTGCAGGCGGAAACCTGTCTCGGTTGTCACACCGGCGGACAGCGCGAGCACTGGGCGGGGAGCGAACACGAACGTCGCGACGTTCCCTGCAGCGCCTGCCATGTGATCCACGCCGCGCACGATCGCGTCATGAACCGGGTCACGCAGCAGGAGGCATGCTTCACGTGCCACAAGACGCAGCGCGCCCAGATCCACCGGATTTCGGCGCACCCGCTGGCGGTCGGCGAGATGGCGTGCTCCGACTGCCACAACCCGCATGGATCGATCGGGCCCGTGCTCATGGTGAAGAACTCGATCAACGAGACCTGTTATACCTGCCATGCCGAGCGGCGTGGTCCGTTCCTCTGGAGTCACCAGCCGGTGCAGGAGGACTGCACCAGCTGCCACACGCCGCATGGCTCGAACAATCCCTCGCTGCTCAAGGCACGCGCGCCGTGGCTGTGCCAGGAATGCCATACCTCGGACCATTCCGGCCCGATCAACAGCGGTGCCAACCTGCCCCGCGGCAACGCCACGACCGTGAACGGTCTGTTGCCGCTTGCGAATCAGAGCCCGCGTTCGCAGACGAATGCACGCAACTGCCTCAGCTGCCACTCCATGGTCCACGGCTCGAATCATCCAGCCGGGGCTCGATTTAGCAAATGATCGCGGAAACACCCAGCATGGCCACGAACGCTAACAAGAAACTCCGCTGCCGCACGGCGCTCCTCACCCAGTGCCTGCTGTTGGGCGCCGCGTTTGCCTGCCGGACGGAGGCGGCCGAGCCCGCGAGCGGCGAACAGGCGATCAGAGAGCTGACGCAACCTGCCAGCGAGCTCGAAGTCGGCGTGGGTGATGTGACCCAGGGCTCCTACAAGTTTGGCGAATATAACGGCCTGCAGCGCGAGGGTGCGTTTCCAATTCTGAACTTCGACCTGTCGGGAGGAGGCCTTTACAACTCCGACTCGCTCGAGCGCTGGTCGGTCCGCGGCGCTGAGCTTGGGATCGACACGCGCCAGCTCGACGTGGACTACGGTCAGCAGGGCAAATTCCGCATCGACCTGGGCTACGACCAGCTGCGGCACAACATTTCCGACACCTTCCAGACGCCGTACTCCGGGGCCGGCACGGACACGCTGCTGCTGCCCGCGGGCTGGCTCAAGCCGATCGTGCCTCAGGTCAATGCCAAGAATCTCAACGACCGGGCGCTTTCGCCGCTCACCGGCCTGGCGAGTGCCATGACACCGACCGGCCAGGTGGCGCCGCCGGACGCGGCACAAAGCGCCGTCGTGAATGCCATCATCAACGCCGACGTTCCCGCCTTTCACAACTACAACCTGTACACCAATCGCTACCGCTGGAATGCCGGGGTGGCGCTGAACCTGTCGCGTTACTGGCAGTTCACCGCGGGGGTACGCCAGGAGCGCAAGGACGGGACTCAGCCGCTTGGCGCGCTGTCATCCGGCGTCCAGGAGAACTCGGTCATCCTGCCCGAGCCGATCGACACGATGACCGGGCAGTACGACGCGGGCTTGCACTACGCCAGCACCCGCGCGACCTTCGACATCGGGTACTACGGGTCGATCTTCCACAACAACGTCAAATCGATCACCTGGAGTGACGTGCCCGACCCGACGCAGACGCCCAGCATGTCGAGCGCGCCCAGCAACCAGTTCCATCAGCTCAACGTCGCCGGCGGATATAGCTTCACGCCGGGCACGCGCCTCACGGTCGCGGGTTCCTATGGGCGCAGCACGCAGGACGAGGCCTTCCTCAGCGATGCGTCGCTGCCGCTCGGCCTGCCGGCGTCGTCGGCGGATGCGCTCATCATCAGCACCGCCCTGGACGTCAAGCTCACGGCGCGTCCGACACGGTCCCTGAATCTGGGCGCCGAGTACCGCTTCGACGACCAGGACAACCGCACCAACGTCGGGCGTTTCATTTTCTACGACGCCAACCTCCAGCCCGGTCCCAACCCGTCGGCCTTCAACGCCGCGCTCGGCCGTGCCCCCGGCACCCTGCGCAGCAACGTCAATATCTTCGCGAACCGGCCCCATAGCCGGCGCTTGAACCAGGCGGACCTGAACGCGGATTACGCAGTCTCGTCCGGGCACAATGTTGCGCTTGGCTATCGCTGGCAGGGCATTCACCGCCACTGCCATGACACCTGGATCGACTGCGAGAACGCCGCTACCAGCAACGAAAGCACGCTGCGAGCCGAGTGGCGCGCGAACTGGCCGCAAGAGTTCAGCACACGCCTCGCCTACGCCTACTCCACGCGCTCGGTGGATTACAACTCTAACGCCTGGCTGGCGCTGGTGCCCATGGCCAACGTGATCCCGGGAGCCCCGGTCGTCGGTGCGACCACCGGCGTCTACGGGTATCTCACCCAGACCGGGCTGACCGGCTGGGGCCCGGCGGCGGGATTTCCGGCGACGCCGCTCACCGGCAACGCGGCCATCTTCTCTCCCAACAACAACATCGTGCCGCAGTCGCTCTATGGAAGCCGCGACAACGTCAGCGAGCTGCCCGGGATGAGGCGCTTCGACATGGCGGACCGACGGCGTCACAAGCTGCGCTCGTCACTCGACTGGCAGGCGAGCGAGCGCCTGTCGCTGCAGGCAGAGGGGCAATTCGACAAGGACGACTACCAGCACTCGATGTACGGGCTGCTGCAGTCACAGAGCTCGGCACTGCATCTGGAGGGCAGTTACGTCCTCAACGATAACTTCGAACTGCCGGTTTTCTACTCGCACGAGGACCTGCGCTCGAGCATCGCCGGCGACGGTTTTGGCAGCAACACGAACGCCGCATTCATCGGCCGGCCCGGCAACACCCTGGTCTCGGGCGGCTGTTACGCCACGGTGCTCGAGAAGAACCAGCACGGCAAGATCGACCCGTGCCTGCGCTGGTTCACCGACATGCGCGAGCGTGCCGACACTTTCGGCTTGACCCTGGCGCGCAACAACCTCATAGGGGGCAGGCTGAGTCTGGCGGGCGATCTGGTGGGCACGCTGGCGCGTACCCATATCAGCGTGCGTGGGGGCAGCTACGCCAACAATCCATTTGCCCTGGCGAAGGCACCGCCGCTCGCTCCCGGGGTAGCGGCGATTTTCTTCATTCCGGCCGCGGACCTGCCGCCGGTGACGACCCGGATCCTGGAGGTGCGGCTGCGCGCCCAGTTCGCCCTCAGCCGCGCCTCGCAGCTCAGCTTGCTCGCAGCCTATCAACGGCTGAAGTCGAGCGATTTCGCTTATGACGGCATGCAGTTCGGCACCGGCACCGAACAGCTGCCGACCAACGAACAGCCGTACAGCTATTCGACCGCCGTGTTCGGGATTTCCTACGTGCATCGCTTCTTCTGATGAGGCAACCGATGGGATCCTCTGCCAGCGCCTCGCTCGCGATCGAGCGGCACCCGCTAGTCACCCGTGTGCTGCATTGGGCCACGGCCGTCATCCTGGTGGTCTCGGTGAGCGCGATCCTCTATCGGGAGACCACGGAACACACGACGGTGCGGCAGGTGCTCATGGAATTGCACCGGCAACTCGGCTTGCTGGTGCTGGTGATCCTGGTGGCGCGCGTGGCGGTTCGCGCAGTCAAGGGACTCGTGAACCACGCGCCCGGCCTGAGCGCCGGAGTGCGTCGCGCGGCGACGCTCGCACACTGGTCCATGTACGGCGTGCTGGCTGGTCTGATCCTGCTCGGCTGGGCGCAGTGCAATGCGCATGCGATTCACTTGCGGCTGTTCGGGGTGATTCGGCTGCCGGATCTGGTCGCCGCGGACTCGGAGCTGGCCGATACGCTGTCGGACTATCACGTCTGGGCGGCGTGGGTGCTTCTTGCGCTGGTGGTGCCGCACGTGCTGGCGGCTCTCTGGCACCACTACATACGACGGGACGGCGTGTTGACCGCGATGCTTCCCGGAAATGCCGTGATTGCGACGAAGCCGGCGGTTGCGCCGGCGCGACCGGTGCTCTCCCTGGTTGATCGGACACTGCGGAAGGTCCGCGCCCGCCGCGCCCCGCGGGCCGCGCGCCAGTCGCGTCCGCTATGAGGGGGCGGAGCTAAGCACGGTTCCGGTGCGGGTCCGCTCGTGCCAGATCAGATACAGACCGCTCGCGATCACCAGGCCGCCGCCCAGGCACACCCGCATCGACGGCAGCACGTGCCACACCACCCGATCGATGGCAATACCCCACAGGAGCGCGCTGTATTCGAACGGCGCCACCACCGAAGCGGGTGCGGACCGGAAGGCCGCCGTGAGCAGGTACGACCCGATCGCGCCGAGTCCCCCGAGGGCGAGAAGCCAGCGCCAGTGCACGCGCTCGAGCGGCACCCAGTCGGGCGCGGCAATCACGGCCGCAAATGCGGTCATCAGGCTCACGGTCCAGACGACCACGCTCGCGGTGCTGTCGGTGCGCGTCAGGACCCGCACCGCGATGATGCTCAGCGCATAAGCGATGGCCGCGACCAGCGCAGCGAGCGCTCCCCAGGTGACCAGAGCGGAGGCGCTCGGCCGCAGCATGGTGAGCACCCCGGCGAGGCCCAGCAGAATGGCGACCCAGTTGCGGGCATCGGCGCGCTCCTTGAGCAGCGGTACCGAGAGGGCGGTCACGATGAGCGGGGCGGAGAGAAACACCGCATAGGCATTGGCCAGCGACAGCACCCGCACGGCATAGATGAAACCGCCCAGGGCCACGACGCCGAGCAGGCCGCGCAGCACATGCATCGGGAAGCGTCGTATCCGCAGGTCGCGCCACCGGCCGGTGACCAGCAGCGGCAGCAGCATGAACGGCAGCGAGGCCGCGCCGCGCAGTACCGCTACCTGCATGGGCGGGTAGTGCGCCGACAGGAGTTTCAGCAGCGCATCCATGCCCGAGAACACGGCGACGGCCGCGATCATCAAGGCGATCGCGCGCAGCCTTGTCTGGCGCACCGGTCAGCTCGCCGGGTCCGTCTCGGCGCGCTTGCCGGAGGCCTGGATCGGACGATAGTGCGTGCCGAGCAGCCGCGCCGGCAGCGGGAACGCGCTGGCCAGCGACACCAGCAATGAGGAGGCGTGCGGCACGGACTGCACGAGCAGCACCACGATCCACGCCAGGCGGTCGGGACCCCAGGAGGCGTAGCGGTCGGGACCTTCGCTCGGGGCGAAGTGGGCGACCGCCCAGGCCGACAGCATGAGGCCAGCCATCATCAGCGTCTCCTCGCGCGCGGCGGCCAGCGCGTGCAGCACGCCTGAGGCGCTGACCCGCTTGGGCGTGCGGAAAAACGGCTCGCCGCGGGTGACCAGGCCCTTCACCGCCGCCTTGCCGATGGTGTGCGTGAGTGCCAGCCCGGCGATCGCGGCGGCGACGGTCTGGCGCACGTTGGCGCCGACGCGCACGTGGTACAGATGCACGAGCTTGGCGAGCTTGAAAGTAAACAGCGACAACGGCAGCACCGAATACATGACCAGCGGCGGTTCGATCTGATGCGGCGCCCACACCATGGCGACGGACCAGCCCAGCGCCGCCAGGTTGAACAGCAGGTTGCAGCCGTCGGCCACCCACGGCAGCCAGCCGGCGACGAAGTGATAACGCTGCCCCGGGGACAGCGGCCCGCCCTCCATGAACAGCGTCCGCGCGTGCGCCTTGATGATCTGCATCGCGCCGTACGCCCAGCGGAAGCGCTGCTTCTTGAAGTCGATGAAGGTGTCGGGCATCAGGCCGCGGCCGTAGCTCGCCGGTATGTAGACGGCTTCGTAGCCGGCCTCGAATATGCGCAGCCCGAGCTCCGCGTCCTCGGTGATGCACCACTCGGCCCAGCCGCCGCAGCTCGCGAGCTGTGCGCGCCGCACCATGGTCATGGTGCCGTGCTGGATGATGGCGTTGCGCTCGTTGCGCGTGATCATGCCGATGTGGAAGAAGCCGCGGTACTCGGCGTAGCACATGGCCTTGAAGGCGCTCGTGCCCGCATCGCGGTAGTCCTGCGGCGCCTGCACGATGGCGATGCGCGGATCGTGGAAACCCGGCGTCAGATCGCGCAGCCAGCGGGGTTCGACCACGTAGTCGGCGTCGATGACCGCGACGATCTCGGCGTCCGGTGCGGTGCGCGCGAGCGCGTAGTTGAGCGCGCCGGCCTTGAAGCCCGCGAGCGGCGCGACGTGGAAGAAGCGGAAGCGCGCGCCGAGCTGCGCGCAGTGCGCCTCGACCGGACGCCACACCGCCTCCTCAAGGGTGTTGTTGTCGATGACCAGCACTTCGAAGTCCGGGTAGTCGAGCCGCGCGAGCGCATCGAGCGTTTCGATGAGCATCGCCGCCGGCTCGTTGTAGGCCGGCACGTGGACCGAGACCTTCGGCGAGCGCTCGCTGTGGCTGAACACCGGCGCGCCGAGCCGGCGCCGGTACGAGACCCAGTGCGCCTCGGCCCACTCGTGGGCCTCGGCCAGCAGCACCAGCATGACTCCCAGCATCCCCAGCAGCAGCAGCACGCCGGCGATGACGCTCGAGACGGTCATGTACTGCTGCGTGAAGTCGTAGATGACCCACACCGCGATGGTCGCGGTGGCGTACACCACGACGGCGAGGAAACTGCGGCCGCGGTTGCGCAGGGCATCGCTGTTGAGATAGAGCAGTCCCAGCACCAGCAGCGCCACCGCCACCGACACCGCCGCGAGAATGTGCCACTCCGGCACGCGCACGATCGGCGCGATGAAGGCGAACTTCGGGTGCCGGTTCACGTCGTACACTCCCCAGTACGATCCGACCGCGCCTTCCATGTAGGCCTTCCAGGGCTGATCGAAGGCCTCCATCACGTAATAGATCATCTGCTCCTGTTCGGCGCGGCGCAGGAAGCGGCGCAGGAACAGCGCCTCGTTGGAGTCGGAGGCGACCGCCGACTCGCGCGTGCGGCCGCGGCTCGGCCAGCCGATCTCCGCCACCACGATCGGCTTGTGCGGGAACACCTGCTGCAGGCGCTTGAACTGCGCCAGCGAGTAGCTGACGGCGGTGTCGACCGCGACACCCTCCCAGTAGGGCAACAGGTGCACGCCAATGAAGTCAACGTGTTGCGCGAGCTCCGGGTGCGCCAGCCACACGTGCCAGGGTTCGGCGGTGCTCACCGGCTGCTCGATCGCCGCGCGCGCGCGATCCAGGTAAGCCTCGAGCTCCGCGACCGGCAGGTCGCCGCGCAGCACCACCTCGTTGCCGATCAGGACCCGCACCACGTTGATGTGGGTGTTGGCGAGAGCGACGGCGGTCTGCAGCTGCTGCTCGTTGAGGTCGCGGTGACCGTCGATCCAGGCGCCGAGGGCGACGTTCAGGTCGTGGTGCTCGGCGAGCTCCGGCACGTCGGCGAGGGTCTTCTCGACGCTGTAGGTGCGCACCGCGTTGACCTTGCCCTCGAGCAGCGAGAGGTCCGCGTCGATCTCGGCATCGGTCGGCATCTGCAGGCGGTTCGGGTCCTCGCCAGCGCGAAACGGCGAGAAGGCGAATCCCTGGATGCGCGCCGGCCAGGGCGGCTCGCGCGTCGGGCGGTTCAGATACGCCCACACCGCGAACGTCAGCGTCGCGAACAGCGCCGCGATCAGCAGGCTCGGGATCGTTTTCATGGCTTGTCGATGCGCTTACCAGCTGCCGGTGTTGGGCATCGACTTCCACGGTTCGGCGGGCGCGAGCGACGCACCCTGCTGCAGCAGCTCGATGGAGATGTTGTCCGGTGAGCGCACGAATGCCATGTGGCCGTCGCGTGGGGGCCGCAGGATGGTCACGCCGTGATCGCGCAGGCGCTGGCAGGTGGCGTAGATGTTTTCCACGGCGTAAGCCAGATGCCCGAAGTTACGCCCGCCCGTGTAGCTCTCCGGGTCCCAGTTGTAGGTGAGCTCCACCTGGGCCGACTCATCGCCGGGCGCCGCCAGGAACACCAGCGTGTAGCGACCCTGCGGGTAGTCCTTGCGCGACAGCTCGGTAAGCCCGAGCGCGTCGCGGTAGAACCTGAGTGATGCGTCGATGTCGGTGACGCGCACCATGGTGTGCAGATACTTCATGCCAATTTCCCGCGCTTCAGAACATCTCCGAGGGGTCCGGGACCTTGATGTCGACCTTGTGGCGCGAGGGAATGAATTCGCCGGTGATCAT
>Ga0137409_10002215_pt1 | contig 20975 bp, 17 predicted proteins | sample CZODoug1_16funga_FD_122059 | JGI IMG/M metagenome (GOLD analysis project Ga0137409, IMG submission 122059) | Vadose zone soil fungal communities from Angelo Coast Range Reserve, California, USA - CZODoug1_16fungal (Hybrid Assembly) | ecosystem: Environmental > Terrestrial > Soil > Vadose zone... | reverse complement strand
TACATGTTCCAGGATTTCGGGGCCTCACCATTAAATTTCACAATAGCAAAGGCAACGGGCTTCCAGAGCGCCTTTTCAGCTGCGCGCAAGCCGGTGCTCAAGGCGAGAACCAGCGCTAGGATCACCGCGGTGAGGATGAAACGATGCGATTTCATCTTTTCGGTAGCTGCTCCGCTTTCGAACGGGCTGCGGAATTTGATGGCCTGGCGACCAAAGTTCTCGTGACGTCACCAGCTTTCGAGTGTACGGAAGGAACAGGAGAAAGTCGACCGAACGGAGATCAGGGTAGTGGGCTACGTTGAGTTCGCGATTGACGAACGCATTCAGCTGCAAGCTGGAGAAAAAACAGCCTAAGGCAACTAATTTCCTTTGAAGATCACCATTTCGCGAGTTGCGATGAATCTCCATTTACCGTTTCTCTTCTGAACGACCTCAAATCCTCTACCTTTGATAGGTGCCAGCACCTTTCCGTCGGCGCCTCTGGCGCCTGTGACTGTCCACGAACCATCAACCGTCGCAAGTTCCGGCGTAATAAAGCGAATTTGCTCCACGGAGACGATCTGGTGTCCCGCGCTGGATTCTGCCATCTTGCGAAAGAAGGCCTGCATCTGAGCCCTCCCTTTGATCAGCGTTCCGTCAACGCCAACGTAATCGGCATTCTCATCCCAAAAGTCGTCGAATGCGCTGACATCCCCTTTATTAAGGCGGGCGACTGCTTGATCCACCATGCCTCGGATGGTCCGTTCGTCTACTTCGTTTGTTGCGGCCGCGTAGACGGTTCCTAGGCAGACCAAGAGTGCGACCGGCACAACGTAACCCCAGGACAACATGTTCAGGCTCCCTTCGTGTTGCCCCCAGTATCCCTCTTTTCGGCAGAGTGGCCCACTACCGAGATCAGAGTCCAGGGGATATGAGCTCAGCGGCTGCCTTGGAGGGGCGAACGGGAACAAATTCGAAATCCACGAGATCGCGCCAGTGGACGGCCCACTGTTCCAGGAGTTTGGGGTCGTCGCATGCCATCAGCTGAAAGCAGCGATCGAAGTTTGTCTCCACCCAGCTTTCCACGTAAGCGAGGCCGTCCGGAGCCATGCGCCCCTTCTCCCGAAAGCGCCGATAACCGCTTTCGCGCCCCGATTCTTGAATCGTTCGATGACCATGTAAAGCATCAGAGATCACCTGTCTCCCTTTGTGGATGAAGCCGCCCGCGAATCGCCCAACATTCCAGCCCATGATGCGCGACAATTTGAATTCTGTCGCGCCCCTCCACTAGCCGGCGATAGAATCCACTCCGAGGCTCCTGCGTTCGAACGACGATGCAAGCGAACATCCACCTCCGCCTTGCTGTCCCTGAAGATGTTCCCATTCTGCGCGAACTGATCGAAGCGTCCGTCCGCGGATTGCAGACGCAGGACTACACGCCGGCACAAATCGAGGGCGCGCTCAAAACCGTTTTTGGCGTCGATAGCCAGCTCATCGCCGACGGGACGTATATCGTAGCGCAGGCCGAGCCTGCCGCTATCGAGCGCGCGGGAGCAAAGAACGCCCCATCCGAATGGATTATTGTCGGATGCGGCGGCTGGAGCAAACGCAAGACTCTCTACGGGAGCGATCATTGGACGGGACGCGAGGATGCGCTGCTGGACCCTCTTCGCGATGCGGCAAAGATTCGCGCTTTTTTCATCCATCCCGATTGGGCGCGCCGCGGAGTCGGCAGCATGATCCTGCAGGCTTGCGAAAATGCGGCGAGCTCCGCCGGGTTTACTCGCTATGAGATGGGGGCAACGCTCACTGGGGCGAAGCTCTTCGGCGCAAAAGGCTATGTCGCTGTCAAACCCATCTCGATTCCACTGGTGAACGGCGAATCCCTCCCGGTCCTCCACATGGAAAAACATGCCTGAGGCGAAGGTGTGGGAATTCATCCATAAAGCCTTCGCCGCTGGGAGGGCCTAACCCCGCTTCAGTCTCCGAGGGAGAATCAGCGCCAGAAGATGGGAACTTCGAGTTCCCATTCCCGGCCCATATTGTCGTCAGTGATGAGACGCTCGCGGCCATACTTTTTGCGCAGCGAGTCAGAACCCTCGAGGCCCACCACCACTGGTGGCAGGTTGATGCTGTTTGCGAATCGCACGTAATAGCCAAGCCAAGGGAGGCCCAGGAGAATCGTTGTCATCCCGGGGTCTTGCAAAAATATCAAGAGCGTGCCGATGGATGCGCGTGGATTCAGGCATGAAATAGCCGTCGCAGGTATAATGCGACGCCATGCTCTCAGGGGGGGAAATCTTTCGGAGGATGTACCGGGTGTTTGCGCGTGTATTTCCGCGGTGCAGCATGATTTCGCAGGCGATCGCCTTCAATCTTTTCCTGGCGTTTTTCCCCACGCTTCTGCTTGCCGTGGCGTTGGCGACGAGCCGGATTGGCGGCCGGACGAGTTTGTTTGACCTCATCGAGGATCTCATGCAGTTTTTGCCACCGGGGAGTCAGACAATCGTTTCGGAATTTTTGGTGAAGCGCGGACCGGAAGCGTGGAAAATCGCGGCGTTGGGTTGGACCGGAACGCTGCTTGCAGGCTCGCAGGTGATGAAGCTGGTGATGCAGGGCATTCACACCATTTATGGAGACACCGAGGAATTCGGGTTTCTGCACCGCCAAGTGCGCGGCCTGATGTTACTGTTAGTGACGATTGCTCCGCTGCTGGGGGCGGCCATCCTCGGCGTTCTGGGAAAGCCGCTGCGCCGATGGATTGTCCATGAAGTCGGCAAGCACAGCATTTTGCAGGGATGGTGGAATTTCTTTTTCCCCGCCGCCGCGATGTTGCTGGCCATGCTGGCGCTGACGGTGATTTATCGCGTGGCGCGGCCCCAGGAGGACAGTATGCGAAATGTCCTGCCCGGTGCGATGGTCGCGACGTTGCTGTGGTGGTTGGTGGACGTGTTGTTTGGAGTTTACGTTCGCCGCGTCCCGTATGGCGTCGTGTATGGCGGTCTTGCAGCCGTGATCGGATTGATCATCTGGATGCAGCTTTCCGCCGTAATTATTTTCCTGGGCGCCGCCTGGAACGCGGAGCTGGCAGAGAGCCGCAGAAGGGCGCGGGCCCATGCCCATGCGTGAAAAAGTTATCCGCGTGGAGTGCTATTCCGGATATAAGGCGGACGAGCGCCCCGTGAGGCTGAATCTGATAGACGGAGCCAGGGAGGTCGTGGCGATTGAGGATCGCTGGTATTCACCCGGGGCGACTTTCTTTCGCGTCCTGGTGGACGACGGCGACCGTTACGTGCTTCGCCATGACGAGGCGCAGGATGTCTGGAGTCTGGCTGGATATCGAGCAGCTGCGTGATTGACACAAAAATTGCGTCGAGCGTATAGTCAAGTCATTGATTAGCGGCATCGCATCCCCCGTGTTCCGTCCCTTCCAAGCCCGGGGGCACCTCAGGATGCGGGTTTCTGAAGGGCAGGGATGTTTTACGCACTGCTATTCCCGGGTTTCCGACTCATCATTTTGGTAGTTTTCGCTTGCTGCCTATCGATTTCAGGCAATCGACTCTCCGCTCAGACGCCCGCACCGTCCTCACCGCCGCAGGATGCTCCCGCAAAAACAGATTCGACCGCGAAATCAGCTCCATCAGCGAGCCCGAATGAGGAAGTCTCCAGCCACGACACGCCGACCACCTTCAAGGTGCGCGTAAACCTCGTGCTGGTGCGCGTGGTGGTTCGCGACAAGCAGGGCAAGATCGTGCCGAATCTCAAAAAAGAAGACTTTCAGCTGTACGACAACCGAAAACTACAAACAATCTCTTCTTTTAGCGTGGAGACACCCGAAACACGCACGGCCTCAGCAATAGCATCCAGCGCGGAGTCAGGTTCTTCCTCGAGTATGGACGCAGCCGGCGGCAAAGCCGTCGTGCTGCCGCAGCGATTTGTCTCCATGGTGTTCGACGACGTGCACCTCTCGATGGCCGATGCGGCGTTCGTCCGTGATTCGGCGACACGCTTTTTCGGAGCTTTGGCGGCGAGCGATCGCGTTTCGCTGAACACCACCTCCGGGCAGTTGACTCAGGAGTTCACGGATGATCACGAAAAACTCGCAAAAGCGCTGCTTGGAATCGTGCCGCGGTCCCTGACAGGCCACGGTTTTCATGATTGCCCTGACGTGGACTATTACCAAGCCGATCTGATCGTGAACAAGTCTGACATGCAGGCGCTTGGCGTCGCCACCGAAGAGGCGCTCCAGTGCGCTTTCAACGGGGACACCAAGATGATGGCGGCCGCGCAAAACCTGGCGCAGGTCGCGGCGGACCGGGCGGTGGCGCAAGGGGACAACGAGACGCAGTATGCCTACAGGCATCTGGAGGAGGTCGTAAGACGCCTGGCAACCATGCCCGGTCAACGCGTGCTCGCTCTGGTCTCACCCGGCTTCATCCCGTCGACCCTGCAGTCCGAAGCATCTGAAATGGTGGATCGCGCGACCCGCGCAAATATCGTGATCAATACCATTGATGCCCGCGGCCTCTATGCCCCGGACGTGATGGGGGACATCGCCGATCCACCGAAAGACACCTTCCGTACCGCCGGTTACAAAGTCTCCTACCGCGTGGCGGCACAATCCGCGCAAGAGGAGGTTCTGGCGCAGTTGGCCGATGGCACGGGCGGCAAATTCTTCCACAACCGCAACGACTTGGATGAAGCCATGCGGGAGGCGGGCGCGGCGCCGGCGTTCTCCTATTTGCTCGGATTTTCTCCGCAGAACCTGAAAATCGACGGACGATTTCATACCCTGAAAGTTGCACTCACAAGCAAGGAAAAATTCGAAATCCAAGCGCGGCACGGTTACTTCGCGCCGAGGACGCTCACCGACCCCGCCGAAGCGACAAAGCTGGAGATGCAGGAAGCCTTGTTTTCCCAGGAGGAAATCCGCGACCTGCCGGTGGAGCTGCAAACGCAATTTTTCAAGAAAGACGAGGCCCAGGCGCGCCTCGCGGTCTTGACGCACTTTGATGTGAAGGGCATCCACTTCCGGAAATTGCTGGGGCGCAACAACGACGAATTGACGATCGTCACCGGCATTTTCGACGAGAATGGAAATTTTGTCACTGGGCTTTCAAAGGTCGTGGAGATGAACTTGCTCGACACGACCTATAGCAGATTGAGCCGCTCGGGGTTCACGGTGAAAACCAGTTTTGACGTGAAGCCGGGCACCTATCTCGTGCGGCTGGTCGTGCGAGACGCCGTGGGTGCGCAGATGGCGGCACGCAACGGGGCAGTGGTCATTCCTTATTGAAGTTAAGTGATTTTGGCGGGGGATAACATGAATACACTGACAAACCTCAGGCGAACGATTCAATTGGGCGCGTGGTTGGCTGCCGGAGCGATGTGCGCGGTTCCTGCTCCTTCGCAGGCGCAAGAGCAACCAGCTCCGCCACCGCCGCAGGCGGCCTCACCGGCGGAGCCGCAGCCGGCCGTCGTGATCAAGAAAGAATCAAAGTTGGTGCTGGTCGATTCGGTGGTGACGGATAAGAAGGGCAACTACATCCGCGACTTGACACAAAATGATTTCAAAGTTTTCGAAGATAACAAGGAAAAGCAGGTTTCCTCTTTTTCCGCCGGCGCCGATACGGCTACCCAGGCGAACGGACAACGCCGGTATCTGATTTTGTTTTTCGATAACTCCACGATGGCGGCGCCGGACCAGATTCAGGCGCGGAGCGCCGCTACCAAGTTCATCGCAGCGAACGCCGGCCCCGATCGATTGATGGCTGTCGTGGATTTCGGGGGCTCGCTCCGCATCGTGCAGAATTTCACGGCGAGCGCGGACGTGCTCCGCGCGGCGGTGTCGGGGGTGAAGAGTTCGTCGGTCGATGCAAACGCACCCGCACCGGACGTGCCCGTCACGATAGCGTCGACAGGTTTATCATCACTGGGCAATGCCGCGGCGGATTTTGGGGCGCGCAGCATGCTGCTGGCGGTACGCAGCCTGGCGAAGAATCTCCGCGCCGTCCCCGGCCGAAAAATGGTGGTGCTGTTCTCGGGAGGGTTTCCGCTGACGCAGGAAAACCAAGCGGAGTTAACGGCAACTATTGATGCTTGCAACAAGTCGAATGTGGCGGTGTACGCGCTGGATGTTCGCGGTCTGGTGACGACAACTCCAGGTCCAGGTGGGAGCGCCGGTAGGAGATCGACGGCTGCGAAGACCCATGCCGTTTCAAACCACGTTCCCGCACGAAGGGCTTCACCACGTCCGCGCCTCCTCCTCGCAGCCTATCCGGCGATGGCCATGCCTGATCCGCAGAAGCCGGGCGGAGGCGGTGCTGGCGGGGGCGCTGGTGGTGGCCGCGGCGGCGGTGGTCCCGGTGGAGGCGGCCCGGTAGGCGGGGGTGGTGGCCGTGGCGGCACGGGCGGCGGAGGTACCGGAGGCGGTGGTAAGGGTGGCCCCGGTGCAGGTGGTGGTACGGGAGGCGGCGGTAAGGGTGGCCCCGGTGCAGGTGGTGGTACGGGAGGCGGCGGTAAAGGCGGCACGGGCGGAGGCACAGGCGGCGGGGGCACGGGAGGCGGCACTCGCGGTGGCGGTTCCAATCCTTTCTCTAACAATTACAATTCGCCCTACAACCAGCCGCGGACAATCGTGCCGGCATTTCCACCTTCGGCTTCGACCAACCAACAGATCCTGGCGGCGCTGGCGGAAGGAACGGGCGGTTTCACGATTTTCAACACCAACGACCTGCTGGGTGGACTCGAGCGCATCGGTCGAGAGCAAAACGAGTTCTACATTCTGGGGTACGTGCCTGGCGACACGCCGGAGGGAAGCTGCCACACGCTGAAAGTGAAGCTGAATCGTGGCGGACTAAACGTGCGCGCGCGCAGCGGATATTGCAACACGCGATCCGCAAACGTGCTCGAAGGCAAGCCCTTGGAAAAACAGCTCGAATCGCACGCCATGGGTTCTCAGCCCGGCTCGATTCGTGGCGTATTGCAGGCGCCCTATTTCTACACCGCGCCTGAGACGGCGCGTGTCAACCTGGCGATGGAAATTCCGGCGGATACATTTCAGTTCAACAAGGACAAGGGAAAGTATCACGCCAACTTGAACGTGCTGGGAGTTGCTTACCGGGCGGATGGGACGGTCGGAGCGCGATTCAGCGATACCGTTAATCTGGACTTGGAGAAAGACGAATGGAAAGAGTTCACAAAGTCGCCGTATCGCTATGAAAATCAATTCGACACAACACCGGGCACGTACAGGCTGACCGTGGTCCTGAGCGCCGGTGGCGATGCCTTCGGCAAATTCGAGTCGCCGCTCGCCATCGATCCCTATGACGGAAAACACTTCAGCCTCAGCGGCGTGGCGCTGACGAATTCCGCGCAAAGAGTGAACGATATTCCGACCGGCCTGGATTCCGTTCTGCTCGAAGATCGCACGCCACTGGTGGTCAAGGGTTTGCAGATCGTTCCTTCAGGCAGCAATCGCTTCAAGCATACGGACAACGTAATTCTGTACACTGAAATCTATGAGCCGCTGCTGACCTCGGCGACCGCGCCGGTTGTGGGCATGGGCTACCGCATTTTCGAGCGATCGACCAACAAGCAAGTATTCTTCACCGAAGTCGTTCGCGCCGATGAATTCATCCAAAAGGGAAATTCGGTGATCCCCATCGGTATGAAGGTAAAAGTGGATGACCTGAAGCCGGGCTCCTACCGCTTGATGATGCAGGCCGTCGACAGTGCGAAAAATCATGCACCCGACCGAATCGTGGACTTTGACGTAATGGAGTGATGGGGTTCCCCAAGCCCTGAAAAATTTCCGCGCGCATTTTGGAGTGCGGGAGCCTTGCTCCTGCTTTTGCTGCTGCTTCCAGGCTGAACCCTAAGAGCGGCTGCGAAGCTCCTGCACACCATAGTCGCCCCCTAAGTCCTTATCCTCACTGCAGATTCAGCCGTGGTAATGATTCGACACGTTCTCCGGACTTGTGCGACTTCTTCGCTGGGCACGGGTTATTCTATTCGTGACTGGCGATTCCCCCAATTTGTCAGCCGGCAGGAGAGTGCGATGAGTCCGCAAAAGCGCTCCGCCTCACCATTATTTCACCGGATCCCCGCGATTTCCGCGACGCCGAGATCTTTGCTCGCGGCCATCCTCTCTTTCGCTTGCATTATGCCGCTCACTATCGAGCTGCCGGCCAGCGCTGCAATTCCCGCAGTGGCGAAGGACAAGAAGCCGAGGACGGATCCTGCGCTCAAAGGATTGCCGATTACAGAGCTCAGTCCCGACGAAGCTATCCTTCATGCGTTGAACCGCCTCGCCTACGGCCCGCGTCCGGGCGACGTTGAGCGCGTCCGGCAGATGGGCTTAGCCAAGTGGATCGAGCAGCAACTCAATCCCAATTCCATCGATGACAAAGCCATGGAAGCGCGCCTCCAGGACTATCCGACTCTTCGGCTCTCCACTGCGAAATTGATTGATGAATATCCGCAACCCAAGCAAGCGGAGAAGCAAGCCGAGAAACTGGCTCAGGCACAAACGAAGCAGGAACAACGCCGCGCCGATGCCGCCGCGGAAACCGTTTCTCGGGACAAGCAAGCAGCGCAAGGACAAGCCGCCGGCGGAGGCGATGGAGAAGCGCCTCGACAAACCGCCGCGAGTGCAAAGCAAGAAATGAGCGATGCCCCCGCGCCCATGAAGCAGGAGCAGGCTAAGGGAAATCCCGCGGCCAATGGCGGAAGGAAGCGGGAGGTTTTGGGTGGCGGCGACCCCAACAATGTTCCGCCTGCGATTGCCGACGACAGCAAAAGGCCGCAGCGCGTGGTGGCCGAGCTGGGTATGGCCAAAGTGACGCGCGCGATTTACAGCGAGCGGCAACTCCAGCAGGTGATGGACGATTTCTGGTTTAACCACTTCAATGTTTTTGCGGGCAAAGGCGAAGATCGCTACTACCTCACTTCCTACGAACGCGACGTCATCGAGCCGCACGCCCTGGGGAAGTTCAAGGACCTGGTAGCCGCGACGGCCAAGAGTCCGGCGATGCTTTTTTATTTGGACAATTTTCTGAGCGTGGATCCGCGGGCCGCGCAGCGGCAGGCGGCCGAGCGGGCCATGCGCCAGCAGAGGCGCCGCGGAGGATTTGGTCGACCGCGGCCCAGGCCAAATCCGCAGCAAGCGAAGAAAAATGAGCGCGGGCTGAATGAAAATTACGGGCGCGAACTGATGGAATTGCACACCCTCGGTGTGGACGGCGGTTACACGCAGAAGGACGTCACGGAAGTGGCGCGCTGCTTCACGGGCTGGACGATTGACAAACCGAGGCAGTACGCGGATTTCAAGTTTGACGACAAGCTGCACGATCCCGATCCGAAAATCGTGCTGGGCAAGAAAATTCACGCGGGCGGGATGAAGGATGGCGAGCAGGTGATCGACCTGCTTGCGCATCACCCGAGTACTGCAAAATTCATTTCCACAAAACTGGCGCGCCGTTTTGTTTCCGACAATCCACCGCCGGCGCTGGTGGACCGCATGGCGCGGACGTTTCAATCGAGCGACGGCGACATCCGCGCGGTGCTGAAGACCATGATCTGGTCGCCGGAATTCTGGTCGCGGGAATCGTACCACGCAAAGATCAAGACGCCGTTTGAACTGGTAGTTTCCGCGGTGCGCGCCCTGGGCACGGATGTGGACACGCCCATGCCGCTGGTGCAGTGGATTGGGCGAATCGGCGAGCCGTTGTATCAGTGCCAGCCGCCAACAGGTTATTCGGACAAGGCCGATGCGTGGGTAAACACCGGAGCGTTGTTGAACCGTCTGAACTATTCCTTGGCTCTCGCGGGCAACAAAATGCGGGGAGCGCGCACCGATGTGCCTTCGCTGCTGGGCCTGGATTCCTCGGCGGACGCGAAGAGCGCGCTCGACCGCGCGGTGCAAGTATTCCTCGGCGGGCAGGCGGGACCGACCACGGTTGAGACGCTCGAGAAACAACTCGATAACCCGCAAGTATTGCAGGCCAAGCTCGATGATCCACGCAAGCAGGTAGATCTAGGCGTCGTCGCGGGCTTGGTGCTGGGCGCGCCGGAATTTCAGCGCCGCTGATCTGGAGTGCGGGAGCTTGCTCCCGCTCTTCCGGCGGCCCGGGCGTTTGTGAGTGCGACAAGCGGTCGCGGAAGTAAGAAGCGGCGGCAAGCCGCCGCACTCTATAGGGCAAGTGAGGTCGCGATGAGTTACAAATGCTGTGAAGGCGTGCGAGGCTTGAAATTTTCGCGGCGCTATTTCTTGAAGCAGGGCGGTGTGGCCATGGTTGGCCTGAGCGCGATGCCCGCGTTTTTGCAGCGCGCCGTGGCGGCCACGCCGATGCCGAACAAGAAGCAGCTCGTCGTGTTGTTTCAGCGCGGCGCGGCCGACGGCCTGAATATCGTCGTGCCCTTCGGCGAATCGAATTATTATCGCCTGCGTCCGACGATTGCTATTCCGCAGCCCAATCGTGGCGGCACGGATGCCGCGATCGACCTCGACGGGTTTTTCGGTTTGCACCCGAGCCTCGCGCCCCTGGAGCCGCTCTTTCACAAGAATCAACTAGCCATCGTGCACGCCGCCGGATCACCCAATCCGACGCGGTCGCATTTCGACGCGCAGGACTTCATGGAATCGGGCACGCCAGGCCTGAAAGCGACCGAAGACGGCTGGCTGAATCGCGCCCTAGAAACCGTTCCGGAGGAGAACGCTTCGCCGTTCCGCGCCGTGGCGATGGGGCCGAACCTCCCGCGCATGCTGCACGGAGGAGCGCCGGCGATTGCGCTGCCGGACCTGAAGCAGTTCAAAGTGATGGCACAGGCGCCGGGAACAGGCCAAATGGTCGAAGGCGGCTTTGAAGCCATGTACTCGCAGACCGTGGATCACGCGCTGCACGGCACGGGCACGGAGACGTTTGAAGCCATCGATCTCTTGCGCAAGGCCGATCCCGCCAAGTATCAGCCGGAAAACGGCGCGCAGTATCCCACGAGCCGCCTCGGCCAAAGCTTGCAGCAGATCGGGCAACTGCTTAAAGCGAATATCGGCGTGGAAGTTCTTTTCGTCGATTGCGGCGGATGGGACAACCACGTCAACGAAGGCGGAGTGCAAGGCCAGCTCTCGAATTTGCTGAAGGATCTCGGCCAGGGCCTTGCCGCGTTCCATCAGGACATGGGCCATCGTATGCAGGATATCGTCGTTGTGACCATGAGCGAGTTCGGGCGCACCGCCAAGGAAAACGGCAATCGTGGTACCGACCACGGCCATGCGAATTGCATGTTCATCATGGGCGGCGACGTGAAGGGCGGCCAAGTCTACGGCAAATGGCCCGGCCTGAACGATCACGAGCTTAACGAAGGCCGCGACCTTGCGCTCACGACCGATTTTCGCTCCGTCGTCGGTGAAATTCTCACCAAGCATATCGGCGTAAGCGATCTGAAGCCTGTCTTCCCCGGCTTCGACAACAATCCCCACAAATACGCAGGACTGATCCGCTCGTAAGACGCAACAAAATGCCGCCAGCGTCCGCGCGTCAAGCGGGCACCGGAGTCTCTATTTCAGCTCACGGATCCAAATGTTGCGATAGTGCACGGGATTGCCGTGATCCTGCAGCGCGAGCGGCAATTTGTCGGGCTGCGCTTTGTAGGGTGGGCGCTCGCCATGCGCGGTCGGTCCGCTGAGTTCCACGTTGTCCTGCACAAGCACGCCATTGTGCAGGACAGTCACGCGAGCGGGGCGGTTCAGTTTTCCTTCTTTGTCGAAACGAGGACCGTGGAAAACGATGTCGTAGCTCTGCCATTGGCCGGGCGGGCGCGAAGCGTTAACGAGCGGAGGATATTGACCGTAGACGGCTGAGGCCATGCCGTCCGCGTAAGTTTTATTTTCATAGGTATCGAGCACCTGAATTTCATACAGTCCCATCAGAAAGACGCCGCTGTTGCCGCGCTCCTGGCTTTCCCCTTTTGGGGGGACTGGTTCGGCAAATTCGACATGTAATTGGCAATCGCCGAAGGAATCGCGCGTGTAGATGTAGCCGGTCTTCGCCGCGACTTCGGCATAGCCGTTTTCCACTTTCCATTTCGCCGCGCTGCCATCTTTGTGAACCCAGCGCGAGAGATCCTTGCCGTCAAAGAGTACAACGGCATCAGAAGGCGAGCGTCCCGGCAAATCTTGCGTGCTCGAAGTTCCTGGATCGATCACCGCCGGCAGTGGTCGATTGAGATCGTGAATCTTCCAGGTGGTTTGGACCTGCGCAGAGCATGCGTGGGACGTAGCGGCGAAGAGCAAGCAGTTCCGAGCAATCAAAAGCCATTTTTTCATGAGCAACTCCTCAACGTGACAGCGGGTGGATTCTACTTCCGAACCGTTCACAAGTGTAGGCCGGAATTGGAAGGCGTCTTGTCGGTGAACTGCACGTGCGTCAGCGCAAGGCAATGTACATGGATCACAGCTTCGCTTTTCGACTGTCGTCTTGCCAAGTGAGCCAGGGAGCCATGGTTTCTTCTTCAAGGAAATGTTCGAGGGCGCGCAGTGCTTCAGCGGTGGTGATATTCCAGTCGGCGGGGTACTCATCGCGCTGGCCGTTCGAGAGGTAATACTCGATCATCGCTTTCTGCGGGCCCGTATACTGTGGATTGCGTGTGGAGAACCCTGCGTCGCCTTCGTGGCGCACGAAGGTCAGCCACGCCGCTTCCCCATTGATCAGCGCACCGATCGCTGGCCAGTCTTCTGCGTGCTGCAACCAGACTTCAGAGAATTGCGTGCGGCGGACCTGCGCGAGACGCAACTGGAGTTCATCCGGGTCGGTGACTTCGTACTGGACCTGATTGATCTTCAGTTCCATGACTCCTTCTCCGGGGATGGCAGCAGCGCTTGCCGAAATCTTCGCATATCGGAGTTCACGCTTTCTTCACCGAAAGCTGAATGGTTTGTTCAGTGGGCCGCGCCTTCACGGATGCGCATGCCGTAGAACGAACGGTAGACGAAGAAGAAGGAGACGACGAAGAAGGCCGCCGCGAGAATGTGCGTCAGGCCGCTGCCCTGTGCGGCGGTCAATTGCACGGCGAGTTCGACGGCCAGCAGGCCGAAGAGCGTCGTGAATTTAATGACGGGATTGAGAGCGACCGAAGACGTGTCTTTAAACGGATCGCCGACGGTGTCGCCAATGACCGTGGCGTCGTGGAGCGGCGTGCCCTTCTGCTTGAGTTCGACTTCCACGATCTTCTTGGCGTTGTCCCAGGCGCCGCCGGCGTTGGCCATGAAGATGGCCTGGTAGAGGCCGAAGATGGCGATGGAGAAAAGGTAGCCGATAAAGAAGAACGGCTCGACGAAGGCGAAGGCCAACGTGGCGAAAAACACCGCGATGAAGATGTTCAGCATGCCTTTCTGCGCGTACTTGGTGCAAATCTCGACGACCTTCTTGCTGTCGGCGATGCTGGCGGAAGCGGCTCCATCGAGCTTGATGTTGGCCTTGATGAATTCCACCGCGCGGTACGCGCCGGTGGTCACGGCCTGCGTGCTCGCGCCGGTGAACCAGTAAATCATGGCGCCACCTGTGACGAGACCGAGGACAAAAGGCGCGTGGAGGAGCGAAAGATTGTTGACGTTTTCGGTTAAGCCTTTGGTGAGCGCCATGATGATCGAGAAGATCATGGTGGTCGCGCCGACGACGGCCGTACCGATGAGCACGGGCTTTGCGGTGGCCTTGAAAGTGTTACCCGCGCCGTCATTAGCTTCCAGCATTTCCTTGGCGCGCTCAAAGTTGACGTCGATGTTGTAGTCCTTCTTGAGTTCCTGCTTGATGTTCGGCACCTGTTCGATGAGCGAAAGCTCATACACGGATTGCGCGTTGTCCGTGACGGGACCGTAGGAGTCGACGGCGATGGTCACCGGCCCCATGCCGAGAAAGCCGAAGGCAACCAACCCGAAGGCAAACACGGCCGGTGCGAGCATTTGGGTGCCGAGTCCCATGGTGCTGATCAAGTAGCCGACGGACATCAGGAGCACCATGGCTAGGCCGATGTAGTAAGCGGAAAAATTACCTGCAACGAAACCAGAGAGAATACCAAGTGATGCGCCGCCTTCTTCGGCCGACGTGACGACTTCTTTTACGTGGCGAGATTCTGTGGAGGTGAAGACCTTCACCAACTCAGGGATAATGGCGCCCGCGAGCGTGCCACAAGAGATGATCGTGGCAAGCTTCCACCACTGCGAGGTGCTGCCGCCAAGGTCGGGGATGATCACCGCCGAGACGAGATACGTCAAGGCAATGGAAACGACGGAGGTAATCCACACCAGGGAAGTGAGCGGAGCTTCATAGTTCATTTCGTCGGCGTTTCCGTATTTTGCTTTGGCGATGAAAGCGTTGATGAAGTACGCGGCGGCGCTGGCGATGAGCATGACGATGCGCATGACGAAGATCCAGACGAGCAACTGAACCTGCACGGTGGGATTTTTCACGGCAAGGAGAATGAAGGTGATGAGCGCGACGCCAGTCACACCATACGTTTCAAATCCATCGGCGCTTGGGCCCACGGAGTCGCCGGCGTTATCGCCGGTGCAGTCTGCGATGACGCCGGGGTTGCGCGCGTCGTCTTCCTTGATTTTGAAGACGATTTTCATGAGGTCGGAGCCGATGTCCGCAATTTTCGTAAAGATGCCGCCGGCGATACGCAGCGCGGCCGCGCCGAGAGATTCGCCGATGGCGAAGCCGATGAAGCACGGGCCGGCGTAGTCGCCGGGAATGAACAGCAGGATGAAGAGCATCATCAGCAGCTCGACGCTGATGAGCATCATGCCGATGCTCATGCCGGCTTGCAGCGGCGTGCTGTAAATCGGATAGGGCTTGCCGCGCAGGCTGGCAAAAGCTGTGCGGGAATTTGCGAAGGTATTCACGCGGATGCCAAACCAGGCGACGCCGTAACTACCTGCAATCCCCACGAGACTGAAGATCAGAATGATCGGCAGAGTGACCGCAGTAGGATGCACGGGGGCGAGCCAGCCGAAGTACATGACGATCACGACGGCGATAAACACCCACAAGATCATCAGGAACTTCCCCTGCGTAATGAGGTAGGTTTTACAGGTTTCGTAAATCAGCTCGGAGATTTCGCGCATCGATTTGTGGACGGGCAGGTTTTTCAGCCGCGAATAGATCGCCAAACCGAAGCCCAAGCCGAAGATGCAGATGACGATGCCGAAGAGCAGAAGCTTGTGGCCATCGATGCCGAGAAAGGTGACCTGGGACAGGTCGGGCAGCTTCAAACTGGCCTCGCCGCCGGCTTCGTCAGCGAGAGCCGATGCAGCCCCCAGCAATGTGAGCAGGGCAGCAGGCGCTCCAAACTTGATGAATTTGCAGCGTAAAGACCAGGCAGTTGCCAGCCAGGTAAGCATTCACAATCCTCCGTAGATCATTCGTTCACAGGGCAATGGCTTCCCGGAATAGTCGTTTCCGGCACACTTTTTCGTCCGAGCGCTGTATGGCGCGACTGCAGAGCGATTTGTTCTCATTCCACCAGGAAGAAGCCGCCGCGCGCCGGTCCGAGGCTACCCCAAATGGGCCGGCGAAGCGCCCTGAAGACAGGGCACAAGGGCTGCACAAAACGTCGATTTATAACATTTTACCAATGGCCGGTCAAACCTCCGCCTATGAGAAAGGGAAGCGCAACCCCGTATCACTTGGAATATCGGCGCGACACGTTTTAGCCAACCGATGGTAACATGCCAGAATCGTTTGAAGACGATTGGCCCTATCCAGATGGGGGTTCATGAGTACCAAGCCAATGCTAGAAGCGGCGCCAAGTGCCGCCGCAAAGAGCGACCTGTGTCACGAGGGGAATCGAACCAAAGCCGAGGCATCTGACCGCGCGGCTGCAATGGCGACGGTGGGCCGCGCGTGAGACATCATTTTTTCATTACAGGCACAGACGGCGGAGTCGGCAAGACCGTACTCTCAGCGCTGCTCTGCGCGGCACTCGACGCGGTTTATTGGAAGCCGATACAGACGGGCACCCTCGAAGGCTCGGACCGCGTGACCGTCATGCGGCTTGCCGGGATTGGCACGGATCGAACGCTTGACGAGGTGTACAAATTCGTGCCGCCGGTTTCGCCGGACCTTGCGGCTCGCTGGGCGGGAGTGGAAATCGACCTGGGGCGGATCAACATGCCCAGCAGTTTGATCAACGACTGGTTGATCGTGGAAGGCGCGGGCGGCGTGCTGGTGCCGATCAACCAGAAACAGTTCATGCTGGACCTGATGGTGAAATTCAAATTGCCGGTGGTCGTGGCGGCGCGCAGCACGCTGGGTACAGTGAATCACACGCTGCTGACGCTTGCCGCGCTGCACGCAGCGGAATTGCCGGTACATGGCGTGGTGCTGATCGGCGATCAGAATCGGGAGAACCGCGAAACCATCGAGCGATTTGGCCACGTCCGGGTGATCGGCGAAATTCCCAAGCTCCCGAATCTGCACCGCACCGCACTCATGCAAGTCTTCATGAACCATTTCGATCGCGCCGCATTTGCGCAATAACTGCCGCCCGGCCCGTTCCCGGTGTTCAGAACAGTCGCGGCAACTTTTGGTTCCGCTCGAGTCGGCGAGCTCGCGGCGAGGGTGGCAAGCCCCGTGCGCGGACATGACAACATGGGTTAGCGAGAGGAGTGGAGAGTGCCGTCGAGCCTAAGCGGATGGAAGCAGAAAGTGGTGGCGTTTGCGAGTGGGCTGGGCGCCCCGGGGCTTTTTCTTATTTCCTTTCTGGATTCTTCGGTACTGACGTTTCCGATTATCAACGATTTGCTGTTGATCCATTTGTCGATGGAGCATCCGGCGCGGATGCCGCTGTATGCGTTCATGGCCTCGCTGGGATCGGTGTTGGGTTGCGTGGTGCTGTATTTTATCGCGCGAAAGGGCGGGGAAGCGATTTTTCACAAGAAGGCGGGTAAACACGGGCATGCCATTCGCCACTGGGTGGAACGAAACGGTTTCGTGGGAATGTTAATTGCGGCGTTGCTGCCTCCGCCGACGCCGTTCAAATTCTTCGTGCTTGCCGCTGGGGTGTTTGAAATGCCGCTGTTCAGTTACATATCGGCGATCACGATCGCGCGGTTGTTTCGCTACTTCGGAATCGGGTACCTGGCGATACGATATGGTGCAGGCGCGATGCCGTATCTGGTGCAGCACAAGCTGCAGGTGACGGTTTTTGTGATTGCGCTGGTTATTGTGAGCTATGTTCTTTCGCGGCTATTACTTAAGCGGCGAGCTCCCTCGCGCGATGTAAACTAATTAGGGACCGCTTCCCCCCACCCCCGGGCATTTCGTATGAATATCAAAACAAAAGGCTCAGAAAATTTGCATTTCGTAAAGGCTTGATTCTGCGAAACATGACTTTCAAGGAGCAAAACGCCCCAGACGAAGAACGGGCCGGGGAAAAAAAGCGAGACCAAGGTCCTGCGCTTCAGTTATCTACAAGGGTAATTGTAGCACAAATTAGAGAATTGTCAAGAGCAATCTCCCCATTCTGCGTTCCACAAAATCAATGACTTAGCAGGGCTGGGCCATGCGCTCTACCAAAGTGGAGACGAGCCGGGGTCCCAGGCGAGCTCTTGGGAGAGGATTTTGCCGGAGGGGTCTGTGTCGATTTGGGCATGGACGCGCAGGCCGGAGCTGACGTCGCGGGAATATGGGAAGGCGTGCAGGATGATGTGAAAACCGTCGGGAGTTTTCTCAACGGTTGCTTTGGGGAAGCGCGCGGCCTGGAGGAAGCGACGCGCAACTGCGGTGTCACGGACTGCGTCGAGGGCGGGCGAGGGTTCGGGCTTGTAGGAAGTGACGGCGGAGTCTGGTTCGAAAGATGCGGCGGGGCCGACTTCCATTTCAAAGTCGTGCAGGGCGCTTTCCGTTTCGACGATGCCGTGCCAGCGGAAGGGCGAGGCGGATTCGGGAAACGCGGCAGCCTTGCGAGGCGATTCGCCGCGATAGGTGCGCGATTTCATGGCCGTCAAGGCGTTGCCGTGAAGAACGAAGCGCAAAACGAAATAAAGAATTATGGTGGCGAGCGCGAGGGACGCGCCCACTTTGCCTCGTGGGCCTTTTGATTTGGCTCCAATTTCCTCGGTGACCAGCCCGCCGAGCGCGGGGAGAAGGATTCCGGCAAGAAGAATACCCAAAATCCAGAGGTCAAGAGGGGCGACCCAATCCAGAGCGAAGCGGCGCGTGGAGAAAGGCCAGAAGAGTTCCACACCCGTGCTCTGGCAGAGATCCATGAGCAAATGGAGAACGGAGGCGGCGAGAGCGGCAATGAAAATGGGAAGCGGCGAAGTTTGTTTCTCCGTTGGCCCGCTTCTGCGCAGGAGAAAGGGGAAAGTGACGAGCAGACTGAACAACAGAGCTGCAGGCAGCGAATGACAATAGGTGCGATAGAAGGTGAGAAAGGCGGAGGGGCCAGCAAATTTGCTGAGCGAGTCGGTATCGGCGACTGTTCCTGCTACGAGCATGGCAATGGTGGCGGAGCGAGTGAGGCGGGGAAAAGCGGCACGCTTCAGGGTGTAGGAGGCCAGGGCATGTGTCAGGGGATCCACGGGTAAAGTTATCTCATGAAAAGAGTTTTTGGGGATTAGTTGTAAGTTGTCGAGATTTTTTCGGGCACCGCGATTGTCTTGCGAACTATTGGATAAAAGATTCACGAATTTCGCGGTGATTCCCGAGCCGGGGCGCAGCATGCTTCGCCCCTCGAAGACAAAAACAGGTTACGCAGGATTGCCGGGGACGAGGAGTTTCAGCGCGCGGGGGACGATTTTGAATTCGACGGGGAGGCGGGCGAGCGGCTCGCCGTCGACTTGGGCGTAGAGAGGATTTTTGTCGAGCGGCTCGCAGATGACGGTGTCGGACTTGTAGAAATGCACGCCCTCAGTGCCGCGGAGATTGCCCATCCAAAGCGTGGGCAAGTAACTCAAATAGCGGAAGCCGCTTTGCGTGGTTAGGGCCATGACCTCGAACTGATCTTCGAAGAGATCGGCGTTGGTGGTGATTTTGAAGGGGCCGCCGTAATTTTTGGTGCGGCCGACGATGACCAGGGAGCCGTCGAGTTTTTGATCGCAAATGCGAATGCGGAAATGCTGGAAATTGTAGCGAAAGACTTCGCGGGCGCCTTCCCACCAGTAGGCGAGCATGCCGATGCGGGCTTTCAGGTCGAGGTCGAGGGAATAGACGATCATGCCGTCGGGGCCGGCGCCGCCGACGCTGAGAAAATATTTTTTCTTTTCGGGATTTTCGAGCGGAGTCGCCAAGCCGAGTGCAATTTCCTTCACCGTGCCTCGAACGAGCTTCTCGGCAGCGCTGGGAATATCCCAGGGCAAGTCTAGTTCCTTGGCGAGGATGTTCGCGGTTCCGCCGGGAAGAAGGGCCAGAGGCACGCGCTGGCCGTTCTTGTGGGCAGCCAGGCCGTTGATGACTTCGTTGAGCGTGCCGTCGCCGCCACAGGTGATCACGAGCCCGCGACCTTCGGAGGCGGCGCGGTGCGCGATTTCGGTGGCGTGGCCCGGGCCGGTGGTTTCCGCAAGTTCGGATTCGATGCCGCGGACGGCAAAAATATGGCGAGCCGCATCGAGCGTGCGGCGGCGGCCTTTGCCTCCTCCGCCGGCGTTGGGATTATGAATCAGCAGAGCGTTCTTGAGGTCAGTGGTCATCGTTGGTTCAGGGTTATGCCGTTCGTGCACCGAGACATTCATTCTATATAATACCAGCCGATTTCAGGCACTCTGTCTTGCAATCAAGTGCTAAGAGAGATTTCTCGCTCCGCTCGAAATGACGGACGAGGGAGAGCGCCGAGGGTTTCATGGCCAAAGCTGCGCCAGCTAGTGTGAAAAAAGAGATTGTAGAGCTTCGCGAGAAGCTGCGGTACCACGAATACCGGTATTACGTGCTGGACGATCCGGAGATTTCGGACGCAGCATACGACCGGCTGATGAACCGGCTGAAAGAGCTGGAGACCGCGTATCCAGAGCTGGTGACGCCGGATTCGCCAACGGTGCGGGTGGGTGGTGCGCCGCGCGAGGGATTTTCTACCGTGCGCCACGCGCGGCCGATGCTGAGCCTGGACAACGCGTTTTCCTATGATGCGCTGCGCGATTGGGACCGGCGAGTGCGTGAAGGAAGCGGGCACGAAAAAATCGAATATATCGCGGAGCATAAATTCGATGGACTGAGCATCTCGCTGCAATACGAGGATGGTGTGCTGGTGCGGGGAGCGACCCGCGGCGACGGCATGACGGGAGAAGACGTCACACCGAACGTGAAAACGATCCGGTCGATCCCGCTGCGCGCAGAGGCCGGGGTGTTGAAGAAAATCAAGCTCCCGGTGAAGTTCGAAGTGCGCGGCGAAGTGGTGATGACCAGAAAATCGTTTGAAATGTTGAACCAGCAGCAGGAAAGGTCGGGCGGAAAGATCTTCATGAATCCGCGAAGCGCGGCGGCGGGGGCAGTGCGCGTGCTCGATCCGGCGATTACGGCGTCGCGGCGGCTGGACTTTTTCGCGTACTACCTGCTCGTGGATGGAAAAGTGCCGTTCGCCAGGCATTCCGAGTCCCTGCAGGCTCTGAAACAATTGCACTTCCGCGCTTCGGACGATTGGAAGCTGTGCGCGGGGATTGAAGCGGTGACGGCGTACTGTGACGATTGGGACGCAAGGCGCGAAAAGCTGCCGTATGAGATTGATGGCGTGGTGATCAAAGTGAACTCGATCGCCATACAGAATGAATTGGGTTACACGTCCAAGGCGCCTCGGTGGGCAATTGCGTACAAATATCCGGCGCGGCAGGAGACGACGGTGGTCAACGACATTATCGTGCAAGTGGGGCGCACGGGGACGCTGACGCCGGTGGCTATGCTGGAGCCGGTGCAAGTGGGAGGCGTCACTGTCAGCCGTTCCACGCTCCACAACATGGATGAAATCGAGCGGCTGGGATTGCAGATTGGCGACACGGTGCTGATCGAGCG
>Ga0137409_10002213_pt1 | contig 20984 bp, 20 predicted proteins | sample CZODoug1_16funga_FD_122059 | JGI IMG/M metagenome (GOLD analysis project Ga0137409, IMG submission 122059) | Vadose zone soil fungal communities from Angelo Coast Range Reserve, California, USA - CZODoug1_16fungal (Hybrid Assembly) | ecosystem: Environmental > Terrestrial > Soil > Vadose zone... | reverse complement strand
TCGCTGAACAGCGCCGTGTTCTTGAGGACGAGCCGCTTGCGCGCCATCGCGCCTCCTCGAGGTCGCTTCCTGTATCCAGCCTGGGCTATGCGCCGGGCCCGCGCTCCATCGAATACGGCTGCCAGCGCACGAGCTTGCTCTTCTCGAGCACCGATGGATTCACGCAGCTCCGCGGCCAGCGACCGCCCAGCACCAGCGCGATCTCTTGCCCGACGCGCCGCTTGCGCACGGGATCGAACCGCGCCGACGCCGAGGCGACGTGCGGGGTCAGGATGACGTTGTCCATCTTCAGCAGCGGATTGTTGTTGTCGGGCGGCTCCTGCTCGAGCACGTCGAGCCCGGCGGCGGCGATCCAGCCTTCCTTCAGCGCCTTGATGAGCGCCGTCTCTTCCGTGGTCGGGCCGCGCCCGGTGCTGATGAAGAGCGCCTCCGGCTTCATGAGCCGGAAGTGGTGCTCCGTCATCATGTGATGCGCGTCGGCGGTGGACGGCGCGTGCATCGAGACGATGTCCGAGCGCTGCAGGAGCTCGGTGAGGTTCACCGGCTCCACGCCGTACTGACTCACGACCAGCTCCTCGACGTACGGGTCGTACGCCAGGATGTGGAACCCGAAGGCCCGCGCCCGCACCGCGACGGCGCGCGCCACGTGACCGAAGGCGATGAGGCCGAGGGTCTGGCCCATCAGGCGCGGGAACTGGGACAGGAGGGGCCGGCCCTCGCCCCAGCGCCCGTCGCGCACCATCCGGTCCATCGTCGTGAGGCGGCGATAGGTGGCCAGGATCAGCATCATGGCGTGGTCGGCGACTTCCTCGATGAACGTGTCGGGCACGTTGGTGACGGGGATCCCGCGCGCCGTGGCCGCGTCGACGTCGACCGAGTCGACGCCCACGCTGCCGAGCGAGATCACCTTGCACCGCTCGAGCCCGTCGATGACGCGCTTGGTGACGCGGCGCCCCTTCGCGTAGAGGGCGTCGGCGTCGCGCGCTTCCTTGACGAAGTCGTCGTCGGTCTTGCCGGCGATCTCGACGATCTCGGCGTCGATCGGGGCGAGCGCTTCCATCTCCAGCTTGTAGCCCGCACCGGGAACCGAAAAGCTTGCACCGCTCGGGGTCACCACTTTGAACTTCGCCACGCTCGTCTCCTCCTCAGTCTTCCGCGGTCTCGGTTAGACAGGCCGTCCAGCGCCCGCGCATTGTCGCACAGGCGGCGGCGCCGCGCGGCGTCCGCCAATCCCGGGGGTCCCTGGCCCCGATCATCGCATACTCCCGCTCAGGAGGCGCGCGCGGAGCGCGGCTTGCGCGGTTTCCGACTCTTGTCCTAGTATCTCGCCCATACCGTGCTGTACCAGACAGAGCGGGTTCGAACCCTCCGGAGGAAAGCTCTCATGATCAAACGCATCATTGCGATCGCCGCCGCCGCGCTCGCCCTCGGCCTGACTTCGGCGCACGCGCAGGAAGTGAAGGTCGGCGTCGCCTTGCCGTACACGGGCATCGGCGCCGAGTTCGCCCAGCTGGTCGACCGCGGCATGGAGCTCTACCTGAAGCTCAACCCCGACAAGGTGAAGCCGTACAAGCTCACCCTGATCAGGCGCGACGTGAAGGATCCGAGCGGCGCCAACGCGAAGATCGCGGTGCAGGAGCTCCTCACCCAGGACAACGTCGACGTCCTGGCCGGCTGGATCTATTCGCCGAACGCGATCGCGTCCGCGCCGATCGTCACCGCCGGCAAGAAGCTCGCGGTGATCATGAACGCCGGCACCGCGCACATCACCAACCTGTCGCCCTACTACGTCCGCACCTCGATCAGCATGTGGCACGCGGGCTATGCCCTCGGCGAGGCCGCGGCGAAGATCTTGAACGCCAAGACCGCGGTCGTCGGCTACACGGATTTCCCGCCCGGCAAGGACAGCCTGGCCGCCTTCAAGCGGAGCTTCGAGGCCAACGGCGGCAAGGTGATCGACGAGATCCCGATGGGCGGCGCGGGCGCGGTGCCCGACTTCACGCCGTTCTTCCAGCGGGCCAAGGACAAGAAGCCGGACCTGTTCTTCGTCTTCGTGCCGGCCGGCGACCACGCGGCCGCCGTGGTGAAGACCTACGCGGCGCTCGGCATGCGAGAGGCCGGCATCAAGCTGATCGGCCCGGGCGACATCACCCAGGATACGAAGCTCCAGGCGATGGGCGCGGCCGCGGTCGGCCTGATCACGATGCACCACTACCACGCCGATCTCGACAACCCGGAGAACAAGCGCTTCGTCGAGGCGTGGAAGAAGGAGTATGGCGCCAACACCACCCCCGACTTCATGGCCGTCGGCGGCTACGACGGCATGGCGGCGATCGTCCACATCGCCCAGGCGCTCAAGGGCAAGATCGAGGTCGACGCGGCGCTCGAGGCGCTCAAGGGCTGGAAGTTCGCGAGCCCGCGCGGCCCCATCATGATCGACCCCGTCACGCGCGACATCGTCATGAACGAGTACCTGTCCGAGGCGGTGATGAAGGACGGCCGCGTCTTCCAGAAGGTGATCGGCAAGATCGACGGGGTCAAGGACGCCTGCAAGGAGCAGAAGATCGGTCCGTGCGCTAGCAAGTAGTGATCTTCGGCGTCGACTTCGCCAGCATGCTGCTGGGCGGCGTGGCCGCCGGCATGGTGCTGTTCATCGTGTCGGTGGGGCTCTCGGTCACGATGGGCCTCATGGGCTTCGTCAACCTCGCCCACGGCGGCTTCGCCATGCTCGGCGGTTACGCCATCGCGCTGGCCATGAAGCACTGGGGCTTCAGCTTCGTGACGGCCCTGGTCTTCGGATTCGTGCTGACGGCCGCGGTCAGTGCAGTGCTGGAACGGGCACTCTACGCGCGGCTCTACGGCGCCGACGAGCTCGACCAGGTGCTCTTCACGATCGGCCTGGTCTTCATGATGATCGCGTCGGTCACGCTGCTGGTCGGGCCCGAGAACCAGCCGCTGACGCTTCCCCCGTTCCTCCGCGGCCAGATCAACCTCGGGATCATCCAGTACCGCGCGTACAGCGTCGCGCTGATCGCGATCGGGATCGTGATCGTCAGCGTTCTCTGGCTCGGCTTCGAGCGCACGCGGCTCGGCGCCCAGATCCGCGCCGCGGTCGACAACCGGCGCATGGCCGAGTCGCTCGGCATCAACATCGCGCGCCTGTTCACGATCACCTTCGCGTTCGGCAGCGGCATGGCCGCGCTGGGCGGCGGGCTCGGCGCCGAGTTCCTCGGCCTCGATCCGCAGTACGCGCTGAAGTATCTGGTGTACTTCCTGATCGTGGTCGCGGTGGGCGGCCTCGGCCGCGTGAGCGGCGTGTTCTGGGCGGCGCTCCTGATCGGCGTGCTCGACTTCGCGCTCAAGAAGTACGTGCCGCAGGGCGGCACCGCGTTCATCTACGCGCTCTCGATCCTCCTGCTCCTCTGGCGCCCGCAGGGCCTGTTCGGCGCCAGGTCGGCATGACCGCACCGCCGACCGGCTGGTCCGATCACCCGGCGGCGCGGGCGCTGGCCGGACGCCACCGGCTACGGGCGTGGGAGCCGATCCCCTGGCTGCTCGCGCTGGCGTTCTACTTCGCCTTCCCGAAATATCTGGGCTTCGGCACCGAGGTCCTGGTCACGATCCTCTTCGCGCTCTCGCTCGATCTGGTGCTCGGCTACGCGGGCATCGTGACGCTCGGTCACGCCGCGTTCTTCGGCGCGGGCGCCTACACGGTGGGCATGCTGGCCAAGCACGGAATCTGGAACGAGCCGATCACCGGGCTGATCCTCGCGGCGCTCGTGGCGGCCCTCGTCGGTCTCGGCTCCGGCGTCGTGCTCCTGCGCACGCAGGGCCTGACGCTCCTGATGCTCACGCTCTGCACGATGGCGCTCCTGGAGGAGGCCGCCAATCTCGCCCACGACTACACCGGCGGCTTCGACGGCCTCGACAGCCTGCCCATCGCGCCGCTGCTCGGGTGGTTCGAGTTCAACCCGCTCTATCCGAGAACGCAGTACCTCTACGTCCTCTCGGTGCTCCTCGTCTGCTTCGTCTTCGTGCGCACGCTGGTCTACTCGCCGTTCGGCCAGAGCCTCACCGGCATCCGCGAGAATATTCTGCGAATGCACGCGGTCGGCGCGCCGGTGCGGCGGCGGCTGGTGCTCTGCTACGTCCTCTCGGCGGCGATCGCCGGCGTCGCGGGAGGCGTCTGGGCCCAGGCGAACGCGTACGTCAACCTGGGCACGCTCGGGCTCGACCGCGCGGCCACGGTGCTCATCATCCTGGTCCTCGGCGGCCACGGCCGTCTCTACGGCGCGTTCGTCGGCGCGATCGCGTACATGGCGCTCGCGCACTTCCTGTCGAAGATCTATCCGACCGCGTGGCAGCTCGGGCTGGGGCTCCTGCTGGTCGTCATCGCGCTGTTCGCGAGGAACGGCATCCTCGGGATCGTGGAGGCCGCCGTGCGCCGTCAGCACGCGCCGCGGGTGACGTGACCAGCGCCCCGCTCCTCGAGACCCGGGCGCTCCGCCGGAACTTCGGCGCGCTGGCCGCGGCCCGCGACATCGACTTCCGGCTCGAGGCCGGCGCGCGCCACGCGCTGATCGGTCCGAACGGCGCCGGCAAGACGACGTTCATCAATCTCCTGACCGGCGTCGCGCGGCCTACCGCGGGCGTGATCTTGCTGAACGGGCGGGATATCACCGCTGTCCCGGAGGCCGCGCGGGTCAAGCTCGGCATCGCGCGGACGTTTCAGATCAACCGCCTGTTCCGCCGCCTCTCGGTGCTGGAGAACGTCTACATCGCCGTCGCGGAGCGCGTCGGCGCCGCCCCGTCGATGCTGCGGCCCGCCGGGCGGCGCCGGGACGTCGTCGAGGAGTCGATGGAGCTTCTCGATACTCTCAAGCTATCGGCCGACGCGGCCCGCCGCGTCTCGGAATTGCCCTACGGTCGCCAGCGCCTGGTGGAGATCGCCATCGCCCTCGGGCTCAAGCCCGGGGTGCTGCTGCTCGACGAGCCCGCCGCCGGCGTGCCCAGCGCGGAGAGCCACATCATCCTGGACGCCGTCGAGCGGCTTCCGCGGGAGATCGCGGTGCTCATCATCGATCACGACATGGATCTCGTGTTCCGCTTCGCGCAGCGGATCACGGTGCTGGTGAGCGGCGCCGTGTTCGCCGCCGGGACTCCCCGGGAGATCGGGGCCAACCCCGACGTCCGGGCCGTCTATCTCGGCCAGGTCGCCCGTGGCTGAGGCGCTGGCGCTCCGGCACATCTCGGCGGGCTACGGCGACACCGTCGTCCTCGAGGACGTCAACCTCGCCCTTCAAGCCGGGGAGAGCATCAGCGTGATCGGCCGTAACGGCGTCGGCAAGACCACGCTCCTGGCGACGGTGATGGGCCACACCACGCTGCACGGGGGCGAGGTGACGCTCGGCGGCGTGAGCCTCGCCCGCGTCCCGGTCTTTCGCCGCGCGCGAAGCGGCATCGGCTTCGTGCCGCAGGAGCGCGAGATCTTTCCCTCCTTGACCGTTCGCGAGAACCTGGAGGTCGGCGCCCGGCCGGGCCCGTGGACCCAGGAGCGGGTGTTCGATCTGTTCCCGAACCTGGGCGCGCGGCTCTCGCACGCGGGCAGCCAGCTCTCCGGCGGCGAGCAGCAGATGCTCTCGATCGCGCGGGCGCTCCTGACCAACCCAAGAATCCTGCTCATGGACGAGCCGACCGAGGGGCTCGCGCCGGTGATCGTCGAAGCGCTGGCCGCGGTGCTCGCGCGGCTCGCCGCCGAGGGCGCGCTCTCGATCGTGCTCGTCGAGCAGAACAGCCGCGTGGCGCTCGCGTTCTCCGCTCGCACCGTGGTCATGGACAAGGGGCGCATCGTCTACGACGGCGCCTCGGCCGCCCTCGCCGCCGATGGGGAACGCCTCGCCAAGCTCATCGGCGTGGAGTAGTCTCTCGGCACCACACCACTCTTACTAATAGCCGCGCCTCGGCCGGCGGGGCCCCAGCCCCGCGACGACCTGCGGCGCGCAAAGCAGCCGCGCCTCGGCCGGCGGGGCCCCAGCCCCGCGACGACCTGCGGCGCGCAAAGCGGGGCGGAGGCGAGTCATGGGTCTTCTGGACGGCAAGGTCGCGGTCGTGACGGGGGGCGGGAGCGGGATCGGGCGCGGGGTGGCGCTGGGCCTGGCGGCTGCGGGCGCCAGTGTCGTGGTCAACGACTACGGCGTGACCGTCGACGGGCGCGATCCGTCGAGCGCCCGGGCGCTGGCGGTCGTCAAGGAGATCGAGGCCCACGGGGGCCGGGCGGTCGCGAACGCCGACAGCGTCGCGACGATGGCCGGGGGCCAGGGGATCATCGACGCCGCGCTCAACACCTTCGGCGACCTGCACATCGTCGTCTGCTGCGCCGGCATCCTGAAGGAGCGCATGATCTTCAACATGAGCGAGGAGGAGTGGGACAGCGTGATCGCCGTCCACCTCAAGGGCCACTTCACGGTCATGCGCCCGGCGACGCGTCACATGCGCGAGCGTCGCTACGGCCGGATCGTCACGTTCACGTCCACCGCCGGGCTCGAGGGGAGCCCCGGCCAGCCCAACTACTCGGCGGCCAAGGAAGGCATCGTTGGCCTGACGCGCTCGACGGCCCTGGCGATGGCGAAGTACGGCGTGACCGTGAACTGTATCTCGCCGACGGCCGAGACGCGCATGACCGAGCGCCTTCCCGACACGCGCCGGGCGCAGGCGGCCGCGCCGCCGGAGGCGATCGCGCCGGTCGTCGCGTTTCTGGCGAGCGATCGAGCGGCCCACGTGACCGGACAGATCCTGCACGTTCGCGGCAACCAGGTGTCGCTGTGGTCACATCCGGCGCAGGTCCGCGCCATCACGCGGCAGGAGGGCTGGACTCCGGAAGCGCTCGCCGACGTCTACGACAACGCGCTGGGTCAGGACCGTCTGCGGCGGCTGGACGCGCTCAAGATCACCTGGCCGCCGAGCAGCTCCTAGCGCGTCGGGATCCCGCGCTTGTCCGCGTCCGGAGTCAGTTGCCCCAGGCGCGGAGGCAGTCGCTCGCATCGGCGCGCCCGAGGTCGACGATGCGGGCCAATCCATCCGGGTCGAATTCCAACGGCCTCACGCGCAGAGGCGCGGACGGCGCGAGCACCTGCACGTCGACTCCCGGGTGCGTGAGGCGCGCCAGCTCGACGTCGCGCCGGATCTGGTGGAGCATCGCGGTCTCGACGGCCGCCTCGAGGGCGCGCCGCATGGTCGTCGGCGGCGCGTTCGGCTCGCCGGGCGCGTAGCTCACCACGACCAGGGCGCGGCCGACCGGGGCCGCCTCGAGCGCCTCGATCACCGGCGCGCGGCTCGTGAGGCCGCCGTCGACGAGGACCGCGCCGTCGACGGCGACCGGGGGAAAGGCGCCGGGGACGGCCGCCGCCGCCATGAGCACGTCCACCGTCACCGTCTGGTTGTCGAACGCGCGCGTCTCCCGCCGGACGAGGTCGGTGGCGGTCACCAGCAGCCGAACGGGCGAGCGACGCACCAGCTCGAGATCGAGCGAGGCCGAGATCAGCTCGCGAAGCGGCCGCGGGTCCAGGAGCGAGCTGGTTCCGTCCAGCGCCAGGAGCGTCAGCCAGCCCGGGAGAAGGCCCGCGAAGAAGACCGGCGCGCGCATCGAATAAACTTGATCGCGACGAAGGGAGCGCCACATGGCCTCGAGCCGGTCGGTGCGGCCCGCGACCAGCATCGCGGCGTTCAGTGCTCCGGCCGACGAGCCCGCGGCGATGCGAAGGGGAACTCGGCGCTCGGCGAGCACCGCGACCACGCCCGCCTCGTAGGCGCCCTTGGCGCCGCCGCCGGACAGGATGACCGCGGTCGGGGCGTCCGGGCCCGCGTGGGATCGCGTGCATGCGGCGCGTGCGGCGGACGGCGCGCACCAGACCGTCAGGATCACCGAGACGGCGGCCCACGCTCTCATCGCGGCGTCTAGGGCAGGAGCATCTCGGTCAGCGCGCGAATGTCCTCGAGGGTGTCGGTCTCGGCCACGGTGTCGGCGACCTTGCGGGCCTGCGCGTCGCCGAGGACCGGTGAGGCGAGGGCGAGGAACTTGGCGGTGATCTCGTCGCGCGGCACCGGGCTCAGCGCGTCGCCGCGCACGACCGTCGTCGTCTCCTCGAGCGTTCGCCCATCACGCAGCATGACCCGCACGCGGGCGGTGGGGGCGTCGACGCGACGCGGGGACATGGCCGGATCGGTGGTGATCACCACCCGCCGCGCGAGGTCGCGAATGCGCGCGTCGCCGAGCGCCGTCTCGTCGAACGCCGACGGATCGGTTCGGCCGAGGACGAGCGCCGCGGCGACCGCCCAGGGAATGGAAAACCGGGCCGCCAGCGAGGTCGCCGGCGCGGGCTCGCTCATCCGCACCGCGAAGGGAATGGTGACGATCTCCACCTTCCCGACGGCGGAAGCCTCCAGTCGATGGACCCGGCGCAGCTCCATGACCGCGTCGAGGGCGAAGTGATTGAACCGGCAGCACGCGTGAAGCTTGAAGTAGTTCTGCTCGATCCGGTAGGGCTCGCGCTCCGCATCGGAGCGCGCGAGCGCGTCGATCCCCGAGACCGCGGCCGCTCCGTCGAAGGCGTCGGCCAGGAGCGTGCCGTAGACGTCGGACGGCCCGTCGTCGAGCCCCGTGAAGCCGCAGCGCTGGAGGTCGACGGCGAGCATCCCCTGAAAGGCGGAGCGGCCCGGATACAGATTGCGGATCGTCGCGCCGTCGAGCGCGGGAGTCCAGGTGTTGGCCGGGCTCATCGAGGCCGCCAGGTTGATGATGGCGCGGATCCGCTCGGCGGGCGCCTCGCCGAGCTTCGCGACGGCGACGGCGGTGCTGATCGTTCCCCACGTCCCGTGCGAATGGACGTTCGCCCGCACCGTGGTGGCGCCGCCGATCCGCGAGCCGATCTCGTAGCCGGCGACCAGGCTCTCGAGCAGCCGGCGGCCGCCCAGCCCGCGTTCCTCGGCGACCGCGAGCGCTCCGGGGACGACGTGGATCGCCGGATGGCCGCCGCCGAGACGGTGGCCCTCGTCGACCTCGAGCGCGACTCCGGCGGCCGCGTTCGTCAGCGCCGCCCAGAACGGGTCGGCCTTGGCGCGTTGACCGATGAGCGTCGCCGTGCCCTGGGCCGTGCGCGCGGCCGCCAGCCGCGCCAGCTCGACGTTCTCGGCCTCGGCGCTGCCCGCGACGATCGCGCCGAGAGTGTCGAGCAGCACGAGCTTGGCGGCGGCGACCGTGGGAGCGGGCAGGGCTTCGAAGCGCGTCGCGGCGACGAAGGCCGCGAGCCGATCCAGATAATCCACGGCGCGCCCGTCAGGCGACGGCGCCGGCGATCGGCGGGGTGGGGCCGCGGCGGGGCAGGAAGCGCCCGTAGCCGGGCTTCTGCTCGAGCTCGCCCGCCGGATTCAGCATCACCTGGCCGCGCACGAGCGTCATCCACGCCCGCCCGCGAACCTTCCAGCCCTCGTACGGCGTGAAGCCGGCGATGCCGAGGTGCTGCGCCTGCTGAATCGTCCACTCGGCCGTCGGGTCCCAGATCGTCAGGTCGGCGTCGGCGCCCGGGCGGATCGCGCCCTTGCGAGGCCAGAGACCGAACGTCCGCGCCGGATTCTCCGCGAGCACGCGGGCCATCCACGTGACCGGCAGCCCGCGCTTGGCCACGCCTTCGCTCCAGGCGAGCGGCACGAGCGTCTCGAGGGACGGCGCGCCGAACGGAATGGGCTTGCCCGCCGCGTCCACGAAGATGTTCTTCCGCCCCGGCTCCTTCGCCGCCGGCACGCGCGGCGAGTGGTCGCTGGCGAGGTTGGCGATGAAGCCCTGCGCCGAGCCCTGCCAGAGCGCGGCGCGATCCGGCCCGTCGGCCGGGCGGAGCGGCGGGCCGATCTTGGCAAACGGGCCGAGGCGCTCCATCTCCTTGTCGGTGAGGAGCAGATACTGCGGACAGGTCTCGCACCACACCTTCTGTCCCTCGGCCTGCGCGCGCTTGATGCGCTCGAGGCCGAGCTTCGTCGAGAGGTGCACGACGTACACCGGGCATCCGGTGAGGCGTCCGATGAGGACGGCGCGGTTGATCGCCTCTTCCTCCGTCCAGTCCGGGCAGGTCGGGGGAAAGTCGGTGGGCGCCGTGCGGCCCTCGGCGATCGCCTTGTCCTCGAGGTAGCAGAGGACGTCGCCGTTCTCGCAGTGCAGCTGGCAGAGGCCGCCGAGCGCGGCGAGGCGCTCCATGGTCTTGGCGATGAACTCGTCGGAGACCATGCGCTTGCCGCGCTTCTTGTACGTCATGAAGAGCTTGAGCGACGAGACGCCCATGCGGAACGCCTCGGGAATGCCTTCGAGGATGTACGGCTCGTGGTTCAGGATGAAGTGAAAGCCGAAGTCGAGGACGGAGAGCGACTCGGCCTCCTCGCGCAGGCGCGCGACCGCCTTCGGGAGCGTCTCGCCCTCGTCGTACACGACGAACGGCACCAGCGTCGTGAGCCCGGTGCGCGCCGCCGCCAGCGGCGCCGTCCGCCAGTCGTCGTACTCGGGGCCGATGTGCAGGTGACAGTCGATGAGCCCCGGCAGCACGTACTTGCCGGAGGCGTCGATCACTCGCTCGGCGGGCGGCAGGAGCGATTCCGGCCCGATCGCGACGATCGTGCCGGAGCGGATCGCCACCGCGGCGTCGACGACGTCCGACCCGGTGACCACCTGACCGCCGCGGACGACGACGTCGACTCCCGCGCTCATCGGTTCGGCTCCTTGTCGGTCACCGGCTGGAGCAGCTGTCCGTAGTGCTGCGGCTGGCGCCGCCCGAGGAAGTTCCAGCGCTTGCGCAGGGGCCCCATCTGCTCGAGGTCGATGCGCGCGACGACGAGCTCGTCGCCGCGCGTGGCGGCCCGCGCCAGCACCTGGCCCTGCGGGTCGATGATGCAGGAGCCGGCGATCAGCTCCACGCCGTCCTCGACGCCGGCCTTGGCCACGCCGACCACGAAGCAGAGGTTCGCGTAGGCGCCGGCGCGCATGCAGAGCTCGTTCAGGTCGAGCGCCAGCGGCGAGAGCGGCGTGTTGTAGCCGATCAGGATGATCTCGGCGCCCTGGAGCCCGAGCGCGCGATAGCTCTCGGGGTACCGCCGGTCCTGACAGATCGCGATGCCGACCTTCGTGCCGACGGTGTCGAACACGCGATAGCCGGTGTCGCCGTGGGCGAAGTAGTAGGGCTCGTGCACCTGGGCGAAGCCGTCGGGGATTTTCGTGCCGGGCAGATGGATCTTGCGAAAGGTTCCGCAGAGGCGCCCGTCGCGATCGGTGAGGAGCGCGGTGTTGAAGTACTTTCCGTCGGCCTTTTCGCAGAACCCGACGTGCACGGCCACCCGCGCCGCGGCGGCGCGGCGCAGGAGCGGCTCGAGCGCCTTCGGCGGGACTTCGGTCTCGAAGAACTGGTCGAAGTCCTGACGGATGCGCTTGGGAAAGTACGTCGTCAGCGCCATCTCGGGGTACACGATCAGCTCGACGCCGTCGCGCACGGCGCCCTCGAGGAGCGCCAGCATGCGCTCGACGATCGCCTCTCGCGGCGTGCCGTCCTGGTTGGGCCCCATCTGAGCGGCGCCGATCTTCAGCCAGCGGGGCATCGCGATCCTCCTCTGGGTTCGGGGCTATCCGGGCGTGATTCTACCCGAACGCGGGAGATCGCGTCAGGCCGCCGGAAAACCAGCAGGTTGGACCAGAGCCTGCACGCACTTACCCTTTATGTGCACACATTTTCAGTGTCGGTCGGCGCGCGCCCGTCGTTTCGCGACCTCACCCTCCCCCTCCCTCCGGCGAGCCGCCCCCTGGGGAAGAAACGTTGACAAGAAGTTCCGGCACGATGAGACTCGATGGTCGAGGGATTTCCCGCTTCATTGCTGGCTTCGGAACCCATGGCATTGTACTTGCTGTTGGCCATCGGAACTCTCACACAACAGGAGGACGAATGAACGTCCGGCGTGGTTGGATCCCGGGTCTCGTGGTGGCAATCGTCATGGTGGCGCTGGTGCAGGCGGACGCAGCCCATCTCAAAGAGCATGCGCGGAAGCACCGGATCGTCTACCAGCTGGACGACGCAGGTCTCGATCGGGCGAAGTTCGTCCTGGGAAACATGCGCAATCACGTGGCGGGAGTCGGCGGCTGGCAGAACGTCGAAGCCCTCGAGCTCGTGGTCTTCGGCCCGGCGTTGAAAGGGTTCGCGAAGGACGGCATCGATCCCGCGCTGAAGCAGTCGCTCGAGGCGCTGCAGATGCAGGGCATGACGTTCGGCGCGTGCGGCAACACGATGAAGAACTACTCCATCACGGCCGACCAGCTCCCCGAGCGCTCGCTGATTCTTCCGCAGGGTGGCGTGGTGCGGCTCATGGAGCTCCAGGAGGCCGGGTACATCTACATCCGACCCTGAGGGTGCTGCACGCGGTGATGTGCCGAACAGTGATGCTCGATATGGAGGATGGACGATGCGCAGATCTCTATTATTGACGATCTCGACACTGTGTCTCGCTCTCCTGCTCGCGGCCCCGGCCGCGGTGCTCGCTCACCCCCACGGAGACGAGCCGATCCTCTTCGGCATCGCGCCGCAGCAGGAGCCCGAGAAGGTCCGCGCGATGTGGGCGCCGTTCTTCCGCTATCTCGAGCGCGAGGTGGGACACCCGTTCGCCTTCGAGACGGCGTCCACGATCGAGGAGTTCCAGAAGCGCGTTCTCGAGGGCCGCTACGACATCTGGTGGGGCAACCCGCTGACGTACATCCAGGTGAGCAAGCGGCTCGGGTACCAGGCGATCGCGCGGGACACGACGCGGATCGCCGGTCTGCTGGTCACGCTCAAGGTGGACGGGGCGAAGTCGCCGAAGGACCTCCTCGGCAAGAAGATCGCGTACTCTGCGCCCGACGCGATCGGGGGCACGCTCCTCGTGCAGGCCCTCCTGGCCCGCGAGGGCGTGGCGCCGGACCAGGTCGAATCGATCTACACCGGCTCCCACGACGAGGTGTATCGCTCGGTCATCGAGGGCAAGGCGGCGGCCGGCGGCGGAGTTCCGCGGAGCTTCAACGCCCTCGCCGCGGAGCAGCGCGAGAAGCTCGTCGTGCTCGCCCGGACGGAGGAAGTGGCGCCCCAGGCGTTCGCGGTGCATCCGCGGCTCTACCGGAGCGTCGTCACGAAGATCCAGCGGGCGATGCTCAAGCTCAACTGGGCTCCCGAAGGAAAGGACATCCTCAGCTCCATCCAGTACAAGGAGATCGTCGTATCGAACGACTTCGACTACGACATTCACCGCGACGTCGCTCAGCGACTGAAGATTCCGTTCTGAGTCGGTCGAGGCGGATGGAGACGAAGCTCCGCCGGGGGACACCATGAGTGTCAGTGAGCCTCAGGCAGGCGAGGCGGGCGAGCGCGCCCGGCCCTGGCAGCGCGTCCACGATCGCTATCGGATCGTCCGTGAGCTGGGGACCGGCGCCTTCGGCACGGTGTTTCTCGCCGAGGACGAGGCGACCTCTCAGCGCGTGGCGGTCCGGGTCCTGCCGCGCGCGGCCGCGGCGGTGCCCAACATCGCGCGGATCATCCAGGGCACGAGTCGATCGATCATGGCCGTCCCCACGTCTCACCCGGCCCTCGTCGGCGTCCTGGAGGTGGGTGAAGTCGAGCCCGGTCGAGTCTCCGTCGTGACCGAATTCGTCGAGGGGCGCCGGCTGAGCGACATCCTGTCGGCGGGCAAGCCGCTCGACTTCGGCACTGCGCGGCGCTGGGTGCTCGACCTCGGCGGCGCGATCGAGGTGCTGCACAACCTGGGCCGCGTGCACGGTGCGATCCGGCCTCGAAACGTCATGGTGCTCGCGGACGGCCGCGTCAAGCTGATGGACATCGAGCTGGCCAGCCTGCGGGACACGCCGACGCTGCGTGACGACAACGGGCCGGCGGAGTACCTCGCGCCCGAGCAGATCAGCCGGGCTCCGTGGACCGAGAAGACGGACAGCTACGCCTTCGGCGTTCTCGTCTACGACGTGTTCTGCGGCGGACCGCCATTCCAGGCGCCGACGCGCGAGGCGGTTCTCGCGAAGCACCTCGCCGAGCCGCCCACGCCGATGCGCCGGCGGCGCGCGGTGCCGGCGTCGGTGGAGAGCATCGTCACGCAGGCGCTCGAGAAGGATCGGGAGCTGCGTCCGTGGATGCACGAGATGCTCAACGGCCTCTGGGGGGAGACGAGTGTCCCGGCGACCAACAGGGCCAGCGGCGGATCGGCCGGATGGAAATGGAAGCGCACGGCCACCTTCGGGGGCAGCGCCGTCGCGGCGGCCGCGGCCATCGTGCTGGCGATCTGGGGGCTGTCCGGGCTGCGGTCATCGTCCGAGCGCCCCGTGGCATCGGCGCCGACGGCGTCGGTGGAGCGGGCGCCGGTCAGCCCGCGAGCACCTTCTGCGAGCGTGGTGACCCGCCCGGAATCCGCGGCCAGGCCCCCGGCGCCCGCCGCCGCGGCGCCGCAGGCCGCCCCGCCGCAGCCGGCCGTCGTGCCGCCGCCGGCAGCGAAGCCGACGCCGCCAGCGGTTGCCGCACCGCCACCGCCGGCCCCGTCCGCGCCCGTGGCCCCGGCAGCGCCGCTGGCCAAAGTGGTGACACCTGGCGCTCCTGCCGAAGAGACGCGCGCGACCACGCCCCAGGTCGCCCCGGCTCCCGCTCCGAGGGCCACTCCGCCTGACACGCGACCGTCCGCGAGGACCGCGGCCGTCGCGCCGGGCGCCACGGAGTCGGGTCCGACCGCCGTCGCCCAGCCCCAGGCAGAACGACGAAGCTATCGAGTGGGCTGGCTCGACCCGGGCCGGGTCTCGACTCCGTATCAGGACATCGTGCGGCAAGCCCTGGTCGGGTATCCACGGGACATCGCGTTCGAGTATCGATACGCCGGGGGGCGGGTCGACCGGCTGCCGGAGCTGGCCGCCGAGCTCGTGCAGCTCAAGGTCGACGTCGTGTTCGCCGTTGGCAATCAGGCAAGCCAGGCGGCGAAGCAGGCGACGAGCACGATCCCGATCGTCATCGTCGGCTCCGATGGGGGCGGATCGAGCGCCAACGTGACCGGTGTCACCTATTCGTCGCCGGATCTCGCCCGCAGCTGGTTGAAGCTCCTGAAGGAGATGCGCCCGGCGCTCAGCCGGGTCGCGGTGCTCTACGCCGCGGACGCTTCGAGTCGCGGAGATCTGGCGAGCCTGCAGAGCGCCGCCGCGAGCGCCGGGGTGACGATCCAGGCCTATCCTCTCCACGAGGGCGATGCGCTCGGAAGCCTGCTCGCGCGGCCGGCCGGCGAGCGGGCCGAGGCGATCGTCGTTCCGGGAGGCCCCGCGGCGTTGATTTACCTCCCGCGCCTGATCGATCTCGCCAATCGGGCCAGGATCCCGACGGTCTACGGTTCGGCCGAGTTCGCTGAAGCCGGCGGTCTTGTCGCGTACGGGCCGAGTACCCCGGCGATCTATCGGCGCGCCGGCGCCTACATCGGCAAGATCCTCGGCCCGGCGAATCCGCGCGACCTTCCCATCGAGCAACCGTCCCGGTCCGAGCTCGTGGTCAATCTCAGGACCGCGCGCGCGCTCGGATTGACCCTGCCCGAGCCGCTGGTTCGTCGCGCCGACCGCGTCCTGCAGTAGAAGCTTCGCGCGCGCCCGGCCGCGATCCGGGCGCGCCGACCACTGCCCGAACGACTAGTCCGAAGCGGACTCGGCCTCCTGGCTGACCTCGTCGACGAGCGTCCGCGGGAAGCGCTCCTCGAAGATCACGCACAGGGTGGGGATCAGCACGAGGGTGAAGAATGTGGAGACCAGGAGCCCGCCGAGGACCGCGATCGCCAGCGGCTGATTCGCCTCGGTCCCCACGCCGAGGGCCAGCGCCATCGGCTACTCCACGAGCAGCACACCGTTGGACACGACGATGCCCACCATCATGATGATGCCCATGAACGAGGTGGTCGACAGCGTGGTGTCGGTCAGGAACAGGGCCCAGAAGACGCCGATCAGACCCATGGGCACCGAGAACATGATCGTGAGCGGATCCTTGAGCGACCGGAACTGCGAGGCGAGCACCATGTAGACCAGGATGATCGCCAGCGCCGAGGTGAAGTAGAGGCTGCCGAACGCGTCGCGCTGCCGCTCGCTCCGGCCGCCGAGCCGCACCGAGAAGCCCGGCGGCAGCGGCAGCCGGCTGAACCGGTCCTCGAGCTCGGCGGAGATCGAGCCGAGGTCGCGCCCGATCGTGTTGGCGGCGATGCGAATGAGCCGCTGCTGATACTTGCGCTCGATCTCGACGGGCCCGGTCGAGCTCTTGATCTCGGCGACCGTCGAGAGCAGCACGGGCCGGTCCTCGTCCGACTTGACGACGATGCGGCGCGCGGGGTGTCAAGCGGCCGGACGCAGGTGCGCGAGCGGACGTGCGGCGGGCGCTACTCGGCCGCTAGCCGATATCCGACGCCCGGCTCCGTGAGGAGATAGCGCGGGCGCGCGGGCTCGGCCTCGAGCTTCTGGCGCAGGTGCGCCATGTACACGCGGACGTAGTGCGCCTGCTCGGTGTGCGAGGGGCCCCACACCTCCCGGAGCACCTGCTGGTGGGTGACGACCTTGCCGGCGTGGTGAACGAGCGTGGTCAGGAGCCGGTACTCGATCGGCGTCAGGTGGATCTCCCGGTCGCCGACGAACACCTGGCGGCGCAGGAGATCGACGCGCAGCGCGGCCACCTGGAACACGGCGTCGTCCGCCTCGTGCGACGCGCCGGCGGTGTGGCGCAGCGCGACGCGGATGCGCGCCAGCAGCTCGCCGGCGCCGAACGGCTTGCTGACGTAGTCGTCCGCGCCGGCGTCGAGCGCCGTGACCTTGTCGCGCTCCCCGCCGCGCGCCGACAGCACGATGACCGGCACGTCGGTCCACTCGCGCACGCGCCGGATGACGTCGAGGCCGTCCATGTCGGGCAGGCCCAGGTCGACGATGACGACGTCCGGCTGGCGCGAGCCGACCTCGACCACGCCGTCGGCGCCCGAGGTCGCCTCGAAGAGCCGGTAGCCATGGCCCTCGAGCGTCGCGCGCAGGAACTTCCGGATCTGGGGCTCGTCCTCGATGAGGACGACGACGGGGTCAGGCATCGGCGGGAACCGAGGCCGGTGGCTTGCCGGCGAGGGGCAGCGTGAACAGGAAGGCCACGCCGCCCTCGGGCAGATTCTGCGCCCAGATATTCCCGCCGTGCGCCTTGACGATTCCCTGGCAGATCGCGAGGCCGAGTCCGGCGCCACGGCCGCCGGGCATCCCGCGATAGAACTTCTCGAACACCTTGTCCTCCTCGCCGCGCGGCAATCCGGGACCGTGGTCGGCGACCTCGACGGTGATGGCCTCGCCGGTGGACGTCGCGATGATGCGAATGGGGCTGCCGCCCGGCGTGTACTTCACGGCGTTGTCGAGGAGATTGACCAGCACCTGCTCGATGAGGACGTCGTCGATCGGCACCAGCGGCAGGTCAGGCGGGACGCGAGTATCGACGCGCCGGTCGGCGAGCTCCTTGCCGAGACGGCCGAGCGCGGCGCCGATGACCTCCTCGAGCGGGTGCCATTCCTTGCGAAGCTGCAGCGCGCCCGATTCCAGGCGCGTCATCTCGAGAAGGTTCTGGACGAGGCGGTTCAGCCGGTCAGCCTCCTCGCGCACCGACTCGAGGAGCCCCTGGCGTGTCCGGTCGTTCAGCTTCGCGCCGTTCTCGAGCATCGTGGTGGCCGCGCCGGTGATCGTCGCGAGCGGCGTTCTCAAATCATGCGAGACCGAGCTGAGCAGCGAGTTCCGGAGCCGCTCGGTTTCCATTCGCACCTGAGCCTGCTGCGCCTCGTCGGCGAGCTGCGCGCGCTCGATGGCGAGCGCGGTCTGGTTGGCGAACGTCTCGAGCTGGTGGAGCTGGTCAGGCGCATCGAGCGAATGCGGGTCGGCCGGACGGATACCGAGCACGCCCACCGGGCCGCGCGGTGCCTGCAGCGGAAGGTAAAGCGCGGCGGCGCCCGGCAGCGTCGACGTGCCGAGGCCCGCGGGCTGGTGATGCTCGTGAACCCACTTGCCGACGCCGAGCTCGTTCGAATCGAGCGCAAACTGCCCACCGTCCGCGCAGACGAGCGCTCCGCCGGCGCCGGGCAGGAGCACGACCACCTGGCTGCGAAACACCTCGCTGATGTGGCGCATCGCGATGGTCAGGAGCATGTCCACGCCCCGCGTGCTCGCCAGCTCCCGGCTCATGGCGTAGAGCGCCGCGGTGCGCTGCTCGCGGAGGCGCGCGGCCTCCGCCTGCGTGCGGATGCGCGCGGCGAGACCGCTGGTCACGAGCCCGACGACCAGCATGACCACGAAGGTGAAGAGATACTTGACGTCGGAGACCGCGAAGGTGAAGACGGGTGGGACGAAGAAGAAGTCGAGCGCGGCGACGCTCAGGATCGAGGCCACCAGCGACGGGCCCTGGCCGTACCGGGTGGCGACCACGACGATGCCGAGCAGGTACACCATCACCAGATTCGCGAGCTCGAAGTACGGCAAGGTCAGCCACGCGGCGCCGGTGGCCAGCGCGACGACGGCCGTGGCCCAGCCGTAAGGCGCCCAGTCGGAAGGGATCGCGCGGCGGGCCCGGGGCGCCGGCGGCGCACCGTGCTGCTCACGCTCGGCGCTGATGACGTAGATGTCGATGTCGCCGCTGCCCTGCACGAGCGCGTCGACGATGGAGCCGATCAAGATTCTCGTCCAGAGCTGGCGCCGGGGCTTGCCCACCACGATCTTCGTCACGTTGCGGTCGTGCGCGAAGCGCAGGATCGCCTCGCTCATCTTCTCTCCGGGCAGGCGGACCGTCTCGGCGCCGAGCTGCTCGGCCAGCCGCAGCGTCTGGGTGACGCGATCGCGCACCTCGGCCGGCAGCCGGAGCTGCCTGGGCGTCTCGACGTACGCGGCGACCCACGGCGCGCCGAGTCGGTCCGCCATCCGCTTGGCCGCCCGCACGAGCCGCGCCGACTCCGGGCCCGGGCTGATGCACACCAGGAGCCGCTCAACCGTCGGCCAGGCCTTGCCGATCGCGTGCTCGTGCATGTACACGCGCATCTGCGCGTCCACGCGCTCGGCGGTGCGGCGCAGCGCGAGCTCGCGCAGGGCGATCAGGTTGCCCTTGCGGAAGAAGTTCTTGACGGCCTCCTGCGCCTGCTCGGGCATGTACACCTTGCCGTCCTTGAAGCGCTCGAGGAGCTCGTCGGGCGGCAGATCGATCAGCTCGATCTCGTCGGCCTGCTCGAACACCGAATCCGGCACGGTCTCGCGGACCACGACCCCGGTGATCTTCGCGACGACGTCGTTGAGGGTCTCGAGGTGCTGCACGTTCATGGTCGTGTATACGTCGATGCCGGCGTCGAGGAGCTCGACGACGTCTTGCCAGCGCTTGGCGTGTCGGAGGCCGGGGGCGTTCGTGTGCGCCAGCTCGTCGACGAGGATCAGGGCGGGGCGGCGCGCGAGCGCGGCGTCGAGGTCGAGCTCGCGCAGCGCGGTTCCGCGGTAGTCGACCATCCGCGCCGGAAGGATCTCGAGGCCCTGGAGCAGCGCGTCGGTCTCGGCCCGGCCGTGCGTCTCGACGTACCCGACGAGCACGTCGACTCCATCGGCCTTCTGCTCGCGCGCGGCCTCCAGCATCGCGTACGTCTTGCCGACGCCGGCGGCGGCGCCGAGGAATATCTTCAGCTTTCCCCGACGCTGATGCGCTTCCTCCGCCTTGACACGGGCCAGGAGCGCCTCGGGATCGGGCCGGTCGATGCTCACGGCCCTAGTGTAGCGCCCACGCCCCGTCGGGATTCAAGGCTGTGAGAACGCTCGGTGCGTCGCGACGTTAGCGCGTCTTGACGCGGCCTTAACGTCGAGCCGCTGGATCTTGACGATTTCTTGAGACGGTTGCGCTCTATCGTTCTCGGTTGGAGGCAGGCCATGGACTGGATGGACGGGCTCTACGTCGGATTGAGCGTGCTCTTCTTCGGACTCACCTGGGCGTTCGTCAGGCTCTGTGAGCGCGTGTAGGAGGCTCTCATGCCACTCCTCTACGTCGTCGGCGGTCTCGTCTCGTTGGGGTTGTTGATCTACCTCGTGCTGGCGCTTCTCAGGCCGGAGCTCTTCGCATGACTGGCAACGGATTTCTTCAGCTCGCCTTCTATCTGATCGTCCTGCTCGTGCTGGCCAAGCCCCTCGGCGCGTACATGGCTCGTGTGTACGAGGGCCGCCCGATCGGGCTCGACCGGGCGCTCGGCTGGCTCGAGCGCGTCATCTACCGGGCGTCCGGTGTGGCGCCCGGGGCCGAGATGGGCTGGAAGACCTACGCCCTGGCGATGCTCCTCTTCAACCTGGCCGGCCTCCTGGCGGTGTATGCGCTCCAGCGCATCCAGGCCGTGCTGCCCCTCAACCCGGCGGGGCTCGGCGCGGTCTCGCCCGACTCCTCGTTCAACACGGCCGTAAGCTTCGCGACGAACACCAATTGGCAGGGCTACGGCGGCGAGACGACCATGAGCTATCTCACGCAGATGCTCGCGCTGACCGTGCAGAACTTCGTGTCGGCGGCGACGGGCATGGCGGTCGTCGTCGCGCTGATCCGAGGATTCGCGCGCCGCTCCGCCGAGACGATCGGCAATTTCTGGGTCGATCTCACGCGGACCACGCTCTACATCCTCCTGCCGCTGTCGTTCGTCTTCGCGCTCGTGCTCGTTTCTCAGGGTGTGGTCCAGACCTTCGGCCCGTACGCGAAGGTTGCCGTGGTCCAGCCGACGGAGTACGACGAGCCGGTGACCGACAAGGACGGCAAGCCGGTCCTCGACGAGAAGGGCCAGCCGAAGACGAAGAAGTCCACGTTGACCGAGCAAGTCATCGCGGTGGGGCCGGCCGCGTCGCAGATCGCGATCAAGCAGCTCGGAACGAACGGCGGCGGCTTCTTCAACGTGAACTCGGC
>Ga0137409_10002212_pt1 | contig 20988 bp, 26 predicted proteins | sample CZODoug1_16funga_FD_122059 | JGI IMG/M metagenome (GOLD analysis project Ga0137409, IMG submission 122059) | Vadose zone soil fungal communities from Angelo Coast Range Reserve, California, USA - CZODoug1_16fungal (Hybrid Assembly) | ecosystem: Environmental > Terrestrial > Soil > Vadose zone... | reverse complement strand
GCAAGGGCTTCTCTCATTCCCTTCACGAGTATTCGTGGAGCGTTTTCCGGTGTTACGTAGCCCGCCTCTGTTGATAGGTTGAGTGCGTTGTTGATTGCTAGGAATACGTCGCTCTTGTAGGAAGGCAGGTCGAAAGCCATGTCCTCAGGTCGAAGGATGGTTCCATTGTCAAATGCGACCGCTAAGGTCAGTCCAGCTTCCATCGGTTTTAGTCCGAGCTTTGAGAGGACAGAAGCCATTTTGGCTGTTATCTGATCACCTTTGCGTGCAACGACGGAGTCTGTTGCGACCCATATGCTGCCGCCCTCAATTTTTGTCTTGACTCTGATCTCTCCAAACTCGCTGATGACAGGTCCGGGTGGGAGTCCTGTGTTGCCGGCCGGTATCATGATTTCACCGGTGGCTATGTCTCCCGCCTTGGCGGGGACTCTGACCTTGCTCTTGTCTAGTAGGATGATTAGTGAGTATGGGTTTAGTTCGGAGAAGAGGAGAATGTTTGATCCTGTTAGGTCCTTAACGAACTCTCCCAGTTTTCCATCTTTGTAGTCTGAAAGTTCAACGGATTTCCGTAGGAGATTGTTCTTGGCCACGATCATCGTGACCCGGTCACGCAACCGCTTTCGCAGCTCGTGAATCTGGGAGGATCGGACCTTGGTCAGGTCGGCTGCGGCGATCACGGGGTATTTTGAGAGGAGGCCCTGTAGCTCTGCGAGCGACTCTTTCTTCCACTGGGCTATTTTTCGAGTCGACAGAGAGTATCAGACCTGTGTTGTTTCGACCTTTACCAGCGGTCCCATTGTAGTCTTGACCGCGACGGACTTGATGTTCTTCGCTCCTTTCTCTAGTTTGGATTCTAACCGTGAGATTACTGTCTGAATGTTCTGCACCAGCACATCGTCAGACATGTCTTCGGTCCCTACTTTGGTCTGTATGACTGGCTGGTCTTTCATCTTGAGGCGGACGTTCTTTCTCTGACGTTTCAGAACGTCGTCGATGGGTGCTGTCGGTGGAATTGGGGTCGGCATCTTGCCTCTTGGTCCGAGCATCTGGCCCAGAGATTTACCCACTTGAGGCATGAGAGGTGCTTCGGCGACGAAAAAGTCGTAGTTCTGCGCGATCTTCCTGGCTGCTTTCTTATCGCGTGCCATTTTGTCAAGGTCTTCGCGGCCTATGACAATATCCGCGCCGGCGTTTTTGGCTCGGACTGCGAGATCCCCGCCAGCGATGACTGCGACCTTCACCGTCTTGCTAGCCGCGGTTGGGAGTTCGAGTGACTCGTTGATCCTCTGTTCGGGTCTCTTCAGGTCAAGTTCTCGCAGCTTGACAGCTAATTCGACTGACTGGTTGAATTTCCGCTTCTCTGTCTTTCCTTTCATTTCGGCTATCGCTTTCGCGATGGCGTCTCGTGATACTGGCACCAGTCCCTACCTCCTATTCTCCCTTCAGAGTCTTCTCGTATAGCCCCTTGTCGAGGTCCTTGATGAAGTCTTTCGGCTCCTTAGAATCTACCGTGACTCCCATGCTGACACATGCTCCTGCAACCTCCTTGATAGCGGCAATCACCGTCTTTGCATAGCTGTCTGTCCTCTTCATCTCGGCGATCTTGATTATTTGCTGCGGACTCAGGTTTCCAACCTTAGTTGCCTTTGGCGTGCCTGACCCCTTCTCTACTCCCAGCTCCTTCACGATGAGCGCCGACGTGGTCGGGGTTCCTACTTCTACTTCGAAGCTTTTGTCGTCAACATCGACTAGCACTTTGACAGGGACCTTCATCCCCGCGTACGCCTTCGTGATCTCGTTGATCTTGTTGACGATCTGGAGAACGTTGACTCCGAGCGGCCCTAGTGTTGGTCCTAGGGGTGGACCGGCTGTTGCTTTTCCGCCGTCGATTATTGCGTCAACTGTTTTCTTCTCGCCCAGAGTCCTCCCCTCTGCTCACTAGTTTGACGTAGTCGGCGTGTACGGTGATGGGTAGTGTTGCGAAGCCTTCTTCCAAGAGCTCGATTACGACCTCTTGCTTGACTTTGTCTACGTGAGTGATCTTTGCGCGTAGTCCCCGGAAGGGTCCGCCGACGACTTCTACAAGGTTTCCTACGCTAAGTTCTTCGATGACTGGCTTTGTAACTATGAAGCGTTCGATTGCCTGGATTGATACCACACCCTTGGTTCTTGTGCGGGCGTGTCTGGTTCCTGCGATTGCTTCATCCACGAAGTGTGGGCCCGTGGCTTCGACGAATATGTAGCCCTTGATGACCTCCGGGGCTAGAATGGCAGTGATTGGCAACTTTTTCGGTTGTGCTCGACTGGCCATTAGGTCAACGACGGTTCGTTCCTGGCCGCTCGTAGTGCGGACTGCGTAAATCGATGTTTTCTGCGTCTGAGTTGCCATGTACTTGGTTCCTTTTCCAATCAGGGAGTCGCGCTCTGGCTTGCGGGCAAGTTGTACAGTCCTACGAGCCAGAATAGGATTCTGATGACGAAGCCTATTCCTCCAACTATCCCAACGCCCAGCAGGCTTATCTTGATCAGGAGAGCTGTCTCTTCCCAGTCCGGTTTCTGAGCGACGTGAAACAATCGCTTAGCTGACTGTATGAAGGTTCTGGCGCCCATGACAAGCCCTCGATTATCGTCTCGGAAATCGGCGGTCTTCCTTCCCTATTTAACTATACTACGATATCAGCATCTAACGATCTCGTGGCGTGACTCTTCTAGATCGGCTATGAGTCTCCGCCTGTCGATGCTGTGAAGCCCTTTCCAATCGACTATGGCTGTATTGCACGAGCCTGTTGTCTTGTTGAAGGTGTCCTGAACCACTCTGGGCGAGACTCCGCCTTCAAAGGAGTGGCTCGACACAAGGTGGCCGATTTCGTAATCGCCTTCCATGGAAATGCGAGTATGCTTTGCCGAGTAATGTGTTCCTCCGAAGCCGACAGCCTTCGGTCGGGTTTCTTTGACCGTGGCCGCTGCAGCCATGACGGCGTTTGCAGTAATCTCCCCCAGGACCGGGTCGGTCCATTCCTTTTCTCCGCTACCAATTTCAACGAAACAGACCGGCATCGAGAGTTTGGTGGGACCGTGGTGAGTTGCCTCCATCGTTACGTCGATCTGAACTCCTGCTCGCAACGTTCCTGCCTTGAGTGCTTGCAACGCGCGCCTGATCATTGACGGGTCTGCGTGGGAGACTTCCTCGGGGTTGCCTCCAAACTTTGCCTCCTTCGTCAAGTTGCCGGTTGCATGAACAGTCAACGCTGCTCTACCAGTGGAACTTACGTGTTTAGAGACGAATATTGCACTCGAAACGTGGGGAGGAATGTCGTCGGGCTCAACGAAGATGCCCAGCTTTTCGAGCACTACTAGGCGGACATTGTCTTTCGAGTAAGTCTCTATTTCTTGGCCGGATTCTTGCTTGAAACCATTCTTCGTTATGAGCGTCTGGGCGATGTTCATTGATGCCGGATCGCCGTTGGATGACACTATCAAAATAGAGCTCGGGTGCAGCATTGTCAATCTGGTTTCCGGCAGCAGAGTCCGCGTGCTCCGAGAGGTGCACATCGTGAGCGGGTGAGAATCGAACAAATTGCGCTTGAAACCAGATTTAAATCGCCCCAGTGAGATCTAAAGCCAAGTGCAAAGATATGGTCGATCTGGAAATAACATACTGCCAGCCATGTGGTCATCAACCGCGAGCAGTTGAATTGGTAAATCAACTCTTGGCGGAGTATGGAATGCCTCTAAACAAGAAGCTCACTGTAGCTCTAAAACCGGCAGACAGTGGAATCTTCGACATCGTACTTGATGGACAATTGATCTTTTCGAGGAAACAGCAGGGACGATTCCCGACAATCGATGAGATCAAGAAACAAATCGAGCCGAAGCTCTCAATTCCTATTGAAATGCCATCGAAGTAGCAGCGCCACCAACGACTAAAACGGCATTAGAGGCTCATTTCGTAGGGACTCCTAACCTATCAAGTTCTTTACGATTGCTTCGGCCTGAAACGGTTCCAGATCATCGTACTTCTGTCCAGTACCGACCATGGCGACTGGCTTTCCCATTATGTAGGATAGAGAGATCGCGCTTCCTCCTTTTACATCGGCGTCGAGTTTTGCGAGAATAATCCCGTCAATCTTGACGGCCTCGGAGAAGACTTTGCCCTGTTCCACGGCGTCGTTACCCGTCAAAGCGTCTACTACCAGGATCGTCAGGTCTGGGTTTGTAACTCGCACGATCTTGCGCATCTCCTCGAGAAGGTTCTTGTTGTTCTGCATTCTTCCTGCGGTATCTATCAGTACGGCGTTTATCCTGTGAGCCTTCGCGTAGTTCACAGCATCAAACGCGACGGCTGCTGGGTCGGCTCCATACTGATGTTTGATTACTCGTACTCCGATGCGACGGGCATGTTCCTCGAGTTGCTCAATGGATCCTGAACGGTAGGTGTCGCTCGCGGCAAGAATCACAGTTCGCCCCTTTTTCTGGAGGACGTAGGCGAGTTTTGCAATGCTGGTTGTTTTTCCGGTACCATTGATTCCTATGAAGACTAGAACTGCAGGTTCTCCGATGCTCTTCTTCTTGTCGATTAGCGCGAAGATGTCGAGGTGGCCCGCTCTCTGGAGAAGAGAGAGGAGTACTTCTTGAAGGATGACCTTGACTCTTGTGCGGGGGTCCGTAAATCGCGCGAACTGCGCATCCTTCAGTTTCTCTCTCAGTTCGTTGCTGATGAAGTCGGCAGCAGATACCGCCACGTCGCTCTCGATAAGTGATAGCTGAAACTCATCTAGGATGTTGTCTAGGTCTTTTCCTTTCAGTTCAGACTTTGCGATTCGATCGTAGAGGTTGGAGAACTGTGCTCTGAGCCTGTCAAACAATCTCTACCGGTCCACCGCCCTTCTTCCTGGCCATATCGCTGAGATGTGCCCGATAGTCTTCGGCCTGGTTTAGGACTTGGCTTAGCTGTTGAGTCACACTGACTCTGGCCTTCTCTAGTTCGCTTGATCTTAGTCGGAGATCCTTCATCGAATCTTCGAGAGGCTTCTCTATGCAGACCCCTGCGCCGACACCGATGACGATGTTCTGGGAATCGGCGAGTTTCGCTTTCACAAAGCTACCAGACCCGATAGGTAGCAAGGTCTCAGTATCGACGGACTTTCCTCTTGTTCCCTCAAGCGTGGATATTGCTGTAAGGGTCTCTGAGAGTGCCGCCGTTACAATGTCAAGTCTCGACTGGAGGACACGTGCAGAATTCTCGAGAAACCGTATTTCCACCAGCATCTGACGCATCTGATCGTCAATGCTGGGTGCCCGAGCTGGTTGTCTGGGAGGGGCGACCTGTCTTGAAGTAATTTGCCTTCTGGCGGTGGCCACTAGGCTCCTTCTCCGGGTTGAGTGATCTCTTCTACGGTCTTGATGGTTATGTCGAACTTTCTTGCCTTGTGCCTGCTCCCCATGTCGGCGTACAGACTCTGAAGGGCATGTTCTCTCTTGAGGGCTCTAATTTCTTTCGTGAAATGGAGCTTCTCGCCTCTCTTTCGGAGATCGCCCGTGATCTTGTACAGCTTAACTTCGCTCATGGGTGACAGCTCGTGGGAACGAGGGTCTGGCGTGCTCTGCCGTACTTAACCTAATCCATTCGGCCAACTCTTTGGCATATTACTCCGACTTTCCTCTTCATGATCATCTGGTAGAGGGTTTGTGGTCGGCCTGTTAGCGCTCAAAGCGGTAAAGCAGAACTATTCCAGGCCTATAGAGGTGGCTCGGTTGATGGAGGTCTTCAAACGGATGACGAACGATTGTATACGTATCGGGCTAGTCAATAACCTCTGCTCGCTCAGAAAGCTCTCGATGTTGTGCTATAACCAGCTCGGCCAGTATGACTCGCCCTCCTACTACAAGCTCTGCGCCATATCCCGGGCAGCGGGAATACTAGCGGCTAGGAAGAAGTCCGTCAGGAGAGGATTTCAGCCGAAGACTCCTTACGCTGTGAAACCCCAACTCGTCTCCTGCTATGGTTTCAAGATCAGGAATGGTCTACTGGAGATTCCTGTTGCTAGGGGACGACGCTTCGGAATCCCTTTGACCAAGCACACTCTTCACGTGATCTCTCGACCAGGGGTTAAGGTTCGATCGTTCACCCTCACATGCAACAGTCTCAGCCTATGCATCAGCCGAGACGTTCCCATCATCCGCTGCCTCTCAACCGTAGGAGTTGATCGTAATCTTCGAAACCTGACGGTGGGAAATGACCGAGAGACACGTCAGTATGATCTGTCAGAAACTGTGAGAATAGCCCGTGTCTCAACCGACATAGTTGCTTCCTTCAAGAGGAACGATGTTCGGATAAGATCCACGTTATTCTCAAAACATGGAGCGCGGAGAGCCCACAGGGTCAGTCATCTCCTTCATAACGTGACGAAGAGGATTGTCGGGGTGGCGGTTGAACAGAGAACAGCGATAGTTCTGGAGAATATTGAGGGCATACGGAGTCTCTACCGACAGGGGAATGGTCAGGGTAGAAAGTATCGGGGTAGAATGAACTGTTGGAGTTTCGGAGAGGCTCAACGACAGATCGAGTATAAGGCCAGATGGTTTGGTCTTCCGGTTATCCGTCTGAGCAAAGGAGACACAAGAGGTTCTAGTGTGGCTTGTCCGAGATGCGGGGAGAGACTCCAATCTGACAAGCGACTGGGACGTAAGCTCTGGTGCGGAAACTGTCGAATCGTAATGGACCGGGACAGGGTGGCAGCGGTCAACCTGGCTCGGCGGGGGCGGTTGAGGTTCGACCGTTCCCAGCCCAAGTCTTGGGCGCAAGGGCCTCCAGGTGAAGCGATGGTAGAGGAACCCGAACCGGTGAGAGAGACGGTAATCCTCAAAGTCGATGGAGGCAAGATAGACTCTCATGAACATAACGACGCTCCTAAGGGTCATCAGAACCACCTAATCCATCTGGATGACGTTACTGACGGCTAGGAGTTCTGCGCCTAGTGTGTGTGACCCGACTACGGCACCTTTTGAGTTTACGACGATTCCCGACCTCGGGTAGGGAACGCCCGAGTTGACAGTTCCGACCGAGACTGGAACGCCCAGAGTCTCGGAGATGTGTTTCTTCTCGGATTCATCGATTATTGGATTCACCAGGACTCCTTTGTTTGAAGCTGTGGCTAGAGATCCTATCTGCGGAAGTCCCCCGATGGTCGCAGTCTTCACCGGAACTTTCAGAGCCTTCTCAATCGCCGAAACTGTTCGTGGTTTCAAACGTGGGTCTACGACCGCCCCATAGTCGTTGCAGAGGATGATGTTTCCGAGGGCGGTTCGTTTCTCTTCTATTATCGTGACGTGCGCGTCTGTTGAGCGTAGTTTGGAGATTTCCTCTTCCGTCGCGATGTACGGCAGGAGGATAGAGTTTGAGTTGCCGCTGAGGTAGATTCCTACGAGCCTCGAGTCCGCGATGCCTATTCCGTAAGCCTCGATCCCAAGCGCTTCCTTGAAGCTAGCAAGTTTCGCAGGAGAGGTTCCAGCTGGTAGGATCGCTATTTTCTCGTTGGCGAAGGAGAATATTCCTACGTTAGGATCTCCGAAGATGTCAGACAGTATCACTGGCACGGCTCTTTCCCTCGCCCGGAAAGACTATGACTCTCCCCTCCTTGTCCTTCACAACTCTGATTCGGATTTTCCGGGGAGGCTTGCTTATTCCTCGCTGCCAGAGCATGCTGTTCGTCTCCTCGCTCAGCGAGACTTCGGTTGTCTTCATCCTCTGAGCGACGAATTCGCGGAGGAATCGTACGGCTCTCGGAGTCCTCTTCTCCCGTGGAGCGTTCCATATTCGTCGGAGATTGAGATCATAGAATTTTTCCTCGACGATCTCTAGCTCCTCTTCCTCTGGCTCTTCAGGTTCAGCGGGAGCTTCAGGGGCTTCAGGAGCCTCGATGACCTCCTTGGGTTCCTCGGCGATCTCCTCGAGCCTTTCTTCGCTCTCCTCTTTGACAGGGAGTCTTGTTCAGGCTTCTCGGCCAGAGAGTCTTCTTTCTTTTTCTTGGGAGTCTTGACTGCTTTCTCCTTTGAATCGGTCTTGGCCTTTTTCTTTGGTTTCTTCTCTTTGCTCGTGAGCGTCTACACCTTGATCTTTGTCTTTCTCCAGTGTCTCTGTTTCGGCGTTCGCCGGACCTTTCCCGAGGTCTTCGCCACAACCCATGAAGGGACGGGCTGGGCTTGTTTGAGGGCGTGGGACAGATGATGCTTCTTCCCCGATGGTTTGTGGCGTGCCATCGCTAGCCTCTCCTGATCTTGATCTCCTTTTTCTGTCCTTGGAGCTGCACGAGGGTTCTCTTTAGCTGTTCGTCGGTCACTTGGCCTTGCAGCCTTCCTGATTGAGCTAGTTGAATGAGTTGCATTTCCAATTCTTCCGCAAATTCAGGTTTTACCATTCGGATGTTTGTAAGACGCTGTCTCGCTTCGGGGGTGAGAATCTTTCGGATGATTGCTTGTTTCTGTCTCTCTACCTGTTGTTGGGCTTGAGCCCGTCGTTGATCGTCGGATGAGGCCCGCTGCTGGAGCTGGGCCATTCTGCGTCGCCGCAGTTCTTCGAGTTCTTCGTCGGAGTAGTCTTCCCCAGACATTAGCTCGGGGCCTCTCGCGGCCTTGCCTTCAATCCTTTCGCCACCTCAGCGGAAGTCTTGTTTAACAGCGTAAGCCCTTGCTTTGTCAGCTTCCGTCCTTTCCTACCTTCTATTGCTACAAGCTCGGCTTTCTGAAGCTGCTGCAGTGGCTCTCTGATAGCTGATCCTCCGGCTCGGCCGTGATGTTCGGGTGAGTTCCCTTTTCCAACGTTCCCGCCGTACTGTACTCGGAGACGAGATACTCCGACTGGGCCGTGAACGTAGAGCTTTCGCAGAAGAGAGGCACAACGGGCGTACCACCAGTCAGGATCCTGCGGGGGCCTCTCCTTGTGGGCGCCTGTCTTGGCGTATTCGGACCATGATGGTGGAGAGATTTCTGATACGTTCTCTTTCAGATGCTTTGCTAATCGGTTGATCAGTTCGTTTGCTGGAACTTCGAAGGCTGTGGGCATACTAACGCGTCCTCATACTTGATGGAATATTTTTCTTCGCGTAGGGCGGGGACTGAGCAATATAAGGATTCATCGCGCAAGACCCTTGCCCGCCACGATTTTGGGGTTGACGGGATACCTTTTCACAGCGCCACACGACAGGCAAGAGATCACAATTCCTGTTGTATGTGCGTGCAATCGTATCTTTGCGTTATGTCCGGGGACGAGGGCTAGTCCGCAGCCCTTGCAGAGGTACATCTTCGACTCTCTTGGGATCCTAACTTTTGTCCTTGATGATATCTTTCGAGCTAGACTTACGTAACGTCGCGACAGTTTCTCATCCGTCAAAGCCATGCTTTTGGCCTGATCTAGCAGAATCTGAAATCTCTCAGTAGCTACTGAAGCAACGGCCGCACGAGTCTTGCCATAGTTTCGTCTAGCGCTCTTGCCTCCCATGAAGCTCATTACCTGGTCTGAGACCGGATCCCACGAGTGATCGTCAATGCTTTCACTGATTCTTGCCGAGTCGTCGATAGAGCTCGTCCCTAATGAAATCGCGGGCCACTCAGCCATAATCAAATGGGCAAAGAGGAAGAAGAAGGACCCACGCGAGTTGGTCTTGGACCAGAGCTATCATCATTCTGCCATTCTGCGCCTCGGAAAGTCCGGAGTAGGCAGGGGCCGCCCAGATATTGTTCACTTCTCCCTTCTGGTCGCGCTCGGCTCTCCCCTCAATACAGATAACCAACTCAGCTGTTTCGTCCACACACGCGACGACCACGTTATCGCGATCGACCCGCGCACTCGCCTTCCGAGAAACACCGACCGGTTCACGGCGCTAATCGAGCAACTCTATCAAGATTCCGTGGTCCCTTCCTCAGGGCCTACACTATTGAAACTGAGAAAAGAATCCTTGAAGAGTCTGCTGAACACAATCCTCCCTGATAGCGTGGTGGCTTTGACCACGCTGGGATCGCCGAACCCAATGGAAGCCGTTGCAGCATTACTTCGAAAAGCGGAGCGGCCCGTACTGCTTGTCGGTGGATTTCCAACGGGCCACTTCTCAGACGGGACAATGAAGCTCGCCTCCGAGAAGATTCGGGTTGATCGCAGGAATCTTGAAGCTTGGACAATTGTGGGAAGAGCCGTCTACGATTATGAGAAAGCTATCGGAACCAGGAGATTCTAGGAAAACTAGCCCTTATTTAGACGGCCGACCCCGATCGCTCTCGAGTCCAAGGAAAATGTCTTCCGAGATAGAGCTCCTACGCCAGAAGAGAGCTCTAGAACTACGGAAGAAAATGCTTCTCTCTCAGGAAAAGTCTGCACCCATCGCGGCCGAGATTCCCAAACTGAGTCCCCATGAGGTTGTTCAGAAAATCCTGACCGGGAGGGGAGTTGAAGTGTTGGAGACGGCGAGGAGATACTATCCGAAAGAGGTCGGGATAATTGAGGAGAACCTTGCGCGGCTTATCGAGTCCAGCAGACTAAAGGGACCAGTGTCCGGAGAAGAGCTCTACTCATTCCTTCGACGCGTAGGGCTAAGCTTCAGCATGGACACTAAGATTAGGGTCAAGGAACACGGGGAACTCAAGACGCTGGAAGAGAAGTTCCGAGAAGGCGTCCGCTAAAGCAGTTCGTCTTCACCGATTATTGATGGAGACTCCACGCGTAGCTGTAGTACTGTTCGGTTTGTACTAAGGGCACGGAAGCTATTTTTTCGATGAAGGCTTGGTTGATGCGATTGGTCGTTGCGTGTGGCGGAAGGCGGCTTCGACGTTCCGTTGAAGTGCTCGCCGGAGGAGTACAAGCATTTTGTCGAGCCTGCGATGCAGGAGGCTCAAAACTCCAACTTTCCTTCCGCATTGGACATTGTCGAGAACGGGCTTAACGCTCATCCCGCGTCGGAAGGGCTAATGTTTCTCAAAGCCTACTTTGGTTACAAAATAGCGGACACGATGAGCAGTGAACTCAGCTCGTTTCCAAAAGTCATCCAGCCACTAGGGAACGGAGCTTTGATGGTTGATGGAGCGATGACAAGCCAGCTATTGGGAAAGTTTCAGGAGATTGTCAAGATTCTCTCTGAAGCTGAGGAGTCGATCAATGAGCTGTTGCAGGTGAACCCTAACAGCCAGGAGGTCGTCGCGTTCAAGGGATACATCGACTCAAAGAAGAGTCAGCTCGGCCAAGAATCCGAAAATATGAAAGTCACAATCAGCAACACTCCGAACATAGCTGGAAGTTTCTGCGTCGGCTGCCGCAAGAGCATATCATTCGACACTCAGAAGGTCGTGTTTCGAAAATCATCAGCATCACAATTGGAAGCCTGGCACCTGCCCTGTTTCCAGTCCAAAGCGAAGAACTAGATGATCTTGGTTACTGTTGCAGATGAACTAGTTTCACTCGATTGTACGTTCAGTTTCGTGCCCTCTTTCGCGAATTCCCTGTTGGCGTAGCCAAGGCTTGTAACCTTTCCAAGTCCCGGCGAGAAGGCTGCGCTGGTGATGAATCCCGCTTCTCGACCGTCACTCATCAGCTTGGAACGAGGCGCGACTGGATCTTTAGTTTCTACTTCTAGTCTCACTAGTTGTTTGTTGACTCGTCCGATGTGGGTTGCCCGGGCAACGACTTCTTGACCTAGATAGCAACCTTTCGTGAAGTTCAGCGCGTCTCTGAAACCGGCCTCCAACACGATCGTGTTTTCGTCAATATCGGCGGCGTACTTTGGATATCCTGCCTCAAGACGAAGAATCTCCAAGGCCTCTGAGCCCACTGGGTTAAGACCAATTTCTCCTCCATTTAGCAGGAAGCCATGCCAGACGGGTTCTGCCTCTAGGACGGGTAGAATTATGTCGTAGCCTGATTGTCCAGTTCTGTCTCGGGCGATGATTGTGCTGGGTCCGAGACTCAACTGTTCGAGCTGTTTGAGGTTCTGCGCTTCGGCTCCGAGAATTTGCTTGATCGCCTGTGAGCTTTTGGGTCCTTGAACGGTCATCTGAACGAGGTCCGAGGTGGCGTCGTGGATCTGCACGTCTTCAGTGATTATGAACCTGTCCAGGATCTCCTTCACGTGTGGAGCCGCGGATACCCCTGTGTCGACGAGCATACTGTCTGGTTGAGTATAGAGGTAGAGATCAGCTAGGACGCGTGCCTTAGAGTTGAGCAAAGCTGAGTGTTGTCCACTGTTCTCTTTCAATTGTGAAACGTCGTTAGTCAGAAGGCCATTGAGGAAGCTTATCCGGTCTTTGCCCGTAATTCTTAGACGGCCTAAGTGCGAAATATCGGCAAGTCCGACCGCTTTCTTGATCGTCCAATACTCATCCTCGGCATTCGTGTATGCATGAGCAATCTTGCCTGGTTCCAGTTGGGCCTCAAGTCCGACATTACGCAGAGCGGATGGACGCGACACTTTCGCCTGAACAGGACAGTTTCGGGATTATACGTCTTCTCTGGTTCTGTCGGGTCTTCGGTTGTTCGAGGACTCGGCTTGCTCTCATCGACTCCGGGGATTACCGTCGTCGGCGGGTTCCCCTTCACTGCTTCACCTGAGAGCCCTTGCGCCTCAGAAGCCTGTGGCTTCGTCTCGGCAGGGAACGGTCGAACCTCAACCGCCCCCTCACGCCAGTAGCGTGGTAGCTTGGCCCATTGCCCGGCAGGGATTTTACGGTAGCCAGCCAACCCGGTATCCCGGTTCAGTCCTGTCGCGTGGTCGGAGTCACTCCCCTCATGCCAGCGCAACAGGCTCATACGACGAACGCCCCTGAACAATAATGCGATTCTCCCAGAACATAACGAGCAGAGATGACTGAAGATACCCTCAAGCGCAACCGAGGGGCTTGGTTCTCGATGCGAAACGTTGAATGGTAGTTAGAACATCTCCGGGCGATATGGATCTCGGACTCAATGAGAAGGTTGCCCTCGTCACAGCATCGAGCAAGGGCATCGGTTACGGGGTTGCGAAAGTTCTCGCCTCGGAAGGATGTAGAGTCATCATCTCATCTAGGAATAATGACTCGATCTCTCGGGCTAGAGATCAGATCGTTCAGGAGACGGGTAATCGCGAGGTGTACGCATTCAGCGCAGATCTCACGGTCAAAGAGGATATCGAACGCCTAGTCAAGAACTCGACCGAGAAGTTCGGCGGCGTGGACATTCTCGCTTACAACACGGGACCGCCAAAACCTGGAACTTTCAGCGAACTGAGCGAGGCTGATTGGGACAAGGGGGTCAAGTTACTATTGATGAGCGCTGTCCGGCTGGCAAAACTACTCCTTCCGGGCATGGAACGGAAGAAGTGGGGGAGATTCGTCTTCATAACCTCGACCACACTACGACAACCCATTCCGAATCTCGTCCTGTCCAACACGGTGAGACTAAGCCTTGCGGGACTCTCCAAATCTCTAGCCACTGAGTATGGAGAGAAGGGAATCACTTCAAACGGGATCATGCAGGGACACATTCTAACAGACCGTCAAAGGGAGATAGCTGAGGATCTTTCACGGAGAACAGGAAAGAGCATCGATGATGCGATGAAACAAGCCCTCGTCGATGTGCCCCTCGGACGGTATGGGACGCCTGACGAGATAGGCTATCTCGTAGCATTTCTCGCAAGTGACAAGGCCAGTTACATCACCGGGGCAATGATTCCAATTGATGGTGGAATGATTAGATCGGGGCTCTAGAAGTAGACGAGAGGAACGATCGCGTTTCAGCTATGAATCCTCCAGCTCAATTCTTCTGACTTTTATAGTCTCCAAGCATTGTTGACTCAACACATTTGACAGCGCCGATGGCGTCCCAGCTTGGGAAAAACGCGATCACTGAGGCCATCCGTATAAGGCGAGAGACCGACGACATCATGTCCGCCCTCTGGATTCTCTCCCCACTGCTAGGAGTCGTCGCGTTCTTCGGCATTCTTTTCGGCGGTCTCTTCTTGGGAACGACATCCGCGGGTAACACAGGTCTCTTTGGTGGAGCGATTATCGGATTTGTCGCCGGCATAGTCGTGGCCATCATTCTTTTCGTACTACCTTGGTACAGGCTCATCAAGCGGAGGAACGGGCATTTCAGAAGGGACAGGATGTTGCGGGAAGGTCTCATCAATTATGTCCGGGGAATAGCGGCAGAAAGAGGGTTGGAGTCGAAGATGACAGTCGAGCTTGCGACGATGACCGCGATTCACAGCGAGGCCAATGGAGAGGAGGACGAGAAGTCGCCGGTTCTCTGGGTAGTATTGAGCATAATCACGTTCGGCCTACTCGGACTCTATGTCTGGTACTTTCTGACCAAGGATCCCCACAAGCACGATGTCAGACAATTAGCGTTCATGCAACAGGTGCAGTCTTCATTTTCAAAGCTTGAGAAGACTGTTGTGTTTCCGTTCTGGAAATCGCTTCCTGATCGAAGTTATTTTCTCTACTTGATTCTTACTTGGATAACTGGTCTCTTCAGCCTCTACTGGAACTATGTTTTAATTACCGATTTTAACGACCACTTCAGAGCGCAATGGCAGGTAGAGGATCAGCTGATAGCCAACCTCTGAAACGCGCAAACACATTCTCCGCCCCTATTGTTTGAGGTACGCTTAAGTTGCGGGCTCTGTGAGTACTTCGCACAGAGATAGGTGCGGAAGTTGCCTTTCTGCCAAAAGTGCGGTAAGGATATCGTTCGAGGAGCGCAATACTGTCCATCCTGCGGCACCTCGGTGTCTCTAACTCAACAAGCTCCCGCATACTTCCCACAAACAAGCCCCCAGAATCCTAAGAGCCATAGAGATCTGATAATCATCATAGTTGCGATAGTCCTCTTCGCGACTATTGTCGGCGGAGTGGCGGCTTACTTGTTTGTCTCATCTGTGGCGCAACCAATGATGACAGTCACAAACGTACAGATGAATCAGCCCCAAGGAAAGTACGATGCTTCCGGGAATTGCGTCGGCGAAACCCTCACTTTTTCATTCACATTGACAAATTCAGGGACTGCAAACGGGTATGCTCATTTAGTGTTGCTGGAAAATAATCAGACACAACTGTGGAACAACAACTATCACGTTGATCAGGGTCAGTCCCTTCCTACAAGTGGTTCAACATTCAGACAAAGTTGCACCGCATTCAACTATCTGCTCCGCATTACAACGGAATGGAAGGGATGAAGGCCGGTCACGGGCTGGATCCTACTGGGTTCAGTCCAGCTGCACGTCCTCGCCGAGCCCACTATCTAATCTGTCTTGGAATGGGGGCAACTGTAGGTTTCGTCGCGGCGTTTGGTGAGTTATTCTATGAGCCCCTCGCGTTCCCGGTCCTAATATTCAGCCAGGCTCTTTTCCCTATAGTGGTCGCGGTGGCAGTCGCACCGCTGGTCGAGGAACCGGCGAAGTCTCTCGGTCTCCTTTTGCTCAAGGAGGAAGAGAAGTTGACCTTTGAAATCGCCGACTGGACAATCCTTGGATCACTCTCGGGCATAGGCTTCGGATTCATGGAGAACGTCGTCTACGCTCTCGCCGTTCAGGGTTACGGAGTAAACGTCTCCTTGACTCTTTTCTTGCTACGAGGATTACTGACGGCTCCCCTCCACGGCATAACCGCGACGCTGACAGGGTTTGGGGTTGGACTCTGGCAGAAGAGCGGAAACGCAAGGATGCTGGTAGTGCCGTTGGTTGTCGGGATGGCAATTCATGGAAGCTTCAACCTGCTTGCGTCGATCACATGAAACCTGCCAGACGTAGCTCAATTCTGCACGCCATTGCCTTTCCACTTGCCATCCTTCTCTACTGGCAAGCCCTTGGCTGGATTGCATTCGGACTGCTGGAACCAGGAATTTCTCAGAGCACTGGCTCACCGGTCGATTCGAGACTTGTTCTCACGGTCGGCATTGTGATGGCCATCGCGACGACAATCCTTGGATCATTCCTCCTATGCTATCGCATGACCACGTCACAAAGAGATGTTTTCCCCCAGCACAAGACACTCCACAAGTGCCTAAACTGCGGACGTACTATTGCTGAGGGCGTCGGCACGTGTCCCTACTGCGGCTCACGGACACTGTTCTAAAGCGTCGTTTAGCTGAATGGTGCGGCCGCCGGGATTTGAACTCCCGGGCCGCTTCGAAACGGCCTCCCGGGTCGTCAGCGTTCTGCTGAACGCTGCATTGGCAGGCTGATATCATAGACCAGGCTAGACCACGGCCGCACAAGACACTCCCCGATTCGGGGCTCATTTAAAGACTGGAGGCTATCGTGCGCTCCGACATGAAGCCAGACTCCCATCGGTTTCTCGGAGAGCCCGATCGGTGGACTATAGAAGCCAATATAACTCCCCATAGGATGCGAGTGTTCGAATGCACGTTCTAGCGCCGGATGGAGTGTAGATTGCCAGTCTTCTACGTTGATGGACAGAGCATGGGAAACGAACAGAAGACGCTGCCACGACGCGCAAAAATCGTGGTGGCGTACAAGGAGAAGCCCAACTCGGCCTTCCAGATACGCTGGGAGGAGATTGGAGATAGGACGAACAACGAGGCCGAGTACATCGCGCTATTGAAGGCCTTGAGCATCATTGAGTCCAAGTGGGGAGCCGCTGGAGAAGCATCAGGGAAAGGGGCGGACCCGATAAAGATCCATTCTGATTCTATGCTCATCGTCAACCAGGTAAGAGGCAGCTATGAAGTGACCGACGTTAAGCTGCGCCAGCTCTGCGACAACGTCAAAGCTCTGATGAAGAAGATGAGCGCCGTGAAGCTAGAATGGATTCCTCGAGAGGAGAACTTTGCGGGACAGTGGCTCGAAGACAAGTGGAAGGGCGGTAAAGTTGAAGTTGTGAAGGATGAGGATCCGAACGTACCCGTCGCGAAAGTCTGAACCGCGTCCGTCCGATTCCGGGTACTAAACACCCATATTTCCAAGACTCTCTCGTCGGAACTGAAGTGCAGAGTGATGGGTAATGTTCCTGACGACGTTACTCGAATACTTGGTCCTGGCGAAACAGTACAGCTCTTCATTCAACAGAAGATTTACCATCCCAAGATCAGTGTCGATTCGGTCGTTCTAACAAATGAGCGAATCATCCTGAGACATCCCCACGATCTGCGCTTGAAAAGGGACTTTACCGACTTCTCTTACACCGATGTGGCGAACGCGGTTCTCGACAAGGGCGTGCTCCGGTCGACCGTGAAATGCCAGCTGAGATTCGGCGGGGACCCGCTGAGCTTGAATGACCTTCCCAATTCTGACGCTGAGAAAGCTTACGGGATCATAAGATCGAACATTGCACGATACCAGACCCCATTCTCGACTGGGTACGCGGCAATGGCCCCCTCCGGCGCCATACCGACTTCCGTACCCACTCCCGTCCCGGCGGCTGTGGTTGGCTTGAGATGTCCAAAGTGTGGGCGGATGAGTAATCAGGGCTCAAAGTTCTGCGGTTCCTGCGGCTCAAAGTTCTAGCCTGGACGATCCCGGCGACGCAGCCGGATCCAAAGCTTTCCGTCAAGGCACACTCGTCGGGTCCCAGTTAAGTCTCAGATCCTCATTGAGAGAGTCCAGTGATCTCATGTCCTCTGCTGAAATCTCGAAGTCGAACACTTGACTGTTTTCACGAATTCGTTCCTCTCTCGTCGACTTTGGTATCACCACGAGACCATGTTGTAAGCCCCAACGTATCATCAGCTGAGCTGGGGTCTTCGAGTATTTTGTCGCGAGCGTAGTTATTCGAGGATGCTTGAATCTCTCTCCTCTGGCTAGTGGGCTGTAGGCCTCTACCTGGATTCTTTTTCGCTGACAATACTCCAGCAGCTCTTTCTGGTAGAGAAATGGATGGAACTCGACCTGGTTGACCGCGGGTATGACCTCGTGCGTCTCGAGCAAGTCTTCTAGGTGAGGAATAGTGAAGTTGCTGACTCCGATTGCTCTACACTTCCCTTTCCCGAGCAGAGTCTTCATTGCTTTCCAAGACTCTTTGCGGGTCTCTGGAACCGGAAAGTGGATGAGATAGAGATCCAGATAGTCCATGCCTAGTCTCTTCAGACTAGCTTCGCACGCTCGAAGCGTCGAATCGTAGCCCTGATCCAAATTCCAGAGTTTCGTTGTAACAAACAAGTCTTCCCGAGCAATACCGCTCTGATGAATTGCTTGTCCTACGTCCGCCTCATTACCGTAGATGCGCGCGGTGTCAACGTGTCGATATCCAACACTTAGCGCGAACTTCACAGCGTTCTGGGTCACTCTTCCAGGAGGACTCAGGTATACTCCCAGTCCTAGGACTGGCATCCGCACATTGTTGTTCAGCTTGACAGTCGACCGCATGTTCAGGTTGGCCATAGACGTTGCCATGGTTTCTCTTGATTCAGTGTTTGAGACTTAAAGACTGCATAAGAGGATCAGGAGCAGGCCCTTCTCATGCACCAAGAATTTGATCGCGGATCTAGCACCCCTTGGAACCCAGAGATCGATGTGAGGATTGCCAACCCGCCGCCCGCCCTTCTGAAGAAATACACTGTAAAGGAGAAGGCGTTCTCCTATGATTACGCAAACTTTGTGGTACGTCTTCTGCGAAATGAGATTGTGACTCATAGAATTCATCAGGTTATCTTGACTGAGAGAATCGTTATCGATAAACCGGTTGACATTCGGGTAATGGTCTTCCCAGCCCGTACCTTCCGCGGACGACAGAACCGAATTCTCCATGGAAGCTACAGCCAATCAACATCCCAGATCAGCCTCTATCCTCTTAGAATTCCTAAAGAATGGATTCGCGGAGAAGGGTTAGACCTGTTTCGCGCGGGATTTCAAGGTCTGTCCCGGAGAAAGCTGAAGCTTCTCCACGAGATATCTGAGAGTGCAGTCTCGACCATGATTCACGAAATTCTGCACGTGAAGTTTCAGCAGAGGGACATGAGCCGATATGGAGAGGAAGCTTTAGTCCGAAAACTGGAAAGTCAGTTCATGCAAGGGTGGGAAGACTGGATTCTCGTCCCAGTTCAACAAGCTCTCGCTTTGACAGAGGGAAATCCCGGTTAATGCACGTCTTCAGGCGTTCAAGTCAGGGAAAGGCATCGACTAGGAGAGAGTGTTCAGTCCCTTGGTCGTCAACAAATTGCCTTTGGTTAGATAGCCGTTCTTCCTAAGAGTATCAGATTCCGCTTCAACCGACCTCTTGTCCAGGGACAGAATCTTCGCAATGTCCTTGGGCTTCCGATGTCCTCCGCGATATGTCGAGAGAATCGTGTACTGTGAGGCTGTCATGTCTTGCGGGAGGCTTCGCGCAACGGAAGCCTGTGAGGTCATCCAAGGCATCTTTCCCTGCATCGAACTGAGTATCTGTGAAGGGTCAACCTTGGGACTCGAGTATGTCGCAGCGTGAACGCTACCCAAGACTCGTTGTACAACCTGATAGAGGACGACTCCTGTTATCCCTGCTGTTCCGAAAGGAAGAACCCCGATCGGGATGCTAGTTCCAATGGCGCTCTGTAACGATGTGTAAAGCGCGCTCTCCTTTCCCAACACGTTCGGCAGGTAAGACCCTACAGGCGAGTATGAACCGGAGAGGAACAGTAGTGGAACGAGCGCCCCAACCAGAGAGACCACCATTCTTATGAACGATCGGCCGATGCCCATTCTGGATAGCCGTTTCTATCCTTGGACGGAAGACGCTTAAATCTCATTCGCTTCACGAATTCTCCCTACCGCGCGCGGAATCCAGTCGGCGGACCAGCTCGTCAAGATCGTTCACCTCCAACACTTCCGCCTCCGAATAATGACTCGTCGAATGAGTCTTCTTTCTGTTCACCCAAACTGCTTTGATCCCGAGCCTGACGACAGGCTCAATATCGTGATACCGGCTAGCCGCCACGTGGACCCAAGATCTCTCTCCAATGATTTTTCGCGCCTCCTCAAAATGGGCCGGGGCAGGCTTGTATGACCTAACATTCTCAGCGGTGACTACTATTTCGAAGGGACTGGTAAGGTGCTTGAGAGTGCCCTCCAGTAGATCGTTGTCTACGTTTGACAGGATTCCGAGTTTGTATTTTCTTGAGAGCTTCTCTATTGAAGGATTAGTGTCGGGAAAAGGAGTCCACGTCGGCAACTCCTTCACGAGGAAGTTCGACTGGGACTCAGAAAGCTTCCAGCCGATTTTTCTAGCGACGTTAAGGCTGGTCTTTGCAAGAACGTCGCGGTACAATAGATGCGGCCTTTCTCTCTCGACCCTACGCTCCTCTTCTTCGTAGAGCTCAAAGGCTTTGGCCTCAAGACCTGGACTAGCTCCAGTCTGCAACATGGCCTTATGGAAGGCGTCTCTGATTCCAGTCTCCCAGTCAATCAGGGTCCCGTAGCAATCGAAGGTCATGACCGCTTTCAAGGTATCCTCACTCCACCTTTGGGAGTCCGTTTTTACTTACTAGTAATCTCATCATCCTTCGAAATCTCCTCTGATTACCGTGGCTCGGAAATGGCAATGATTTCTTGTTTAGGATCCGGTCCTCGAAACCTGCGATGCTCAGAGCATTTCGCGCCGGGTTGAACACGGTCTTCTTCACTATCAGTATTCCGGCAGGACCGAGTCTCTTTACCCTGTTCGGGAGAGTCGATGCTCCCTGAATGGTAGAGAGTCTCCTCTGTCTTGGCGGCATCTTGTCTACAGGAAGTTCGCATGTGTCTATGAGAAAGAAACCGAGCGATCGGAGTTGTTTGAGCATCGGTCGTTTGTCGCAACCCTTCCTCATCGGACGGTCAACTGGCCAGAGCTTCAGGGCCTTCATTGTCTCCCTGAAGAGGTGATCCTTTCCGATCGCCTTCTCAGCATAGAAGTATCCTCCGGATGAAGGGGGAGACTCGGCGATGAAAAGTACGTTGACTTTAGTAGGTCTGTACTTGTTTCTTGCCCTGGCGTACCTGTTCTTCAGGAGAGCTTGAGTGGTGCCGAGGGCAGGATTTGAACCTGCGAATGGGCCGGTCT
>Ga0137409_10002211_pt1 | contig 20992 bp, 18 predicted proteins | sample CZODoug1_16funga_FD_122059 | JGI IMG/M metagenome (GOLD analysis project Ga0137409, IMG submission 122059) | Vadose zone soil fungal communities from Angelo Coast Range Reserve, California, USA - CZODoug1_16fungal (Hybrid Assembly) | ecosystem: Environmental > Terrestrial > Soil > Vadose zone... | reverse complement strand
GTTTTTCCGGCGTGCGGATAGGGGAGGAACGCTGGAACGTTCGCTGGGAAGGCAGTTGCTGGCGCACGAGGAGTATCTTGCGGCTGTCATTTTCTGTCAAGAGTATTTTTGTACTTTTTTTATTTTTGCTCGCAGCGAATCATAACTCTACGCCATACGTTCGCTGTACCAAAGGACACACGCGCCTCCTCGCTCTCCTTTTTTCCGCAAGCTCTTGTGTACTCCCCCGTCCTGCACCGCACCGCTTGTGGTGCCGTCGTCGCCCTTGCAGACGCCGCGCTTTAGCCCGGCCTCTTGGCTTTTCCGCAGACCCGGCACCCGAACTCTTCTGCTTGTCGGATCGTCAAAAAAAATGAGGAATGTCTTACCTCCCTTCTCCCCTTGACATTCCCGCTCCTCCTGCGTATAGGTAGAACTGCTAGGTGTCTCCGATGCCCCAGGAAAAAGTGGAGTTCCTCAAGGGAACTCTCGACATGCTCATCCTCAAGGTTGTCGCCGCCGGTCCCATTCACGGCTACGCCATCTCCCAGCGCATTCAGCAGATTTCCAAGGATTTCTTTCAGGTCCCCCAGGGCTCCCTCTATCCCGCCCTCCACCGTCTCGAGGAGCAGGACTGGCTCGAGGCGCAATGGAAAGACACCTCCACCGGCAGGGAAGCGAAGTTTTACACTCTCACTCGCAAGGGCCGCAAACAGCTTGAGACGGAAGTGCTGAACTGGGAGCGTCTCTCTGACGCCGTCGCGTTGATCCTCCGCACTGCGGAGTAGGAGGCTGCCCATGCGCTGGCTCCGCCGTCTTTGGCACAGGTCGTTGACCGAAAGGCGCCTCGACTCCGAACTCCAATTCCACCTCGAGCAGCAAATCGCTGACTACGTCGCCTCCGGCTTGCCCCCCTGCGAAGCACGCCGCCGCGCCTCCCTCGAATTCGGAGGCCTCGAACGCTTCAAGGAAGAGTGCCGCGAAACCCACTGGGAAAATCACGTGGAAATTCTTGCCCGTGACTTTCGCGTCGCCCTTCGAGGCCTCGCAAGGGATCGCCGCTTCGCGTTTATCGCCATTTTCGCGCTGGCCCTTGGGATCGGCGCATCCACGGCGATTTTTAGCGTGGTGGACAACGCTCTCCTCGAGCCCTTTCCCTACAAAGACTCGCGCCACCTCGTCACGATAAGACTCCACGACCAGGACCAGGCCGACCGTTGGCGCGGCGCCTTCTTGTTTGCCGAAATTCAGGACATCAGGAAGCAGAACCATGTGTTTGACGGCATGGTGGCCAACCTCGAGGACGACATTGTCTACTCGGCCGGCGATGGCAATCTGCAGTTGGGCGGCAACTTCGTTTCTTCAGGCACCTTCGAGTTCTTTGGCGTTGCCCCCTTCCTCGGGCGCTCCCTCGCGGCCGCCGACTATCAGCCTGGCGCTCCTCCTGTTTTCGTCCTGCGTCACGCCACCTGGGTTGGCAAGTTCAATTCCGATCCTTCCTTGATCGGCAAGACGTTTATGCTGAACGGCGTTTCCCGCACGCTCGTTGGCATTGCCGCGCCGCGTTTTGCCTGGGGTGGCGCCGATCTGCGGATGCCGCGCGGGCCGGACGAGCCGAAGGTCCTAAGGGAAGGCGACTTCGCTCGCCACTGGGGAGTTGTCGCCCATCTCAAACCTGGTGTGACCGCTCACGAAGCGTCAGCGGATCTCAACGTCATCGCCCAGGGACTTTCCAGGGTCTACGCGAAAGAGTATCCAAAGCATTTCGCCATGGAGGTTCTATCCTTCGGCTCTGCGGTACTCTCCCCGCGTTTTCGCAACAGCCTCTATGTTTTCCTGGCAGCAGTGGGACTTCTGCTGCTCATCGGTTGTGGCAATGTTGCTAATCTCTTGCTCGCCCGGGCAGCCGCTCGTAAAAAAGAATTTGCCGTGCGTGCGGCCCTGGGAGCAAGCCGCTTCCGTCTCGTACGCCAACTGCTTGCTGAAAGCTTTCTTCTAGCAATCAGCGGCGCGATGCTCGGAATCTTTTTCGCCTGGGCCGGCGTGAAGACCCTTGCTGCGGTGATTCCTGATTTCACCATTGCCTCTGAAACCGTCATCGAAATGAATGGGGCGGTCCTTCTCTTCGCGTTGGTTGTTGGCGTTAGCACTGTTTTTCTTTTCGGCCTGGTTCCCGCGCTCCAGGCTTCGCGCTGCGACCTCCACGATTCGCTCCGCGACACCGGCAAGGGAGTCGGACGGACGGTTGGCCGCTCCGGACTGCGCAATGCCGTAATCGTCCTGGAAGTGGCCCTCTCGCTCACGCTGCTTTTCACTGCCGGTCGGTTCATGCGCAGCTTCGTCGCTCTTCAGGAAGTGCCTCTTGGTTTGCGGATCGATCATGTTCTGACCGCGCGTATGCCGCTGCCAGCGGCGCGCTATAAGACCGCTGCTCAACTCACATCCTTCTTCCGGCCCCTCCTGGCCCGTTTGAAGTCCGTGCCGGGCATTGCCTTCGCAGCGGAAACCAGCACGCTTCCGCCCTACGGCGGAATTCGCAGTGAAGTGGAAGTCCCCGGCAAAGCGCACACGGAGAAATGGGACACCCTGTTTCAGCTTTGCAGCGAGGATTATTTCTCGGTGCTGCGCATTCAATTCCTCGATGGCCGTTCTTTCACCGAGGCCGAAGTCAATGACGTCAGGAAGGTTGCGGTCATCAATCAAACATTCCGGCGTCGCTACTTCGGAGATGAAAATCCCATCGGCCGCCGCATCCAGTTGAAGGAGTTGAAAGAGTTTTCAGATCCCTTGAACGACACTTGGTTTGAGGTGATCGGTGTGGTGGCCGATGTGCGAAATCAGGGTTTGCAGGAACCTCTCTGGCCGGAGGCCTGGATTCCCTACACCGTTACCGGATCATTCATGCGCGGCATCCTCGTGCGTACCACGAACGAGCCCAAGTCCATGATCAAAGCCGTTGGCAAGGAAATTTGGGCCACCGATCCGAGCGTGGCCATGGCGCAGCCCGAGACTCTTGAATACTTTCTCAATCTCTTTACTTTTGCCCAGCCGCGCTTCGGGCTCTGGCTGGTCACCATATTTGCTGCCATCGGTTTGCTGTTAGTCACCATCGGCGTGTACAGCGTGATTGCCTACACCACGTCGCGCCGCACTCACGAAATCGGCATTCGAATCGCTCTCGGCGCCGCCCGAGCCGATGTCCTGAACATGGTCCTTCGAAAAGGCCTCCAACTTGTACTGGCAGGCATCGCTATTGGGCTAGCCGTGAGTTTCGCCCTTTCTCGGCTCATCATCAGCCAGCTTTGGGGTGTATCCGCTACGACCGTCTCACCCTCTTCTCGGTGGCCGTCCTGCTCCTTGCCGTTGGTCTGATCGCGTGCTGGATCCCCGGCCGGCGCGCTACCCGGGTAAACCCCTCCACCGCCCTCCGCTACGAATAGTCAGAAATTTAGTCTTGCCTGCATTTTTCCTGGAACATTTTGATAGATAGAACGTCTATGTATACAGGTAGAAGTCCTACAGGTAGAATTTTTACCCGCCGGTCTCCTGCCCCGAGCGGCTCGACGCTCTGGCGATTCGAAGGAGGAAATTCATGAAAAGCTTCGATTGGAAGTCTTTGTTCCGGTGGGCCCGCCGGCCCTTCCCTATGTACTTTTTCCTGTTTCTTACTGTTGCGTTCGTTCCTGCGAGCCTTCGTGCTCAAGAGAATGCCGATTCCACGACCGCACCCTGTGTCCCGCCGGGGCTGGCTCAGTTGATCGCGCCCGATGGCCGCATCGTTCGCGTAAACCCTGTCCGGGAGCAAGCCGGCAACGAGACGCGCACAGCTGAAACTGTGGCAACAGTCGGTGCCACACCGAGCACCCCAGGCGGCCGCGCCGCCAGGGAAGCGCTCAAAATCTTTGAAAGGGAGGCACGCCAGGGGCGTCCCGCCGCCATGGTAAATCTTGCCGTGTCCTTTCTGGCCGGTTGGGGTACGCAGCCGAACGCTGGAGCGGCCGTGTACTGGCTGCAGGCAGCTGCCAATCGAGCCTACGCGCCGGCCTTTTATAACCTCGGCATCCTCTACTTTAAGGGCTGTGGCGTGCGCCAGGACTACGCCGAAGCGCTTCGCTTCTTTGACCAGGGTTCACGTGGCGGCGACGCCGCATCTGAGGTGAATCTAGGCTACATGTACGATCGCGGCCTCGGGGTCATCCAGGATCACGCTATAGCTGCCTCCTGGTATCGCAAGGCTGCCGAACGCGGTGATCCACAAGCTCAGTACAACCTGGCTGATCTGTATCTCCACGCGGAAGGCGTTCCTCACAACGAGGCTGCTGCCTTCGCGTGGTTCCAGAGAGCCGCTCTTCAGGGCCACACTAGCGCGCGCATCATGCTCGGCTCTATGTACGCCCTCGGCCGCGGCACGCCAAAAGATGTGCAATCCGCTTATCTTTGGATCTCCGCCGCCGCTTTGCAAGGCGACACCCGCGGCAACGCCACGCTCCTGTCGCTCGAGCCTCAATTAACTCCCGCCCAGCTGCCGAAGCAAGGCTGCGGGCCCGATCACTTGGTCTCAGTTCCCCGCCTTCGCCTGACGTCGCCTTGCTCCATTGATCGCGGGTGGCAGGCCCTTAGTCGCTGGGCCGGGTGACCCATCCATGCGCAGGAAGAGTGTGGATTTTCTCTTATCCCTATTCCATTTTCTTGTCTGCGTGGATGCGGTCAGCGGGGACTTCGACCTCGGTAACGCCGCGGAAAGAGAACAAGAGTTTTACGAGGTACTTGGGTGGCTGTTGCGAAGTCTGTTTCACAATGTGACCAACAGCGTCGGTGACCGCGGCCTGGAACATCACGCCCTCGGCCTGCAGGCCGGCTAGGTTCACACGCACAAGTTGGCCCGGTTGCAACATGATTCGAAGATCCTCCCGCTGCGCGCCGTCAAATGCAAGCCGTCTCGGACACTGTTTCCGGAATAGAACATGGAAACTCGCCTTGGCGGGTCTAAAGACCCGCCACTACAGGGGCCGGGCTCAGCCAATCATCTCCGTCCGCGTAACATCGCGCGGCTGATCGAGCAGCGCATCCACGCGTTCAAGGAACCGCACCGTATGCGGCAATCCCGCGTGGGCTTGGAATGCGGCCTCATCCACCCAGCGCGAATGAATGTAGAAGAGCCGGCGGTTTCGCATCGAGCGGAAGGTGTGGAAACTGAGGCAACCGGCCTCCTCCCGCGAAGGCCCGGTCACTTCGCGCAACGCCTCCTCCACCGCACTCTCTTCCCCCTCACGCGCATGCAGCCGCACGAAAGTGTATTGCTCCAGGCTCCCTCCGTTTCCCTACTTCATTCCTTCCTGCCTCTCACGGTACACTACTGCTCATTTTGGGGGAGAGTCGAAGAGAGGGCACGATCCCGACAAGGTCGGGACAGGTGTATCGTGCCCCTACGGGGCAGAAGAAGCGAAGAGCCGGGCTTCCCGAGCGGGTCCCCGACATGGTCGGGGCAGGCGGGATGAATTCCGCCCGCCTTTACCCCTGGAGACCAAAGAACCGGTCCGAAGACCGGCCACCACACTGGGAGAGACCGATGCCGACACGCGAGGACGCCTGGACACTGCTGTGCGAATACACCGCTTCGGAGAGCTTGCGCAAACACATGCTGGCGGTCGAGGCGTGTGTGCGGGCTTATGCGCGCAAGTCGGGCGCTGATGAAGAGGCCTGGGGGCTGGCCGCGCTGCTGCACGATTTCGACTACGAGCGCTGGCCCAACCAGGAGCACGCCGCCGAGCAGGGGCATCCGTCCGAAGGCGCAAAGATTTTGCGCGAAATGGGCTATTCCGAGGAGATTGTCCGCGCGATCATTTCTCACGCGGACTATTGCAACGTGCCGCGCCAATCCGCGCTGGAGCACACGCTCTTCGCCTGCGACGAGCTGGCCGGCTTCCTGACCGCTTGCGCGTACGTGCGCCCGTCGAAAAGCATTTTGGATCTGGAAGTGGATTCGGTGAAGCGCCGCATGAAAGACAAACTCTTCGCCAAGGGCGTGTCGCGCGAGGACGTGCGCAAGGGCGCCGAGGAACTTGGCGTGCCGCTGGAAGAGCACATCGCCTTCTGCATCGGCGCTCTGCGGGAGCACGCCGACGCATTGGGGCTGCGCGGATCTCTCTGATGGGGCCCGGCTCGCTCTGAGATTTATGAAAACGGGCAGTCAGAATCAGCGGTGGGCGTACAACACCAGCGCGGCGCCGAACAACATGCTGGCGATCACCAAAGTGACCACCGCGGCTGTGAACCACCTGGAAGTGAGCGCCGCGCGGAAATAGGACGCCGTGCTTTCCGTGCGTTCCCAGAGCGCCGCGACGGACGAGAGTCCCGCCGGCTTCGGGGCCGGAGGCGTTTGAGGCGCAACCGCCTGGTCGGCGTATTCTACTTTGGCAACAAAGCAGTAGCCCTTGCGCGGAATGGTATCCACGAACGCGGGCTGATCCGGGGAATCGCCGAGAACTTGCCGGAGCTTGTTCACAGTGGTGTTCACGTTGGCATCGTAGTTGACGTGGGTGTCCGACGGCCAGAGCTGCATGCGCAGCTCTTCGCGAGTTACGATTTCGCCCGGCTTTTGAAGGAGCGCAAGGAGGGCCTGATAGACCTTGCCCTGCAGCTTAACCCGCGTCCCGTCCTTGAAAAGTTCTTCTCGCTTTAAGTCCAGATGAAACGCGCCAAAACAGGCATAACGCGAGGAAGCGAATGCGGGGTTATTCGAACCTTCGTGCTCTTCCGGCGGTGCGTGGGGCCCAGTTGCGTACTCATAGAAATCACCCCTGCTCACAACCCTAGACCGATTGAACATACGGTTTATTCCACTCGGAGAATGGCGCCCGACCGGGCCATGGATGCCTTCACTTGACATCGCGTTGCGGTCAGTTATATCTTAAGATGTATATACAAGTCAAGCTTGAGATGCCGGAAATGAAAAAGAATCCCTCCCCATTGGACCTGAACGGAACGGGCTACTGCGCTTCGTTCAACTTTCGCAAGACCGCGCGGGCCGTCACGCGACTGTACGACATGGCGCTGCAGGAATCGGGCATCCGCTCGACGCAGTTCGCCATATTAGTGGGCATCGCCAAAAACCAGCCGGTTTGCATCGGGGCTCTCGCGGACGTGCTCGTCATCGACAGCACGACACTGACGAGGAGTTTACGGCTCTTGCAGAAAGAGGGACTCGTCGCCGTTTCGAATCGTGCCGCCATGCGACAGCGTTTTTTGACAATTACGGCAAAAGGAGAGCGCACGCTTGGGCACAGCCTGCCCGCCTGGCGCGCGGCGCACGCGCATTTTGTCGCGACGGTAGGCTCAGAATATTGGATGGAGTTGCGGAACGAACTCGAGAGACTCGCTCACGTCGTCGGCGGGCTAGAGAAACCGCAGAAAGACGTTCGCGCGTTGATGCCTGGCAACTCCTGATTCCAGCGCCTGTGGGTCGAGTCAGTTCGGCAGCAACCCGTAAACTTCGAGTTCTCCCAGCACGGTCGAGTCGTTGCCTCGTGTTCCGAGATACACCTTGCCGTTGGCAACGGTGGGCACTGTAAACTTGACCGCGCGACCAGCCTGATCGCGATTCCCCCCAGCCTGCGTGCTGTTCCACAATTCATGGCCCAGATTCGCGGCGTCGTAAGCGTGCAGGACGGCCGGACCGCATCCGGGCGATTGAGTCGTGCAGTACTTACTATTGTCAGCGGCCCAGACAATGCCAGAAGCCGTGCCGTTCGAGGAGAGCGAAGGCGTGGCTCCCGGAAAACCGAAGGTCGCGGCGGATTGCGACGACGGCGCGCCGTTGAACTTTCCGGTCGCCGGATTGAAGACGTACTGCTTGAGCGCGCCGATGGGTGCGACGTACAAATTGTTCTGCCAGAAAACGGGCGTCGAGAAAATGCTGTTCCCAGCGTTGATGGTTTGAACCACGTTGTTGGTACTGCTGTTGAAGCTGCCCATGTTTTCGCGGTTCAGCAGAAAAAGATTGCCCTGCTTTCCTCCGCCGATCACCAGGTGAGGCACGGGACCGCCGGATGGATCGACTAGGATGGTTGCCGCGCCAGACCCAAAGTCCGTGTCATTGGCATCGAGTGTGGCCTGATCGAGCGGCGTGAAGTAGTCGGCCACGCTCAGTCCGCTCGCGGTACTTAATTTCACGACGCTATCGCCGTAGTTCGATCCGCCCGGAGTATTTGCATCGAACGTCCCATTTCCGGTGATGAAATAGAGATTGCCGCTGGCATCGACCGCCGGGGCTCCGCCGCCCATCCAGATACCGCCGCGGGAGTACGACAGCGTTCCGACGTGATTGGGCGTCGAATTGAACACCGCATTCGTCACTTGCGCGAGTGTTGACGCACTGAACCCGATCATCCAGCCGTGATACGGATCGCGATCTTCATGTGAGGCCCAGCTGACGTAGATCACGCCGTTGGACAACACCAGGCCTGGCCGTTGGTTTTCATACTTCGGGTCAAATGCTACTCGTCCATTCACCGATCCATCGCCGGTACCCGCAACCGAAATGGAGGTGTCGATGCTACGCGGCGGCGTGACCCTTTCGTTCCCGGTGGTTAGGTCCAGCGCATGCAATCGCTGGAAGAATTGGGTGCTGGGGTTCACGGACTTGCTGACGACGTAGATGGTATTCGTGCTCGGATCAATCACGGGCGTGCCAGTCACACCCACCTCTGGAGTAATGTCGCCGAACCCGTTGCCAACGAGCCCTCCGGTGGCTCCGGACGGCACGGATGTTTCGTTGGCTGTTCCGCCGTGTGCGGAATCGAGAAGGTTTGTGTGCCATAGCGTGGTGCACGGACTGGCATCCGCATCAAACGCATACACGCTGTTGTGCTGGGTGGCCACCACGATCACGTTATGCGGCATTCCGCTGATCGTCACGCGCGGCACCCAGAGCGGCTGGGTGTAAATGGCGCCGTCGGCTTGACACGAGAATAGCTTACCGAAAGTCGTGGTCGTCACGAGCGCTGTCGTCAAGGCATACTCTTTGATATTCGAGCCGTCGCGCAACAGGTTATTGTGATAGGTCAGCACGCCGGGCAAATCGGTCACAGCGATGGTTGCCGAGGCGCTCTTGGTCACGTCGGCGGCGCTTGTTGCTGTAAGCGTGTAAACGCCCGCAGCCGGTGGCGCCACATAGGTCGCGGACGCCGTAGTTGTATTCGTGAACGTGCCGCAAGCGGATCCGGAGCAGCCGCTCCCTGACGCCGACCACGTAACGCCCGCATTCCCAACGTCATTTATCACGGTTGCAGTGATCGCGAGCGTCTGAGCTACCGCAAGACCGCCGCGCTTCGGCGAAATGGTGACGCTCACGCTGCCGCCCGAGGACGTGACCGTGATTGTCGCGCTTGCGCTTTTGCTCGTATCGCGCACCGATCTTGCCGTCAATGTCACCGTCGGATTGACAGGCACCGTTGCGGGAGCCGCATACGTCACCGTCGTGGCCGTTTGCCCTGAGAGCGCTCCACAGGCGGGCGCACAGCTGCTGCCAGACTGGGACAGAGCCCAAGTCACGCCCTGGCTCGCGGGATCATTGGCCACCGATGCCGTGAATTGTTGCGTCGCCGAAACGTTGAGCGAGGCACTGGTGGGGGAGATTGTGACCGACACGGGCGATGTGACCGTGATGGTCGCGCTCGCACTTTTGCTCGTATCGCGCACCGATCTTGCCGTCAATGTCACCGTCGGATTGACAGGCACCGTTGCGGGAGCCGTATACGTCACCGTCGTGGCCGTTTGCCCTGAGAGCGCTCCACACGCGGGCGCACAGTTGCTGCCGGACTGGGCCAGACTCCAGGTTACGCCCTGGTTCGCAGAATCGTTCGTCACCGCTGCCGTGAATTGCCTGGCGCTCGAAACGTTCAACGAGGCGCTGGTGGGGGAGATTGTGACCGACACGGACGATGTCACCGTGACCGTGATCGTCGCAGTGGCTGATCTTGTGCTATTCGAGACCGAGGTTGCTGTCAGTTTCACCGTAGCCGGGGTTGGCACGGTGCTTGGCGCCCGGTACGTAATTGGCGTTCCAGACGCGCTGGAAGTTGCCGAAAGCGTTCCGCAGGCGCTTCCGGTGCACCCGGCGCCCGAAAGCGTCCAGAGCACTCCGCGATTTCTCCAGTCTCTTCGAACCGTGGCCGTAAATTGTTGCGTGCCAGTGCCAACTTGAACGCTCGCGCTTGCCGGGGACACGCTTACGGTGATCCGCGTCTGCGCGGTGCTTCCTGGCGCGCACATGAAGGCACCGAGTCCCAATGCCATCATCGTTGTCGTTGCGAATTTCCGGACTGAAATCCAGTTCGAATGAGCAAACATGGACGCCCCCTTCGGCAAGACCTAGCAGAGACGAAGCACCAATTTGCGAACCGGGGATCTGCTGGCGAATCCTTGTGGCAGATTATATCCAAGACTGCCCCACGGTGCCGATAGAACGAGAGGACAGTGGCCCGAATTCGCCGCGCTGTCCCAAAGCACAGTCAGGTCAAATGGACCCAGCGCTGGCGTGCACACGCGATTTCGCGGGAGGGGCAAAACAGGCTAGAATTGAGAGGAATGCTTACACAGATTGAAGGATTTGACGCTGTCGCCAGCCGCCATCCGCGCCGCAAGACGTATGGCGTGAAGGTGGGACACGTGCGCGTGGGCGGAGGCGCGCCCATCGTCGTGCAGTCCATGACGAATACGGATACGGCGGACATCGAAACCACGTTGAAGCAGACGCTGGGGCTGGCTGAGGCAGGCTCGGAGATTGTGCGGTGGACGGTCAACGTGCCGGAAGCGGCAGCGGCGGTGCCGGAAACTAAGAGGCGGATGCTGGATGCCGGATGCAGCGCGCCGATCATCGGAGACTTTCACTACAACGGGCACGTGCTGCTGACGAAGTATCCCGAATGCGCGAAAGCGCTGGACAAATACCGCATCAATCCGGGAAATGTCGGCGCGGGGCAGCGCCGCGACGAGCAATTCTCTACCATCTGCAAAATTGCCGTTGATAACGGCAAGCCCGTTCGAATCGGCGTTAATGGCGGCTCGCTGAATCAAGAGCTGGTCATGCGCAAGATGCAGGAAAACACGGACAAGAATCTCGGCAAAGAGTCCGAAGAGATCATCAACGATTGCATGGTGCTTTCGGCGCTGCAATCCACGGAGCTGGCGCTGGAGTCCGGGTTGCGGCACGACCAGATCATTATTTCGTGCAAAACTTCGCGGCCGCGCGACCTCATCACCGTGTACCGCGATCTTTCGGCGAAGACCGAACAGCCGCTGCACCTGGGCCTCACCGAGGCCGGGATGGGCATGAAGGGGCAGATCTGGTCGGCGGCATCGCTGGGCGTGCTTCTCTACGAAGGCATTGGCGATACGATTCGAATTTCGCTTACGCCCAAACCGGGTGGCGACCGACGCGAAGAAGTTTACGCCGCGTGCGAACTTCTGCAGGCGCTGGGGCTGCGGTCGTTTGCGCCCAGCGTGACGGCGTGCCCCGGCTGCGGCCGAACCACGAGCACCACGTTCCAGGAATTGGCTGAGGCGATTCAAGGCTACATCCGCGACAGCATGCCTATCTGGAAAACGCAATACGAAGGCGTTGAAGAGATGACCCTCGCGGTGATGGGGTGCATCGTCAATGGACCCGGGGAATCGAAGGCCGCCAACATCGGCATCAGCCTGCCCGGCACGGGCGAAGCGCCGCGCTGCCCCGTTTACATTGACGGGCAGAAGGACGTCACGCTGGAGGGCACATACGACGAGCTGGCGACCGCGTTTCAAGCGCTCGTCGACAATTACATCGCGAGGAAGTACCCACGCAAGACAGCCGAAGTCGCCCCCGCCCGCTAACCCCCCGTTTGTTACGAGCCGCTGAGCAGAGTTGCGAGGAATTGTAAAAAATACGAGCTAGCCGAGCCACTGCGGATTGTGGACGGTGCCGTCGAAGTTGTTCGTGGTCTTGTAGCCTTCGAACTGGCCTTCGCGAGCGGCTTGTTCTGTCTTGGCAAGAAGAGCGGCGGACTCAGCCGTGGTCAGCGGCTTGAAATTCCGCGCGACATCGAGGGCTTGCTGCAGGTTGGCAAGGGATTCGCAACCGGTGATGACGACACTGGTGGGCAAGCTCATGGCGTAGCGGAGACACTCGACGGCAGAGACCGTGTTGCTTTTGAGAAGGATTCCGGCACCCATGGGCTTCATGCCGAGAACGCCAATTTCATTTTTCACGAGGACGGGCAGGACTTTTTGTCCAAAACTCTCGTAGTGAGCGTCCATGGCGTTGAGAGGCATTTGGACGGCATCGAAATGAAATTGATGCGTGGCAGCGGTTTCGAGCATGTGCAGGTGCATCGCGGGGTTCTTGTGACCGGTGAAACCAATGAAGCGGACCTTGCCGGCTTTCTTCGCTTCGAGGACGACTTCCATGCCGCCACCGGGTGCGAAGATGCGCTCCGGGTCGGTCATTCGAATGACTTCGTGGAATTGGAGAAGATCGATGTGGTCGGTCTGGAGGCGGCGGAGAGATTCATCGAGCTGCGCGGCGGCGGCCTTCCTGGTCTGGCCGTCGATTTTGGTCATGAGGAAGGCCTTCTGGCGATAGCCGTCGCGCAGCGCCTTGCCCATGCGGATTTCACTGTTGCCGTCGTGGTAGTCCCAGCAGTTGTCGAGGAAGTTGATACCGCCATCGAGCGCGGTGCGGATGATGCGGACGCTTTCCTGTTCGTCGGACTGGATACCGAGATGCCAGCCGCCCAGGCCGACGATAGAGACGCGTTCGCCGCTGCGGCCGAGCTTGCGATAGGGAATGCCGTTTTCGGCGCCGGCGGCCCAGAGTTCAGCGCCGGCGACTCCGGCCAGGAGTGACGTCGTCAGCACAGTACTCAGGAATTCGCGACGGGTTAGGTCCTCCGGGGCGGACTGGAAGAAAGAACGTGTCGGGCGTTCCATAGGGATCTCCTCCCAGAAAGTTCTCAGGGTAGTTCCCAGGATTGCAAAGTGCAAGGCGAAGTTTGCACCGGCGAAGTTTGCGCCGGTGAAGAAAAAGACGCCGCACGGCGGTTGACCTTGCAGTCTGATTTCAGCGTCCTATTTCCGGACCCGAGGCTCTTCTCATGAGCTAGAGTAGTGGCCGCAGTGTGCATGGCGGATATGCTAGAATTTTCCGATCGTTCGTACGCCTGCATTACAGGAAATCGCTTTGAAAATCAGCCGGGAAGATGTGTTGCGGGTGGCGGAGCTGGCCTATCTCGACCTCAGCGAGGCCGAGCTGGAGACGTACCGCGCGCAAATTGACGAGATACTGGAATACATCGGGAAGCTAAACGAGCTGGACACGGCCAAGGTCGAGCCCATGGCGCAGGTGTTGAGCGACGACCAGACGGCCGACGCCACGCTGCGAGAGGACCTGATTGTGCCGTGTGCGGTGGCCGAGGACGTCCTGAAGCATGCGCCGGACCCAGAGCCGCCGTATTTCAGGGTGCCGAAGGTCATCGAAAGATGAAGTAAAGGACCTTAAGGGGGTAAAGGAAGTAAAGGATGAAGTGCACGGGGCGGCTGTGGAGTTCACTTAGGGGCTTCACTGAAGGCTGAGTAAAGAGAACATATGACTGCGAGTTGGACAATCGAGGGAGTGCAGGAAGCGCTGGCGGCGAAGAAGATTTCGGCGCGCGAGCTGGCTGCGGATTTTTACAAGCGGATCGAATCGCGGAATCCGGAGCTGAACGCTTTCCTGACGCTTTCGCCGGAGCGGGCCCGGAGGCAAACAGACAGAATCGATGCGCTGGTTGCTGGAGGCAAGCCTCTGCCGCCGCTGGCAGGCGTGCCGGTGGCCGTCAAGGACGTCATCAGTACGCGCGGGATAAAGACGACGTGCGGTTCAAAGATTTTGCAGAACTATGTTCCGCCGTACGATGCGACCGCGGTTGAACGACTGGAGGCGGCTGGCGCGGTTATTCTGGGAAAAACCAACTGCGACGAATTCGCAATGGGGAGTTCGAATGAGAATTCCGCGTATGGGCCGGTGAAGAATCCCCTCGCGCAGGATCGCGTGCCTGGAGGATCGAGCGGAGGTTCGGCGGCGGTGGTGGCGGCGGGACTGGCGGTGGCGTCTCTCGGGACGGATACGGGTGGTTCCATCCGGCAACCGGGCTCGTTTTGTGGAATCCCCGCGATGATGGGGAGCTATGGCCGCGTTTCGCGGTATGGACTGATCGCGTTTGCGTCCTCGCTGGACCGAATTGGCCCCTTCGCGACCAATGTGAAAGACGTCGCGGCAATTCTGCAAGTGATCGCCGGACGCGACCCGCACGACTCGACTTCGACGACGGCGCCGGTCCCCGATTACCGGGCGGAACTTGGGAAGCCCGTGAAAGGGCTGCGGCTGGGCATCCCCAAGGAGTATTTCGGCGAAGGCATGAATGCGGGAGTACGGAAAAAGATCGAAGCGGGGATCGAAGTTTTCAAAAAACTGGGATGCCAACTGGTCGAGATTCGCATGCCGCATACGGACTATGCGATCGCGACCTACTACATCATCGCGACGGCGGAAGCGAGTTCCAACCTGGCGCGGTACGACGGCGTGCGGTATGGATTGCGCGTGGATGACGATTCCCTGCTCGCGATGTATCGCAAGACGCGGGGCGCCGGATTTGGCGCGGAGGTGAAGCGCCGCATCGTGCTCGGCACGTACGTGCTTTCGGCGGGCTATTACGACGCCTACTACTTGAAGGGACAGAAGGTTCGTTCGCTGATAGCCCAGGATTTCCGCGATGCGTTTACCAAGGTGGATGCGATCCTAACGCCAACTTCTCCGGTTCCACCGTTCAAATTGGGTGAACGCACGGACGACCCACTGCAGATGTATCTTGCTGATATATATACAGTTACGGGTTCGCTGGCAGGGGTCCCGGGGATCTCCGTACCTTGCGGCAAGATCGACGGAAAGCTGCCTGTGGGCCTGCAAATCTTTGGAGCGGCTTTTGGAGAGGCGCGCGTCCTGCAACTGGCCCATGCCTTCGAGCAGGCCGGCGGAGCCGCTGTCTAAGGCCTTTGCGCGTGGATGGATGAGACCGTGCCATCACTTGCGACCATTGTCGAGAATCTGGCTCGCGCGCAAAGCGAACTTCTGCGCGCCGCGGAGGCCGTCCCTAAGGACCAGTGGAAAACGAGGCCTGCCGAAGGGCGCTGGTCGGCCGGCGAAATGATCGGCCACCTGAACGCGGTCGAGAGGACTATCCTTAGTCGCGCCGACAAGCTTCTGCAAAAACCCCCGAAATCGCCGCCCTTTTTTAAGCGGCTTCATATTTCGATGATCATGGTCGAAGCACGCGTGATCCGGCTCAAGACGCCGAAGTCGCTCGACGTCCAGACGATCCGCGAGAAAAAAGAGATGCTGGCGGAATTGCGTGGAGTGCGGGAGCGAACGCTGGCGCTCATCGAAGAGACGAGGGGCCATGACCTCAGTAAATACAGTATGGCGCATCCGTTTCTGGGGACGCTGAACGCGTATGAGTGGCTCCAATTCATCGCCTCGCATGAGATACGGCACACGAAACAGGATGCGCGAGATTGCCGGGACCCTACCGAAAACAGTAACAAGTTTGCATTAGTAGAACTTTTTTACCACTCTGCTGGGCTTTGCTTTCCCTTCGTACTACCCACAGGAGTTGGGGAAAAGTGTGGGAAAAGGCCTGGTTTACTGGGCTTTAGGGAGAAAGTACTAGAGGGATAGTTTTTCCCTGGAAGAACGGAACGACTATTGCTCGGAATTGTTACAGCCGATACGATACTTCCAGCATCAAAGGAAGTGTAGAGGTAGCGGGCGGAGCAGAGGAGCCAGGCCATGGTTACCGTGAAGTCGAGCCAAAAGATCTTCACCGATTCAGAAGTCGCCAACTTGACGGGTATTTGCGTCGAGCATGTGCACAATTTTGCGAAGAGCCGCCACTTGGGCTTCATCGCGCGGGCAGCGGAAGCGGCCGGCATCAACGCCGATCAATGGCTGTTCACGCTTTCGGATCTGATGGTTCTGGTGACGCTGTTTCCGAAATGCACGCACTAAAGCATTAGAAAGAAATTGATTTTTGCGTGGCTTCCTGGCTTGGCCGGGGAGCCATTTGTGTTTTGGGGGCATCAAAACGGCAGGTTGCAGGTTCGGAAGGCCCGGGGGTATGCTCACGGTAGGGGCAAACTGAGCTGACTCGGATGCATCGTATACCCAAGGAACGACGGATGGGATCACCCAGAATACTCGGGCTCGTCTACTGCGCTGTCCTGGCGAGTTGGATAGGCTTGCCCGGTTACTCCCAGTCGGCGAGCGGTACGCCGGCCAAACAAGGGCACCCCCCCACAGAGAAGCAAGCGAGCAGTAAGGACGCGCAGGCTGGAGTGCCTGCCTTGCCGCGAGGAAAAAAGCTCGTTCTGAAGGATGGAAGCTTTCAACTAGTTCGGGATTATCAGCGGACCGGGGAGCGGGTCCGCTACCTGAGCGCGGAGCGGGGCGATTGGGAAGAGATCCCCGCAGCAATGGTGGATTGGGACGCGACGGCCAAGGCCGCGGCAGCCGAGCAGGCCGACGAGGATGCACTTGCCAAAAAAATTCATGCGCAGGAGCAAGCCCAGAGAATTGAGACGATTATGGATGTGGACGCGAGCCTGCAGGTGGCAACGGGAGTCTTCCTGCCGCCCGGAGAGGGGATGTTTCTCATCGACGGAAAATCCGTGAAGCCTCTGGAGCAGGTGGGGTCGCAGATCAAGAGGGACAAAAAGCAGTATCTAAAGCAGGTGCTTTCGCCGATTCCGATTATTCCCAGCAAGCAAAACGTGGAAATTCCCGGAACCAGGGCCAGGATCCGGGTGACGAGTGGGCAAGCGGAGTTTTATTTGCGCGAAGCACCACCGGATCCGGACCGCACGACGCCCATCGTGAAGAGCAGCCGGCCGGGTGAATCCGGGCCGGAGGTGGAGCTCCTGCGGGCGACTGTGAAGGGCAACCAGCGGCAGTTGGAATCGATCAAGAGTCTTTTCGGAGAGCACTTGGAGGAAAAGCGCAATGTGATTTCGATCCAGCGATGGGAAATTGCGCCTACCGTCTTTCGCTTCACAATAAGCGAGCCCCTGCCACCGGGCGAATATGCGCTGACGGAGATCCTGCCGGATGGAATGAACCTCTTCGTGTGGGATTTTGGGGTGGACCCGGCCACGGGCGCAAAGCCATCGACGCCGCTAAAAAAGAAAAACTAACTCTGAAATCGAGGATCGCACAGGACGATCAGAGTCAAGCAAATCCTGCCGCCTTCGAGGGAGCACCGAGAGAAAATCCCTATGTACGGCGCGTTTCCGCCGGAGCATCCGTCAGAACCCCCTTCAACAGAACGAGCACGTCAGAAATGCGGAATGGTTTTTGGAGACAAACGGGCTCGGCGCTGCCGGCAGTTACCTGACTACTTTCAACCAAATCGCCGGTCATGTAGATGACCGCCGGTCTTTGGGGTCCCGCGGTCTCGAGGATGCGGCTGGCAGCGTCGCGGCCGTCCACCATGAAGCCGCCGGAGGAGAGATGCAGGTCGCAGAGAAACACGTCGTAGGTGGAGCGCCCGAGATGGGCGAGAGCCTCCTCGGTGGTCGCGGCACAATCCACGCGCAAGCCCTGGGCAGAGAGGCCTTCCTGAAGAAGCATCCGTAGGCTCTCTTCATCGTCCAGAACGAGTACCGCGCGGCCCCTGAGAACATCGGCCGCCGGCCGAACCGCTCCAGAAGAGGCGACCCCGGCTTCCGAAGGAGCGGAAAGTGTATCGGGATGCTGATCGGCCGCGACCGGGAGATAGATGGTGAAGGCCGAGCCGCCGGCGGGAAGTATTTCGGCTTCGATGTTTCCCCCATGTTCGCGAATGATGGACATGCAAATGCTGAGCCCCAGGCCGGTGCCGCCGCCGGGACGCTTGGTAGTGTAAAAGGGGTCGAAGATGCGCGGAAGCGCTTCGGGGCGGATGCCGACGCCGTCATCTTGAACGGTAATCGAAAGTTGCTTACCGTTGCGGCCGGCACGAATCCGAATGCGGCCGGTGTCGCGGACTTCGCGGATGGCCTGTTCGGCGTTGGTGACCAGGTTCAGAATGACCTGAATGAGTTGGTTGGCGTCCCCGATGACGGCGGGAAGATCGGTTTCTGGATGGAAATCTACCTCGATATTGTTGCGGCGCAAAGAGTGTTCTTGCAACTGGAGCGTGCGCTCGAGAAGGTTGTTAAGGTCGAGGGGCCTTTTCAGGGGCGAAGCGGGGCGTGAGAATTCGAGAAGATTCTGGACGATGCGCGCGGCGCGGCGGGCTTGCCGGTGGGTCAGTTCCAGTTGGCGTCTGGTGGAATCATCGGCCCCTTCACGCTCGCGGAGAAGCTCGGTAACGCCAAGGATGGCAGTAAGGGGATTGTTCAGCTCATGGGCGACGCCGGCAAGCATCTGTCCCATCGCGGCTAGTTTCTCCGACTGGATGAGCTGTTCCTCCAGACGCTTGAGCTCGGTAACGTCGCGGCCGGAGAGAACCACGCCCTCGATATTGCCCTTTTCATCGGATAAAGGACTGAAATTGAAACGAATCCGGCGCCACTCTCCCAGCTTGTGGCGCACGCGAACTTCCAGCGAGGCAAAGGTTTGCGTACCAGCGATTACGTCTTTGTAGAGCGACAGGACGGCGGGCAAGTCCTCTGGATGGGTACGGTCGCCAAATGCCATGTGCTGCGTGTCTTCGACCTCGTACCCGAGAACGTCTTTGGAACGAGGACTCACAAATGTGTAATGGCCCGCCGTATCGAGCACCAGGATGAGATCAGGGAAGTTATCGACGAGGCGGCGGGCAAATTCCTGCTGCTGGTGGAGGCGGCGCTCCATCTCGCGGCGTTCGGTGATGTCCATGAGCGCGCCTTGATAACGCACCACGCGGCCAGAGTTGTCGCGAACGGCGGCAGCCGTGTTCAGGCACACGACGGAAGTGCCGTCCTTGCGAACCAGCGTGATCTCGCGGCCCTGAATCAACGGCTGACGGTCGACCTCGTCCTGGACGGTCTTTCGCTCTGCCCGATCGACGAAGATTTCCGGAACCCGTATTTTCAACAATTCTTCCTTGGAACCGTAGCCCAGCATGCGCACCAGCGCAGGATTGACGTCCACAATGGCTCCGTCCGGCGTGGTGATGTAGATGCCTTCCTGGAGCGATTCGAAGAGTTCCGTGAAACGTGCTTCGTTTTTGCGGAGTGCCGTGACGTCACGCCCAAGAACGGTGATGCCCTGGACTTCGCCGCCGCGCATCATGGCATGCGCGACACAATCGAAATAGAACACCGAAGATTGACTCTTCAGGCGCACCTGGACAACACCCTCCCATTGGCGGCGCTCCAGGAAGCGCGGCATCGCGCGTTTCACGAGTTCGGTCGCATCACCGCCGCTCTCCTGCACGAATTCGGTCAACGGCCTGCCGATAATCTGCTGGAAGGGCGTGCCGACGAGATCCGAAAAACTGCGGTTGACGGCGCGGATCTGGCCGTCGAGGTTGAGGGCCAGCAGAACATCGTCGAAAGAGTCAATCAGATCGCGATAGCCCTGCTGAGACCGTGCAATGATGTCGAAGAGCTGATCGAGTTGCTTGTCGCTAGGAGGCGCCTCATCGCGCTGTTCCAGGCCGTGCATGAGGCCGCGCAGCTCGGAAATCTCCGAGGTCTTCCTCCACATGTAAGCCCCGAACAGGGCAATGACAACGACGAGGAGGACGTGCGGCAAGGCCTCGAAGCGGTGGGCGAAGGAACGGATTGCAGCCCATGAAGTCCAGGCAAAAAAGACGGCGAGGGCGAAGAGCACAGCGAAGGTGAACTGCCAGAGTTCCCTTTGCCGTTTTTCGAACTGCTCAAAGCGGGAAGAAATCGAAGTACGGCTGCCTGCGCCGGGCGATGAACCACCGGCGGGGCGAGAGCCACGTTGGTTTTCTTCAACCATATCAGCAGGCGTAATCCGTGAGAATCCGGGGCCTTTCGTCGGTGGTGGAGCTTCTACCATTTTAGAAACTCCAACTGGGTTCAGCAATGGGCGCGGTGGCGGGAAGTTCCTGAATTACACCTGTAGGAACCTGGAAATGGGGATAGGGGGGACGGTCGCCCGTCCTCCCCTCCCACACCACCGTCGTACATGCGGGTCCGCATACGGCGGTTCAGCGAGTTGAGCCCTCGCGGGCCGGAGGTTCGAGGCGTCGTTCGCCACAAGGGCTTCGCCACTCTGCAGGTTTCCGTTTCGGCTTCACCGTCTTCTGAACCTGTAAAGCTCAGCCGTAGCTGATTGGCTGGCGCAGTGCCACCCGTGAGTTCGACGTTCTACTACTCGGTCTCACTGTTTGGGCCTTCCTCACTTCCGTGAACATGCACGGCGTACAAGAAAGACGGCGTCCCGTTAATAACGCGACGCCGTCTGATCTTGTCCGCAGGAGCCGTAGGACCCGCAGGAGGGCTAACCCTCTGCGGCGGCGTCCGCCTCGGTGTCCTTCTGGAGGAAGTCGAGCGCAGCCGCTTCTTCGGCGGTGAGCTCGGCGGCTTCCGGAATCTCCTCGATGGGAGCAGGGGCGGGCATTTCCGTCAGCAACTGAATGCTGCGGTAGTGCTCGAGGCCCGTACCAGCGGGGATGAGCCGGCCCATGATGACGTTTTCCTTGAGGCCGCGAAGATAGTCCACCTTGCCGGCGACGGCCGCTTCGGTGAGGACGCGGGTGGTCTCCTGGAAACTCGCTGCGGAGATGAACGAATCAGTCGAGAGCGAGGCCTTGGTGATGCCAAGGAGGAGCGGACGGCCCGTTGCGGGGCGGCCGCCATCGGCGATAACGCGATCGTTTTCCTCGCGGAAGCGGAACTTGTCCACCTGCTCCTCAAGGAGGAACGTGGTATCACCCACGTCCTCGACCTTGACCCAGCGCATCATCTGGCGCGAGATCGTCTCGATGTGCTTGTCGTTGATGTTGACGCC
>Ga0137409_10002210_pt1 | contig 20993 bp, 18 predicted proteins | sample CZODoug1_16funga_FD_122059 | JGI IMG/M metagenome (GOLD analysis project Ga0137409, IMG submission 122059) | Vadose zone soil fungal communities from Angelo Coast Range Reserve, California, USA - CZODoug1_16fungal (Hybrid Assembly) | ecosystem: Environmental > Terrestrial > Soil > Vadose zone... | reverse complement strand
ATGAAGCTGTGGCGGAAGCAGCGCGAGGGAAACACCGGGATGGCGACGAACGGGCACTTCTTGTTGGCGTAGCGCTGGACATATTCGGAGCTCGAATATTCGGCGACGTCGAACTCCTCCCCGCCCGACATGCGATCGAAGATCGGGCGCGGCTGCTCGATGCGGATGAAGTTGAGATCGATGCCGTCGACCGGAACCTCCCCGGTATAGATCGGCTGCATGCGGTCATAGAGCGCGGACGCAAACGTAAGCTGCAACTTGGCCATAGGCGTCGGATTCCCCCGGGCGTCAAACAAACTCGATGTGGGTTAGCACGCCCAAGGCGGGCATGGGAATAGCGAGACTGTATCTCGATGGGGCAGTTGGATTGCAAGCGATACGCGCCCGCGTGACTCGCTGTGCAAAGGGCAGTGCCACAGCGTCCCCTCTCCCGCTTGCGGGGGAGGGACAGGGAGGGGGGACATGCAAGCACCACTATTCGGATCTGCCCCCTCCCCACCCCTCCCCCGCAAGCGGGGGAGGGAGCAGGCCGAGTTCGCGGCACCCACAGTACTCACCTCACCGAAAGATCACACCTCGTCCACCACCGCGTTGCTCAGCACGCCGATCTCCGGCACCTCGACCTCGACCACGTCGCCGGGCTTGAGCCACTTGGGCGGATTGTGATGCCCGCCGGCGCCGGTCGGCGTGCCGGTCCAGATCAGGTCGCCGGGGCGCAGCGTCGCGAAGGTCGAGATGTAGTTGATCAGCCAGGCGAAGCCCCAGGTCAGGCGGTCGGTCGTGTCCTGCTGGCGCAACTCGCCGTTGACGCGTGTGCTCACCCGCAACGGCTTGCCAGGGTCAAGATCATCGGACGGCACGATCCAGGGTCCGAGGCTGCCGGAGGCGTCGAAGTTCTTGCCCTGGGTGATGTTGAGCGTGCCATGCCGCAGCCAGTCGCGGATTGAGCCTTCATTGCCGAGCGTCAAGCCGCCGATATAGGACAGCGCCTTGTCGGTCGGGATGTGGCGGCCTTCCCGCCCCATCACGATGACGATCTCGCCCTCATAGTCGAATTTGTCGGAGACCTTCGGCCGTACGAGCGGCACGCCGGAGCCAACGAGCGAGCTCGGGAAGCGGCAGAACAGGTTCGGATATTTCGGCGCTTCGCGACCGTCTTTGTATTCCGCGTTGCGCTCCGGATAGTTAATGCCGACGCAGATGATCTTTTCAGGCGCCAGGACCGGCGGCAGCAGTTCCACATCGTTGAGCTGATGATCGGCAGGGCCGCTCGCGGCCGCGCGCGCCTCCCCGATTGCGCCAGCCCGAAACACATCGAGCAGGGTCGGGCACTTCGTGAGCTTCCTGCCGAGATCGATAATGCCAATGTCAGTCACCGCGCCGTAGCTCACGCGGCCATTGGCCTTGAAAGTTGCCAAGCGCAAAGACGCCATGCCATGCCCCGTCATTGATGTGGTGGCGCTGTTATAGAGACGTCGCCGCGCCGGACAAGCCCAGCTGGCGACTATGGCGCGCTTGCGATTGCGGGACGGCGCGGCCAATATGCAGGCATGAGCCTTTACGCCCTGCAGAAGCGCATTCGCGACGTCGGCCTGATGACGTTCGCGCACAGCCTCGCGAGCCGTTGGCTTTCACCAAAACAAACTCCTGGAACGAGCGATGTCCGAGCAAAGCGTGAGCTTCACCTCCAAAGGCCTCAAACTGTCAGGCGTGATCCGCGTGCCGGAGGGGCTCAAGCCTGGTGAGCGGCGCCCCGCCTTCATCGTTCTGCACGGCTTCGGCAGCCGCATGACCGCCGACAATGTGATGCGGCCGACCGCCATGTTCGAGAAGCTCGGCTATGCCTGCATGCGCTTCGACATGCCGGGCTGCGGCGAGAGCGAAGGCGAGAAGGGTCTGCTCCTCTGCCCCGACCAGGTGACCGCGACCAGCGACGCGCTCACGTTGCTCGCGCAGCATCCGAACGTCGACGGCAAGCGCATCGCCGTCATGGGATCGAGCTTCGGCGCCGCGGTCGCGATCTATTGCGGCGGCGTCGACCCGCGCGTCGCGGCAGTGCTTTCCGCGTCAGGCTGGGGCCATGGCGAGCGCAAATTTCGCGGCCAGCATCCAGGCGAGGCGGCTTGGGCGAAGTTCACCGCCATGCTGGAGGAAGGACGCGGCTATCGCGCGCGTACCGGCACGCCGCTGATGGTGCCGCGCTATGATATCGTGCCGATCCCGGAGCGCCTGCGCACCCACGTGGTGCCGGGCTCGGTGCAGATGTTCCCATCCGAGACCGCGCAGAGCATGTTCGACTTCCGCGCCAATGACGTGGTCGGCAAGATCGCGCCGCGGCCGCTGCTCCTCCTGCACAGCTCCGACGATCACGTCACGCCCGTCGATCAGTCGATCGAGCTGTTTCGACATGCCAGCCAGCTGACCGAGATACATCTGTTTGCCGACACCGATCACTTCATGTTCGCGGAAGGCAACACGCGGGTGCACCGCGTGGTCGAGAACTGGCTTGCCAAGTATTTTGCAGTCGAGGCGCAAGCCAAGGCAGCGTGATGGCGTAGTCACATGTGACTCGGAGCATGATCGCCGTTGACAATTGTTCTTGTTTCGTTCCAGATAACTTGGCCCCGCGAGCGAAGCACCCATGCCTGACTTTTCTCCCGAACAGGACGCCGCGCTCAAGGCGGTGGCGGAATGGCTCAAAGCCAAGCCCGGTCGCGGCAACACCCCGCCCATCTTCCGCCTGTTTGGCTACGCTGGCACCGGCAAGACCACGCTGGCCAGGCATTTCGCCGCCGCCGTCGACGGCAAGGTGCTGTTCGCGGCCTTCACCGGCAAGGCCGCGCAGGTGATGCGCAACAAGGGCTGCCAGGGCGCGTCCACCATTCACAGCCTGATCTACAAGCCGCCCGACACCGCAACCGAGCAGCCGAGCTTCCAATTGTGGGACGAAGCGCCGGCCTCGAAGGCGAAGCTGATCGTGATCGACGAATGCTCGATGGTCGACGCCGAGCTTGGGCGCGATCTCAAATCCTTCGCGGTGCCGCTGCTGGTGCTGGGCGATCCGGCGCAATTGCCGCCGATCCAGGGCGGTGGCTACTTCACTGAAGCATCTCCCGATGCGATGCTGACGCAAGTGCACCGCCAGGCGCAGGACAATCCGATCGTGCGGTTGTCGATGGAGATCCGCGAAGGCCGTCGCCTCGTGCCGGGCACTTACGGCGAGACCCAGGTGGTGCCGCGCAGTGCGCTTGATCCGCAACGCGTGCTCGACGCCGATCAGGTGCTGGTCGGTCGCAACGCCACGCGGCGCGCCTACAATGGGCGGCTGCGCGAGCGGCGTGGCTTCGATGACCCGCTCCCGCTCGCCGGCGACAAGCTTGTGTGCCTGCGCAACAACCGGCGCAAAGGGCTACTCAACGGCTCGCTCTGGCTGATCAAGGAGCGCCCGCAGCCGCGCCGGCAGATCCTGCGCATGCATCTCACGTCGGACGAGAGCATCAGCGACCGCATCGTCAAGGTCTCGGTGCGGCCGGAATGCTTCAACGGCACGGTCGAAACGCTCGAATGGCCACAGCGCAAGAAATACGACGAGTTCGACTTCGGCTATGTGCTCACGGTCCACAAGGCGCAGGGCTCGCAATGGGACGACGTGGTGTTGTTCGACGAGTCGTTCGCCTTTGCGGAGAGCCGCGAGCGCTGGCTGTACACTGGCGTCACGAGAGCCGCGAATGGGATCACCCTGGTGATGTGATATTGGCCCGTCCCGTTCGTCCTCGCGAAAGCGGGGACCCAGTTCGACTTTTGGCAACAAGCCGCTCCTGGATTCCGCTTGCGCGGGAATGAACGGAGGAGACTGGCGACTACTTCGCCTTATCGTACGGATAGATCAGCTTGCCCGATGCGTAGGCCGGCGGATCGACGACGACCTGGGTCGACGTGTCCTTGAACTGCGCCGGATCGTTGCCCTTGACGTTCTGGAACTGCACCTGCAGCACCCGCGACTCCGCCCATTCGCCGCCTTTGCCAAACTTCACGTCGCCGAGCACGGTCTTGAACGTCGTGGCGCGGATGTGGTCGGCAAGCTTGTCGTCGTTGAGGCCCTTGGTGGCCTCGACTGCCTGCTGCAGCACCTGCATCTGTGCATAGGCCTGCGGCGCCATGTAATAGCCGAGCGGGTCGACGCCCTCCGCCGCCGCGCGGCCCTGATATTTCTTCATCAGGTCGGCGACACCCGGGAAATTCATCTTCGGCACCGGCAGCCAGAAGTCATAGTTGACGAAGCCATTCAGCATCGGGCCAAGCGCGGCCTTCATGGACGCATTTTGCGGACCGACCATGGCGCCGCCGATCAGCTTCGGTTTGAACCCGATCTCGTTGACCGCGCGCACGATGCCGACCGAGTCCGGTGGATAGGAGCACACCACCACAATGTCCGGATTGGTCGCCGCGATCGCACGCACGATCGGCGCATAGTCGGTGGTCGACGGCGGATAAGACTTGTCGTAGACGATCCGCAACTTCGCGGCCTTGGCATTCTCGCGCGCGCCGTCCGAGGCGTTCTTGGAGAATTCCTGGTCGGCGGCGACGATGGCGACAGTCGTCGGCTTGGGGTTCTGCGCCATGGCCATCTCGAAGAAGCCCTTGGTGAAAGCCGGCTTCGGGTCTGGCCCCGAGGGGATCATCACGAAATACTTCGGGTAGTTGAACTCGGTGTTCACCGCGAGACCGAGCAGCCCGATGAATACCTTGCCCTTGCGCATCACCACCGGCATCGCAGGCGCCAGCATGGCGGTTGCGTAGCCGCCAATCACCAGGTCGACCTTGTCGACATCGAGCAGCTTCGTATAGATGCCGGGGACGGTCGACGGGTTGCTTTGGTCATCGTAGTAGACGAGCTTGACCGGACGCCCGAGCATGCCGCCCTTGGCGTTGACGTCATCCTCCCAGATCTTCTGCGCCAACAGAGCGGATTTGCCGTTGGGGCCAAGCCCGCCGGTCATCGCCATGCTGAACCCGATCGTGATCGGGCCGGTCTGCGCAGCGGCAGGTCCACTGACGGCTGCCGCCGCGGCAGCACCGCCCAGGAGCAGGGCCGACCTGCGGTTCAATTGATTCACCATGGTCATGTCCTCCGGTTGGTATTTTGCGGTTGGGATTTTTGGACAATTCTAGGCAGTTTCACCGGTCACCGGCTAGGGGCTCCAGCCAGCCGCCGCGCGCAACGGTGAATGCAAGCCTATCATCGCGTGGGGTCGCCGCCATCCACGATGATGGTCTCCACTTCGCCGGCGCCGCTGCGGCGGAAGGCCGCGGCTTCGTCATATTCCTCCGAGGTAAAGCAGGCCACCGCCTGTTCGAAAGTCGGGAATTCCACCACTACGAAACGCTGAAACTTCTGCGGGCCCTCCATGATCTGATGGCGCCCGCCGCGCGCCAGAACCTTGCCGCCGTATTTGGCGAGAATGGCCGGAACCAGATCCGTGTATTTCTTGTACTCGACCGGATCATTGATCTTCGAGCGCGCCACCCAATAGGCCGGCATGGTCGTCCCTCCCACTGACCCCGGAAATGCATTAGCATCCGCAGCATCCACGCAATACGCGACCAAAGTCCAGGGAGAACGATGATGGACAGACGCAGCTTTGTTGTCGGCGCGGCTGCCGCGCTCGCAACCCACCCGGCTCTCGCCCAAGAGACCTATCCGAGCCGTGCGATCACGATCATCAGCCCGTTCCCACCGGGCGGCGCGAGCGAGGTGGTCACCCGCCCACTCGCGGCTGCGATGGAGCCGCTGATCAAGCAGCCGCTGGTGATCGAGACCAAGGCAGGCGCGGCCGGCCAGGTTGGCGCGCAGTTCGTGGCTGCCGCCAAGCCGGACGGTTATACGCTTCTCTCTCACATCACCTCGATCTCGGGCTTCGCCGAGGTCGATCGTCTGTTCGGACGACCGGTCAAGTTCACCAACGCCGATTTCATTCCGATCGCACGCGTCGTCGCCGACCCCTGCGTGCTGGTGGTCAATGACAAGCAGCCACACAAGACGCTGAAGGAGCTCGTCGACGACGTCAGCAAGCGTCCGAACCAGATCATCTTCAGCTCGTCGGGTCTCTATGGCGCGCTGCACATCCCGCTTGCGCTGTTTGCCATGGCGGCCGGCGGCCTCAAGATGAGACACCTGCCCACCGCCGGCGGCGGACCCGCGCTGACCGCGCTGCTCGGCAACAATTCGCAGGTGCTGGCATCGTCGATCTCGGCCGCGATGGCGCAGATCAAGGCCGGCAAGGTGCGGCCGCTGGCGATGTTCGGCGCCGAGCGCGCCAAGTCGCTGCCTGACGTGCCGACTATGAAGGAGCTCGGTTACAACGTCGAATACTATCTCTGGGTCGGACTGTTCGCGCCCAAAGGAACGTCCGACACCATCATCACCTATCTGCGCGACAATATCAAAAAGGCCGCGCACAGCCCGCAGTTCGCGACCGCGCTGACGAATCTCGGTCAGGATCTCGCCTATCTCGACCAGCCGGAGTTCAAGACGTTCTGGGATGCCGACACCAAACGCATCGAGGAGGCAGTGCGCCAGATCGGCAAGGTGGACGGGTGAGGTGTTGAGCGCGACACTGCGGTTTTGCTTTCAATGTTAGGAGCGCACGGCCTCTCAATGTTAGGGGCGCAGGGCGGTGCCGCTCCCCTCCCCCCGCGAGCTCTTGCGATTGGTGGGGAGGGGGAAGGAGTGGGGGGCAGCATGACCGAACGTCAGGAAGAAGAATTCGATCCGCGTGTCCCCCGGGCACGCAAACTGCGTCGAGACATGACCGACGCCGAACGCAAACTCTGGTGGCATCTGCGACGCTTGCCAATCGATCACTCACACTTCCGCCGACAGGCCACCATCGGTCCTTACTTCGCTGACTTCGCCTGCCACGAACGGCGCCTCATCATCGAGGCCGATGGGGCGCAACACAATCAGCCTGAGAACGTTGCCAGAGATGCAGAGCGATCCGCTTATCTTCGATCACAGGACTATCGCATCCTGCGTTTCTGGAACAATGATGTGCTGAAGAACATCGACAGCGTCATGGAAGCGATATTGGTGGCGATGCATCAATACGAAGCGAGCCCCCCACCCCTTCCCCCTCCCCACCGCGCGAAGATGCGCGGGGGGAGGGGAACGGAGAGGCCCTCACCCGCATCAAGCAGCGGCGAGATTGCATCAAATAGCCGCGATGTAAGTCCGGCCTCGATTGAAACTCGCGTCAAGAGGACAAGCCCATGATCCTGCGCCGTGACCACATCGCGGGCGTGGCGTTCGTAGCCGCAGGCGCACTCATCTATGTGTTCTCCGGGGATCTGCCCTGGGGCTCGCTGGCGATGCCGGGCGCCGGCATGATGCCGAAGCTCGTGCTCGGCCTGATGATCACCTTCGGGCTGGCGCTTTTGGCGCGCGGGAGCGCAAGCCCGCCCCTGTCCGACATCGACTGGAGCGACCGCAGCCACGCACTCTGTTTGATCATCGCGGCGGCGCTCGCGACCGCGCTCTACACAACGCTCGGCTTCGTGCTCACAATGTCGCTGTTGCTGCTCGGCCTCACCGCCGTGGTCGAGCGCAGACCGCTCATCCCCTCGCTCGCATTCAGCGTCGGCACGGCGCTGGTCGCGTTTCTCCTGTTCAGCTGGCTCCTTAAATCGCCGCTGCCGCGCGGCCCCTTTGGATTCCTCTAGTGGAAGCAACCCTCGACAGCCTGCTGCTCGGCTTCTTGGTCGCATTCCGGCCGGACGTGCTGCTTTATGCGTTCCTGGGTTGCCTCGTTGGTACGCTGGTCGGCATGCTGCCCGGCATCGGCCCGCTCGCCGGCATCAGCATTCTGCTGCCGGTCACCTACGGCCTCGACGCCACCAAAGCGATCGTGATGCTCGCCGGCATCTACTACGGCTCGCAATATGGCGGCTCGACCACCTCGATCCTGATGCGCATCCCGGGCGAGGCCGCCTCGGTGATGACCTGCATCGATGGCTATGCCATGGCGCAGAAGGGTCGGGCCGGAGCTGCGCTCTGCATCGCTGCAGTCGGCTCGTTCATCGCCGGCACGCTCGGCGTGGTCCTGCTCACAGTGGTGGCGCCGCCGCTCGCGAGCTTCGCACTGCGCTTCGGACCGCCCGAATACACCGCGCTGCTGGTGCTCGGCCTGATCTTTCTCGCCTACATGTCGTCCACGTCCCTGGTGCGCACCTTGCTGATGGCGAGCTTCGGCCTCCTGCTCGGCATGATCGGCATCGATGTACTCACCGGGCATTTCCGCTACTCCTTCGATATTCCCGAGCTCGGCGACGGCATCGGCATCGTGCCGGTCGCGGTTGGCCTGTTCGGGCTTGGCGAGATCCTCTCGACGCCGAGCAACACCGTCACCGAGAAGGTCGTCTCTCCGCGTCTCCGCGAGCTGTGGCCCACCGGCACGGAATGGCGCGACTCGGCCATGCCGATCGCACGCGGCAGCCTGCTCGGCTTTCTCATCGGCATCGTGCCCGGCTCCGCGCACATCATCTCGAGCTTTCTCTCTTATGCGTTGGAAAAGCGGCTGTCGAAGACGCCGGAGGAATTCGGCAACGGCGCGGTCGCCGGCGTCGCCGGCCCGGAATCGGCCAACAACGCGGCCTCGACCGGCGCCTTTGTGCCGATGCTGGCGCTCGGCCTGCCGACTGGCCCGGTCACCGCGGTGCTGATGGCGGCGCTGCTCATTCACGGCGTGCCGCCCGGCCCCTCGTTGGTGAGCGAGCATCCGGACGTGTTCTGGGGCTTCATCGCCTCGATGTATGTCGGAAACCTGATGCTGCTGGCGCTCAACCTGCCGCTGGTCGGACTGTTCGTGAGCGTGCTGCGGATTCCCTACGCCTATCTCTATCCGCTGATCATCATGTTCTGCATCCTCGGCGTCTACGAGGTGAACCACTCCGTCGTCGACGTCTGGATCATGCTGATCATGGGTGTGGTGGGCTATGGGTTGCGCAAGTTCGGCTTCGACCCGGCGCCGCTGGTGCTCGGGCTGGTGATCGCGCCGATATTTGAGATGAGTCTGCGCCAGTCGCTGATCATGTCGAACGGCAGCTGGTGGATCTTCTTCAACGTGAATGAACGGCCGATCGCAGCCGCGCTGCTGGCGCTCTGCGCGCTGTTGCTCGTGCTCGCCACGCGCTCGCTGATCCGCAGCCGCAAGGATTGGCGCAACAAGCTCGCGGAGGCGGAGGAAGGCAGCTAACGGGACGTAGGGTGGGCAAAGGCGGTGGCAATGCCTATCCCCCACGCAAGTCTATCGTGCGCTTTGCCCACCATCAAAGACCGAAGGCAGTCGCGCGCAAATGTGGTGGGCAAGGCGTACGACCGACCTGCAATTGTCGAAATGCGGTGCCTGCGCCTTTGCCCACCCTACAAGCGATTCATCTGTTGTCACGCCCACAGGCGCTCCTTCTCGAGCCCCTTGTAGAGGTCGGCGACGTATTCGCCGTAGCCATTGAATAGGAGCGTCGGCTTGCGCTCGCTGGTGCCGATGAACTCCTCCGACGCCTGGCTCCAACGCGGGTGCGAGACCTGGGGATTGACGTTGGCCCAGAAGCCATATTCAGACGACTGCAGCGACTCCCAGTAGCTCTTGGGACGCTGGTCGGTGAAGGTGAAGCGCACGATCGACTTGATCGACTTGAAGCCGTACTTCCACGGCACCGCCAGCCGGATCGGCGCGCCCATCTGCTTGGGCACCGGCTTGCCGTAGGCACCGGTGACCAGGAAGGTGAGCTCGTTGGTGGCCTCCGCGATGGTGAGCCCCTCGATATAGGGCCACGGGTAATAGGTCTTGCGCTGTTCGGGCGCCATCGCCTTGTCGAGGAACGTCTCCATCCGCACATACTTCGCCGACGACAGCGGTTTCGCCATCTCGACCAGCTTCGCCATCGGGAAGCCCGACCACGGGATCGCCATCGACCAGGCCTCGACGCAGCGATGGCGATAAAGCCGCTCCTCCAGCGTCACCTTCTTGATGAGATCGTCGATGTCGAGCGTCTGCTCGTTCTCGACCATGCCGTCGATCTTGACCGTCCAGGGCCGCAGCTTGAGCGCCTGGGCCGCGCGCGCCACCGTCTTGGTCGAGCTGAACTCGTAGAAATTGTTGTAGTTGGTGTTGATCTTCTCGTCCGTGAGCGGGCGATCGAGCGTGTATTTCTCGTTGCGCTTGACCGGATAAAGACTGGCGGTGGGGTCGGGCAGATCGGACGCCCGTTGCGCCAGCGCGAGCTCCGGCGACAGCGAGATCGCGGCAGCCCCGGTCGCGGTCAGGAAGGCGCGCCGGTTCAGGAATAGATGCTCAGGAGTCGCGCGGCTCTCAGGGATTTCCCAGCCTCGGCGGCGAATGACATGCATGGGAGTCTTCCTCCGGATCGGATGACGCAGAAGTAAGTCTACGCCCAATCCGCGGCAAGTCACAGGTGCGGGATAAAAGTGTGATGTAACAAAGGGAAAGGCCGCAACGTATCTGACGAATCGGGCGTAGTGCCCGCCCGGAACCCCAAACGCCAGCGCGGGCCTGTTGGCCCGCGCAAGTTGTAGTTGGAATGTATTGCCTGACTAGACCATGATCCGATCAAGTTGAATCGGGATCATGGTCTAGCTTTTTGCTTGAGCATGATCTTTTTCCGAAAACCGGTTCCCACTTTTCGGGATCATGCTCTACGCTGCCGCCGCGGCCTTCTTGGCCGCCACGATCTGCTCGGCAGTGCGGCCGGTGACTTCCGCCATGTGGTCGAACCTGCAGGTGTAGCTGCCGACGCCGGCGGTGGCCGAACGCACCTCCACGATCAGGTCACCGATCTCCGTTTCCGGCATCTGCACGCGCACCACGTCCCAGCCATCCCAGCCCTCGCGCGTGTCGAAACCGAGGATCTGGCCGCGCCGCCCGGACATCAAGGCGTTCATCTTGGCGGTCGCCTCGCTCGGAACAACGATCTCGACCTGATAGATCGGCTCGAGCAGCACCGGCTGGCATTGCGGCAGGCCTTCGTGCATGGCGAGCCGGCCGGCGAGCTGGAACGCCATGTCGGAGGAGTCGACGGTGTGATAGGAGCCGTCGATCAGCTTCACCTGGATATCGACGACCTGGAAACCGAGCGGGCCGTGCTTGAGCGCGTCCGCCACACCTTCCTCCACCGACGGGATATAGTTGCGCGGCACCACACCGCCCTTGATCTCCTCGGCGAACTGAAAGCCGGAGCCGCGCGGCAAAGGCTTGATGTCGACCACCACGTCACCGTACTGACCGTGGCCGCCCGACTGCTTCTTGTGACGGCCGCGCTGCACGATGCCTTTCTTGATGGTCTCGCGATAGCCCACCGTCGGCTTGCGGGTCGCAACCGTGACGCCGAAGCGATCGGCAAGCCGCTCGCTCGCAACGCGCAGATGCATCTCGCCCTGGCCCCAAGCCACGACTTCATGCGCCTCCGCATTGTGCACCACCGACAGCGAGGGATCCTCCTCGACCAGCTTGTGCAGCGCCTGCCCGAGCTTGACGTCGTCCTTGCGCTCCTTGGCGCCGATCGCAAGCGACAGCACCGGCGGCAAGGGCTCCGCCTTCATGAGATCAGCATGTGCCTGCTTCCCGAGCGTCAATGTGTCGCCCGTATTGGCATGGTCGAGCTTGCCCAGCGCCACCGTCTCGCCGGCGGTCGCCGGCCCGCGTTTCTCGGTGGTCTGGCCCAGGAGCTTGAAGATGCCGGCGACGCGACCGGCGTCGCGCTCGGGCGTGATGAAGGTCGAGCTGTCCGGGATCTGCCCGCTCAGCACGCGCACGATCGACATCTTGCCGCCGTGGCTGGTGTGCAGGCTCTTCATCACATAGGCGACGCAGTCGGCGCCGGGCTTCACCCCGATGCGCTTCGCGGTCGTGGCGACATCAGGAGACTCGTGGCGGATCGCCTTCAACAACCGCAACACGCCGTTGGTGCGGGTGGCCGACCCAATCATGATCGGGCAGACGAGCCCCTCACGCACCTCCTTGCTCAGATCGTCGAACACCTTGTCGGCGGGCGGCTGGATATCGCCGAGGAGCTGCTCCATCAGCTCGTCGTCGTGATCGGCGAGCGTCTCCAGCATGGAGAAGCGGGCGGTCTTTTCCTGATCGAGCGCGTCGCCCTCCAGCGGAATGACCTGCGAGGGAGCATGCTCCTTGTAGACGAACGCGCGCTCAAGCGCGAGATCGACAAAGCCGGTGATGATGTCGCCTGCGAAGGTCGGGATCTGGCGCAGCAGCAGCTTCAGGCGCGAGGCCGGCTGCAGCAGCTTGAGGACATCGTGAATCGTGGAGTCGGCCTTGTCGATCTTGTTGAGGAACAGGAAATGCGGAATCTTCTGGTCTTCGAGCTCACGCAGGATGAGCTGCAGCTGCGGCACTTTCTTCTCGTCCATCTCGCAGACGACGACCGCAGCATCGACCGCCGGCAGCGCCGCGCGCATGTCATGCGCGAACTCAACCGAGCCGGGGCAATCAACGAACGTGAAGCTCTCACCCATGAAGGTCGTGGTGGCGACCGAGAGCTCGACGCTCATGAGATGATGGCGCGCCTCCTTGCTGCCATCGCCGACAGTCGTGCCGGCCTCCACGGTACCTTGTCGCTGAACCGCGCCTGTGCGCGTGAGGATCGCCTCCATCAGCGTGGTCTTGCCGCTTTGGAACGGGCCCACCAGCGCGATGCACCGGGGACCCGTCGCTCTTGTGCCGTTCTGTGCCATGTTCCGCCTCCCTTCCGCGTTGAGATGCGGCCTTGTCTGAACTCTGGGCCGGTCAACTATCGTCTCAGTCAGCGGGGAGATTGGCAAGCGATTCATAAGGATGGAGCCGCCCACCCTGGCGCGCCAATGCTAGGATACCGGCCGGCTGGAGGGGGGAGCCCATCGACCAGACGATGGGCGCTTTTCTCGCATGCGGTGAGGATGAGGATATGCATGCCGCCGCCAGATGGGCGGCTTTGTCGGGTTGCCAAGGAAGGCCAAGGGATCGCAAAGGCCAATGAGCGAGGGCGACGACGTCTACAGCCGCTTTGCCGAGAACCTCGCACGCACCGAACGGATGTCGCGCAGCGCACTCAACGCTTACCGCAGTGCATTGCTCAGGCGCATTGTCAGCTTTGCGCATGCCAGCGCGCCGTTCTATCGCGACCGATTGGCGCCTCTGTTCCGCAACGGGGATACACCAGATCTGCAGAGATGGCGCGAGGTGCCGATCCTGCGGCGGACCGATATCGAGCGCGACATCGACCGCATCAATCCGGCCGCGCTGCCGCCCGACATCGGGGAAGTGACCATCCGTCGCAGCTCCGGCACTACCGGCGCCAGCGGCATGACATTCCGAATTTGCGCGCCGGTGCGCATCGCCGACGCCTGCATGATGCAGCGCCTCTATCACTGGTGGGGCTATGACGATGCCGCCCCCATGGCCAGCATCAGGCACTACACGATGAACGACCGCAACTTTCCGAACGGCAAGGTCGAGATGCAATGGTCCTATCCGGGCCGTCCGGCGCCGCACTATTCGCTCGACCTGCGCACCTCGGCGGCTAACATGATCGCGTGGCTCCTTCGCCACCGCCCGAGATATCTCCTCACCTTTCCGTCGGTGGCCCAGGAGCTTGCCAGCCACCCCGATGCCAGGCGGCTCACGGAACTCGGACTCAAAGGAGTTGTCGCGATCAGCGAGGTTGTGAGCGACGACGCGAGCGACCTGGTGCGCAAGTGCTTCGACTGCGAGCTCTCGCAGATCTATGGCTGCACCGAGATGGGAGCGGTTGCACTGCAATCGCCCGATGACGGCGCTCTTCTGGTCTGTGAAGAGACCGTCATGGTCGAGCTCATCGACGACGACGACCAGCCGGTCGAGCCGGGCGAGACCGGCCGGGTGATCCTCACCAGCCTCTACAACTTCGCGACGCCCTTCATCCGCTACGAGATCGGCGACTATGCGACCTCAGCGGACGGCGTCTCGCCGTCCGGCAGAGCCTTCACCCGCTTGCAACGGATCGAGGGCCGGCAACGCAACGCGCTGGTGACAGCGAGCGGCGCGCGCGTCTGGCAGAGCGCCATCCCGGCCGCCAGCGTGCTGCGCCACGTCGCAGCGACGCAGTTCCAGATTCGCCAGCCGGCCGCCGAGTTGATTGAATTTCTCTATGTGCCCGCAAGCACGACAACCGCTGATCGCGCGAGCCTCGAGAACTATTTCGCGAACCTGCTCGGACGCCCGGTGACGCTGACGCTCTCGGCCGTCGACACAATGCCGCGCACTGCCGGCGGCAAATACGAGCGGATCGTGTCAGCGGTCGCCACTTAGGCCCTGCACGACAGCAAACGACCGCCGATCGCCGTCTAGCGGCGTGGACCGCCGGCCGGCCGCAGCTGCAGGTCGGCAACGCCGGCTGCGATGTTGATGCCGGTCTGCCCGGTCACCGAAACCGGCTGCAGCGCGACCGTGCGATTCGAGCCGCCGACCAGCACATTGGCGCCGAGACCGACGGCGAAAGTTGCCTCGCCGGTCGCGCCGACATAGCTGCCGGCCAGCGCACCGCGCAACGGGCCGTCCGACGGGGCAAACACTCCCCACACCATGCTTTGCCGCGTGGTCACGCCGATATCGAGCCCGAACTTGTTGATCACGCCCACATAGCCCTCGGTCGGCCCGGGCCGGTCCGGCGTAAAGATGCAAGACACGCTCTTGCTCGACCCGAGGACCCAGCCGAAGCCACCCGCTACGTCACAACTCAGAACACCAGCCTTGACCTGCGCCTGAGCGGCTGCCGGCGCGAACACCATGACGGCCAGAGCCAGCCCAGCCCCGATTGCCTTTGACATCGAAAACCCCTCCTGCGTTCACGCAACGTCCCCGGGCCTGCCAGGCCCGAGACTCCGCTGCATGATACGGAACTTTTGTCCGCAAGTCGCAGGCCAGCTTGAATTAGCCTCAAAAAAATTGCGGCCTGTGTTAACCGTGCACGGACAGGACTTCTGTCCGTCTTACGTGAGGTTGCCGCAGAAGCGCTGGATGCGCCGGCAGGCTTCCTCGAGCTGAGTGGTGGCCACCGCATAGGACACGCGGAACGCGGGCCCGACCCCGAACGCCGTGCCCTGCACCACCGCAACCCCCTCGGCTGCCAGGAGCTCGGTGACAAAGTCCTGGTCGGTCTCGAGCTTCTTGCCGGTTGGCGACTTGCGCCCCATCGCCTCCGCGCAGGACGGATAGACGTAGAACGCTCCCTCCGGCTTCGGGCAACGCAAGCCCTTGGCCTGGTTGAGCATGGAGACGCACAGGTCACGCCGCTCCTTGAAGACACTGTTGTGCTTCGGAATGAAATCCTGCGGTCCGTCAAGCGCAGCGACCGACGCCCACTGCGCGGCGGCGTTGGCGTTGGTGGTCGATTGCGACTGCAGCGTCGCCATCGCCTTGATCAGATGCTCCGGCCCGCCCGCATAGCCGATGCGCCAGCCAGTCATGCAATAGGCCTTCGACACGCCATTAAGCGTGAGCGTGCGCTCGTAGAGCGCGGGCTCGACCTGCGCCGGGCTGAAGAACTCGAAGTCGTCGTAGACCAAGTGCTCGTACATGTCGTCCGACAGCACCCAGACATGCGGATGCCGCATCAGCACCTCGGTGATCGCCTTCACCTCGTCGCGCGTGTAGGCCGCACCGGTCGGGTTCGACGGCGAATTGAAGATCAGCCACTTCGTGTTCTTGGTGATCGCGCGCTCTAGCGCCTCCGGCTTGATCTTGAAGCCATCCTCAAGCCGGGCCGGCACCGCCACTGGCGTCGCGCCCGCCAGCAGCACAATGTCAGGATAGCTGACCCAATAAGGCGCCGGGATGATGACCTCATCACCCGGATTGAGCGTTGCCATCAGGGCATTGAACAGCACCTGCTTGCCGCCAGTGCCGACGATGATCTGTGAGGGCTTGTAGTCGAGCTCGTTCTCGCGCTTGAACTTGCGCGCAATCGCGGCCTTGAGCTCAGGAATGCCGTCGACTGCGGTGTACTTGGACGCCTTGCCGCCCTGGATCGCCGCAATCGCCGCCTGCTTGATGTGGTCCGGAGTGTCGAAGTCAGGCTCCCCGACCCCGAGCCCGATCACGTCGCGGCCTGCCGTTTTGAGCGCGCGCGCCATATCCGTCACCGCGATGGTGGCGGAAGGCTTGATACGCTGCAGCGAGTCCGCGAGAAAGGCCACGGGAACCTCCTTTTGGCCAGGGTTGTGCCGAGCTTGCGCCGATGTCCTAATGGCCCAGGGCGCCGACAGCAAGCGCGATCACTAGTGCCGCCGATTTGAAGTTCCTACACCACTTGCAGCAAACCTTGTTAGGAACTTCAAATCGAAAAGCGACACTAGAATCATAGAGTTGCTAGTGCCCCTTTGCTTCCGAAGTTCGTGTCAGAGTGTGCTGAGGTGTATCACGAACTTCGGAAACGGGGCACTAGCCCATGAACGGTTCGTGAACCACGCGATGCCACCTAGGCTGCTGGATTAACCCCAGGGCAAGGCTGCCATGTTAGCGCTGACAACCTTTTGGAGCGCCAACGCAGGGCATGCACGCGGGCGTCTTGAATAGATCCTTGGACATCCTGAGGACGGGTGATTGGCTCACGCGTGAGCGCGTGCGGCGCATCGCAGTCGCGCTCATCTGCGCCTATGCGGTTGCCGTCGGCTATCTCGTTGTCACAGCGAACGGACCCGTCGATGCGTTGGGGAGGCCGCTGGGGACCGATTTCTCCAATGTGTACGCGGCCGGCACTTACGTGCTCGAAGGCAAGCCGCAGGCCCCGTTCGATCCCGCGCTGCAGTATGCGCGCGAGCAGGCGATCTTCGGTCCCGACACGCCCTTCTACGGCTGGCACTATCCACCGTTCTTCCTGTTCGTGGCCGCCGGGCTTGCGTTGCTGCCCTATGGGCTTGCACTGGCGCTGTGGCAGATCGCGACCTTCCTGCCCTATCTGGTTTCGATCCGTGCCATTCTTGCAGCCACGCCGATCGGTGGCAGCAGCACGGACAACGAAAATTGTGCAATCCCCACACTCGCCCTGCTGCTGGCCGCCGCCTTTCCCGCCGTTTTTGTCAATCTCAGCCACGGCCACAACGGCTTCCTCAGCGCAGCCCTGATGGGCGCCGCGCTCGTGACCCTTGATCGCCGCCCAATCGGGGCCGGCATTCTGTTTGGGCTTCTCATCTATAAGCCGCAGTTTGGATTGATGGTCCCATTCGTGCTGGCGGCAACCGGTCGCTGGCGCACATTCGCGGCGGCAGCCGCGACCGCGGTGTTGCTGGTGCTGCTCGCAACACTCGCATTCGGCCCGCAAGTTTGGGAAGCGTTTGCGGCCTCAACCCAATTCACGCGAGCGGTCGTGCTGGAAGCCGGCGATCCCGGCTGGCACAAGATCCAAAGCATGTTTTCGTGGGTGCGCATGTGGGGCGGATCGATCGCGGTCGCCTACATGCTGCAGGCCGCCGTCACCCTCGCGGTCGGTGCGACGCTGATATGGCTCTGGCGCAGCGTAGCATCCTTCGCGCTCAAGGCGTCTGCGCTGTGCCTGTCGGCCATGCTGGCGTCACCTTACGGCTATGACTACGACATGATGATCCTTGCGCCTGCGATCGCGTTCCTGGCGTCCGATGGCCTGGCACAGGGATGGCGGCCCTGGGAAAAGACTCTGTTGGCCGCTTTCTGGCTGATGCCGATCGTCACGCGCGGGATCGCCCTGGCGACATTCGTTCCGCTTGGCGTCATAGCCATGATTGCAGTCTATGTCGCGATTCTGCGCAGAGGCGCGATGCAGCTGAGCAAGCAAGCACATACGCCAGCAGCGGCGACGCAATAATTCCTTCTCGCGACTGCGAAAGAGCTTTTCTATTTATGGAGCTATCCAAAAGAGAAATTGCCGCCGCGGCGGCAAAGTTTGATATCTCAACATTGCCCCGCTCATGTCATAGTAAGAGCGGCGCGGACGCCTAAGGACATACACTCACCGCCGGGGAGCCAACAGTCGCCAAATGTATACCCTCTATTCGATGCAGCGATCGGGCAACAGCTACAAGGTGAGGCTTGCGCTCGCCCAGCTCGGGGTGCCCTACCGATTGGAAGAGGTGGATATCCTTAAGGGAGAGAGCCGAACGCCGGAGTTCCTGGCGAAGAACCCGAGTGGCCAGGTTCCGCTCCTTGAAGTGATGCCCGGTCGCTTTATTGCCGAGTCGAATGCGATTCTGTGGCATCTCGCCAGCAACACGAGGCTGCGGCCGCAAGATCGCTTCGACCGCGCTGAAGCGCTGCAATGGATGTTCTTCGAACAGCACAGCATCGAGCCCAATATCGGCGCCGCCTATTTCTGGCTGACGCTGGTGAAAGGCGGACGCGAACTGCAACAGCACGCGTTCGAAGACTGGATGGAGGAGGGTTATCGCGCGCTCGGCGTTATGGAGCGCCATCTCAAGGAGCATCGCTACATTGTCGCGGATCGCTATACGGTCGCCGACATCGCGCTCTATGCCTATACGCACGTCGCGCACCTTTGCGATTATGACTTGACGATGTTCCCATCGATCCGCAACTGGCTCAAGCGCGTGGAGGCGGAACCCGGGCATGTGCCCATGCTGAAGCTGCCTGCCGATGTTACGTCGGAGTAAAACTGACATTACTAGACAGTAAACGCACAAACATCGGCCTGTGCTGCTCATTCGAGCATTAAACTATTTTAATTCGTCATAAGCTTGCGGTGATGCGCCGGAAGGGCCAATCATCGTTATTGGGGCGACACCTGCGCGGATTGTAGGTGTTCAATGGATTCACGCGTCGATGTAACCTCCCGCCCGCCGCGGAAGGGACGTCGTTTGTTGGTCCTGGCTGTCGTCATCGCGGTCGCGACTGGAGCCGCAAGCTTCGTGCTGTGGCATCGCGCCCAACCAGTGGCGCATGCGGCAACTTCGCCCGCGGTTCCGGTGACCGTGAGCGCCGTGGCGCGGCGCGATGTGCCGATCTTCCTCGACAGCCTGGGAACGGTGCAGGCTTCGAATACGGTCGCGGTTCACAGCCAGATTGACGGCAAGCTGCAATCGGTGGCGTTTGTCGAAGGCCAGGAGGTGCACAAGGGTGATACGCTCGCCGTGATCGATCCGCGCGCGCTGCAGGCGGCGCTCGATCAGGCGATCGCCAAGAAGGCGCAGGATCAGGCTCAGCTGATCGCGGCCCAGAAGGATCTCGACCGGTTCAAGACGCTGGTCGCCAAGGCCGCCGAGACCCAGCAGAATGTCGACCAGCAGCAGGGCAAGGTCGACCAGCTCAAAGCCACCATCGACGCCGACCAAGCCGCGATCGAGAGCGCGCAGACTCAGCTCTCCTACACCACCATCACGGCACCGATCGATGGTCGCGTCGGTTTCCGCCAGGTCGACGCCGGCAACATCATCCACGCCAATGATGTGAACCCGCTCACGGTGCTGACCCAGATTCGTCCATCGATCGCGATCTTCACGCTGCCGCAAAAGAACCTCGCGGACGTGCGCGACGCGATGCTGCGCGGGGGCGTGCAAGTCATCGCCATGGATCAGGACAACACGCGCCAGCTTGCGCAAGGCGAGCTTCTACTGGTCGACAATCAGATCGACCAGACCACCAGCACGATCCGCCTCAAGGCCCGCTTCGCCAACGAGGACGACCGGCTCTGGCCGGGAGAGTTCGTGCGCCTGCGCGTTCATGTCGACACCCGCGCAGGAGCTGTGACCATTCTGCCGACGGCCGTGCAGCGCGGCCCGCAGGGTCTCTACGCCTGGGTCATCAAGCCCGACAACACCGCGGAGCAGCGTCCCGTCGAGGCGGTGCCGATCGACAGCGACACCACGATCGTGACCAAAGGACTGACAGTCGGCGAGCGGGTCGTCGTCAACGGGCAATATCGCCTGCAGGCCGGCACCCGCGTTGAAAGCAAGGCTGAACAAGCGAGCCGCATGACGGACGTGGCACCGTGAATATCTCAGAACTGTTCATTCGCCGGCCGATCGCGACATCATTGCTGATGGGAGCGCTGGCCATGGTTGGCGTGGCGGCGTTTCCGCTGCTGCCGGTCGCGCCGCTGCCTCAGGTCGATTTTCCGACTGTGCAAGTGTCAGCGCAGCTTCCGGGTGCCAGTTCCGACACCATGGCGTCGACCGTCGCGGCGCCACTGGAGCGGCAATTCGGACAGATCCCGGGCATCACACAGATGACCTCGACCAGCGTGCTCGGCTCGACCTCGATCACGCTGCAGTTCGACCTCAACCGCAACATCGATGCCGCCGCACAAGACGTGCAGGCTGCGATCACGGCCGCCGGGCGGCAGCTTCCCACCACGCTGACGACGCCGCCGACCTATCGCAAGGTCAATCCGGCCGATTCGCCGATCCTGATCCTGGCCGCCCACTCGGACACGCTGCCGCTGACCGTCGTCGACGACTTCGCCGATACGGTGATTGCGCAGCGGATCTCGCAGATTTCCGGTGTAGCGCAGGTAACCATCGGCGGCGAGCAGAAGCCGGCGATCCGCGTCCAGGTCGATCCTGCGAAGCTGCAAACGCGCGGGCTGACGTTCGAGGACGTGCGCGCGGTGCTTGGCATCGCCAATACCAATGCGGCCAAAGGCAGCATCAACGGCGTGCAGCAAAGCTTCACCATTGCGGCCAACGATCAGCTCACAAAAGCGGAAGAGTATGACGACGTCATCATCGCCTACCGCAATGGCGCGCCGATCCGCGTGCGGGACGTCGGCCATTCGGTGGCCGGCCCGCAGGACGTCAACATTGCGGCGCTCAATGGCAGCTCGCCGAGCGTGATCCTGCTCGTCTTCAAGCAGCCAGGCGCCAACGTCATCGACACCGTCGATCACATCAAGGCGGCCATGCCGCAGCTTGCGTCCGTGATCCCGCCCGGCCTGCAGCTGGACACGATCGTCGACCGCAC
>Ga0137409_10001827_pt2 | contig 20993 bp, 10 predicted proteins | sample CZODoug1_16funga_FD_122059 | JGI IMG/M metagenome (GOLD analysis project Ga0137409, IMG submission 122059) | Vadose zone soil fungal communities from Angelo Coast Range Reserve, California, USA - CZODoug1_16fungal (Hybrid Assembly) | ecosystem: Environmental > Terrestrial > Soil > Vadose zone... | reverse complement strand
GCCAACCCATTCCCGCACTGACCGCGCCGGAACCAGCTGTTGACTCGCGGGCGCTCGACCGCTCGCTACTGCATGGCATTGCCTGGACCAGCGCCGCCAAGTGGGCTGGCCAGCTGCTGGCGTGGACTTCGACGCTGATCGTCGCGCGCCTGCTCATGCCCGTGGACTACGGCCTGGTGGGGATGGCGTCCATTTATCTCGGAGTGATCACGCTCATCAGCGAATTTGGCGTAGGATCCGCGGTGATTACGCTGCGCGACTTGAGCGAGGAGCAGGTGGCGCAGCTCAACGGTCTCTCGGTGCTGTTCGGGGTTGCCAGCTTCGCCGTCTCTTGCGCCGCAGCGATCCCGCTAGGCCGTTTCTTCCAAGCCCCTGAGCTTCCGGCCGTCGTCGTGACCCTTAGCACCGGGTTCGTGATCACGGCATTCAAGACCGTTCCCTTTTCGCTATTGCAACGCGATATGCGGTTTCAGACGCTCGCGTTCATGGAATCCGGGCGCGCGCTGCTCCTCGCGGTCAGCATGATTGTCTTCGCCCTCCTCGGCCTGCGGTATTGGACACTGGTCATCGGCGGGCTACTCAGCTCCGCGCTGTCGACCGCAGGTGTGCTCGCGCTTCGGCGACATCGGTTCGCCTGGCCCCGTCGGCACTCGCTAGCGCACGCTCTAACGTTCAGCCGGCACATTCTCGTTGGCCGGCTCTCATGGTACGCGTATTCGAATGCGGACTTTCTCGTGGCGGGCCGAATCCTGGGGAAAGCTGCGCTTGGCCTGTACGAGGTCGGCTGGAATCTGGCAAACGTCCCGATCGAAAAGATCACCAGCCTTGTTGGCCAGGTGACGCCCGCCGTTTTCTCAGTGGTGCAGACGGATCATGGGGCTCTCAGACGCTATCTGTTACGAATCACCGAGGGCCTGGCTTTGATCACCTTCCCCGCGACTCTGGGACTGGCCATCGTCGCGCCCGATTTCGTGCTCCTGACGCTCGGCGAGAAATGGCGGGGCGCCATTGTTCCCCTTCGGTTGCTCGCCCTGAGCGCCGGCTTCCGTGCCGTCACTCCGCTCCTGGCCCAGGTGCTCAACGTCATCGGACAATCGCGTCTCGCGATGCGATACGGCTTGTTGTGCCTCCTAGTTCTCCCCAGCGCGTTTTACGTGCTCGGCAAGGTCTGGGGGACGATGGGAATCGCGCTCGTCTGGGTCGTCGTGTTCCCAATTCTCGTAATCCCGGCATATCGGCGTGTCTTGGAAAAGATCGAGCTTTCGGGGCGAGAATACCTGAGAGCGCTATGGCCGGCGGCCAGTGCATCGCTGCTCATGGGAGCAGCGGTGCTTGCGGTCAAACTGACTATCGGTGAACACGTGTCGCGGGCGTTGAGCTTCTCGGCGCAAGTTGCTACCGGAGCGATCGTCTATGCTCTGACGTGCATGGCCCTCCATGGAGAGCGATTGACTTCGTTTGCTCGGGCCCTGCGCGGCCTGCGCGCGGCACCAGGGCCCGGCGGAGACATTCAATCCACGCCGCTTGGCTCGGTTTCGTCACCGGACAAGATCGGACTGAGCTGACGGGCACGCTCGCGGTAGTGAACCAACGAATCCAAGGTCTGGACGCCTAGTTTGGGCGTCCGCTCGAGCCAAACGTCCTCCATCACACGCAAGATCGTCTCGACGTCAGTCGATTCGACGGCGACGGCCCCGACGCGCTTGGCCTCGGTACTCGCCGAGCTATGAACCGGGGCAAGCATGATCGTAGGGACACCCATCGCGACGGCCTCATATAGCTTGGCTGGGACCTGAGCATCCAGCTCCTGCGCGAGCACCACGGCAAGCCGAGACCGCGCTACCAATTCCAGCGCCTCCGCCCTCGGCAGCACGCCGACGATTTCCACGCAATCAACCAGACCGAGAGCAGCGACCTGCTGCCGCAGAATATCCAGGTGGCGCTTTTCGACGGTTCCCGCGATGCGGACCTTGGCCGCTTCACGCGCATGCGGGTAGCGATTCAAGAGGGCCTGAAGAGCTTGGAGCACGGGGCCAAGATCGTGAGCACCGTACATCGTGCCAGCGTACGCGATCCCCAGCCCTGGATAGGGCTGGAGTGACTTGGGAATAAGCTCATCGTCAACTCCGTTTGGGAGCCATTGCGCCCGTACGCGGGAATACTGAGCCTCGATTGCGCTTGCCAGCTCGGGCGTAGTGCACAGAACGCCAGTTGCCGACGTGGTGACGAGTCGCTCCAGCCAACCGGCAACCGATCTGAACACGTGACTGCGGCGCGTAGGGTGTGAATGCCACGCCGGGCCGATAGAACTCGCCCACGGATCGCGCAGATCAGCGAGCCAGCGCGTCCGGATGCCTCGCGTGGCCAACCACGCCACGAGATGCGCTGAGTGTGGCGGACCACTGCTCACGACGGCATGAGGACGCACGCGTCTAATCAGTCTGCGCGCGTGGAGAGCCGCGCGGAGGATCCAACCACGACCGTGGTCCGGGATCGCGAGCAGCATCGCAGCCTCCAACCGCAGTGCTCTGATCCAATCCTTTACCGTAGCGGTGCGTGAGTGGTCTTGGGCCACGGAGAGACGACTCTCTTCTGACGCGGCCGGTTCCAGCCTCCGTCGGAACCAGCGATACGCGTCGTTCAACGTACGTCGCCGAGGATAGGAACTGACGACGACTCCGTTGCCGGCATGCGACGCGTCAGGCGGAGCAGCAGTCACCACCCAACTTTTCCAGCCGGCGGCGGACAGGTATTTCGTCAGCCCTGCCCACCGTAAGCCGCCGACGGACCCGTCCGGCGGGAAATGGTAGCTAATCACGACAAGGCGCCGGTCGGTGCGGTTGTCAGCACCGTTCAGGAACGCCGGCGACGCCGCGGGATCGGTCATGCGCGCGGCCTCAGCGACATCATGGGACAGAGAACGTATCGCACACCCCTTGACTGGGACGGCAAGTTAGGTGCCATCCAAACGCGCTACACAGAGTCTCGTGCGACATGTTGCGCCATTGCGACACTCCCATTGAGCGGACTGAGCCATTGCCGCCAAGCTCGTAGCGTAGCCCGACTTGAATCCAGGGGCGGACGGGGCGTCTGAAGTCCGCATCTTGCATACGCCCCCAGCGTGCCGGCTCTCAAGCGAATGCCATCGCCAACACCCCATAGGTGCATCGGCGTTTCCTTCCTCACGTGCCGTTTGAACAAACGGCTAGGGATTGCGGTCATCTGATGTGCGGCATCGCGGGCATCGTGCATCGTGCGGGAGCGCCGCCGGTCTCACCAGACGTCGTGCGACGCATGTGCGATGCCATGCGCCATCGAGGACCTGACGACGAGGGGTTGTTCGTGGATGGGGCCGTGGGTCTCGGCATGAGACGACTGAGTATCATTGACCTGGCCGGCGGACACCAGCCGATGTTCAACGAGGACCGCTCGAGGGTCATCGTCTTCAACGGTGAGATCTACAACTATCGCGAGCATCGAGCCCGCCTGCTCGCAGCCGGCCATCGCTTCCGGACCAACAGCGACACGGAGACCATTCTCCATCTCTCCGAGGAGCTCGGCGACCACTGTGTCGAGCCACTTCGCGGGATGTTTGCCTTCGCTATCTGGGATGCTCGGAATCGCACGCTCTTACTGGCACGGGACCGGTTGGGCATCAAGCCCTTGTACGTCGTGCTGGCACCCTGGGGCCTCGCGTTCGCCTCGGAATTGAAGGCGTTGCTCGCTGTCGGCGCTTCCAGCGGATCGTTGGACTGGAACGCGCTCGACATGTATTTCCAGCTTGGCTACATCCCCGCGCCTGCCTCACCTTTTATGGACGTCCGCAAACTCGAGCCGGGCGAAACACTGCTGTGGAGAGATACGGGAACAGCGACGAGGCGCCACTATTGGGACCTTCCCGGTGGAACGCGTGAGGCGCCCCGCGATGTCGAAGACCGCCTGCTCCAGTGGCTCGACGACTCCGTGGCCGCACATCTCGTGAGCGACGTTCCAGTTGCCGCCTTCCTGAGCGGAGGCCTGGACTCGTCCGCAGTCGTGTCGAGTATGGCCGTCCAGGGCGAACAGCCGCATGCGTTTACGGCACGATATCACGGGAGCGGCGCTGCCGCCGCGGATGAGACCGGCCTCGCGACCCTGCTGACTAAGCGCTATGGCGCGAAGCTCACGGTGGTGGAGGTCGAACCGGACGTGGGGGGAATCTTCGAACCGATCGTTCGCGCTTTGGACGAGCCTCACGCTGACGAGTCCGCTATTCCCACATGGCTGATCTCTGCAGCGGTATCCGACCATTACAAAGTCGCTTTGTCTGGGACCGGCGGCGACGAACTGTTCGCCGGCTTCCGGCGGCACATCGGCTTGCTTGTCGCCGCGCATTACGCGCGGGTCCCCGCTCTCCTACGCCGCGCCGCCAACATCCTGGCACAAGCGATTCCCGAGCCTGGCGGAGCCCGGCTCGGGGTCAATCGGCTCAAGCGGTTTCTCCAGATTGCTGACGCAACCGTGCCTGACCGGTTCCTGGGCTTGCTCAGCCGGATGCCGAATGGTCACCGCCGCTCGCTGTACCAGCCGGACTTGGCCGCGACGATCTCGGGTTTGGCAGCCCACGACCACTTTCGCGGCCTCTACCACCGTGGCGGCGAGCCCGATGGCCTTCGTGCCGGGCTCTATCTGGATTACAAGGCATACCTCCCCGATGACACCCTGGCGCTGACCGACCGACTGTCCATGGCTCACTCTCTGGAGGTGCGCGTGCCGTTTGCGGATCACCAATTGATCGAGCAGGCCTATCCGCTGCCCGATCGGTTGAAGATCGGGTCCTGGAAGAGGAAGAAGCACCTGTTGCGACGGGCGCTACGCTCCCGTCTTCCCATCGAACACATCCGCGCACCCAAGCGCGGGTTCGTCGGGCCGACGGCATCCTGGCTGCGGGGCGAGCTGCGCGGGTTGCTGACAGACGAATTGTCAGCCGGGCGCTTGGGGCGGCTGGGGTATTTCGACTCTGGGACAGTCACTCGCCTATTGGAGGAACACTTCTCGCGCCGACAGAATCGGGAAGGGATTCTCTGGGCTCTATTGTGCTTTTCGACGTGGCACCGACTTTACCTGGAGCCCTCACCTGCGTCCCCGTATGCGCCTTGATCGCGGGACAACCGCTTCGGTCCGTTACGGGATGCTGCTCTGTGGCGGGATGTGCATCCGTGCGGTGCTGACCCCGACCTGATCAAACCGCGTCGTGAACGTAATGGGACCGCCGCTCGGCAACGCGTTCACCGTCCCGCCCAGCAGGAAGCCCCCAACCGCATAGGTGTCGAGTGGTGCGCCCAGGCCCGTGCTCCCGGACCCGTTGACGATCGGCGAGTCTTCCGACAGCACCAGGACGTCATCGAAGTAGATATCGACGTGCGCCCTGGCGTTGGCCGGAAACTGTAGGTGGAATTCCCACCAGTGCCATTGCCCTTGAAGGGCAGAGCCGGTCGCAACCGTCATCAGGTCGGTCCCTGCCCCCGACGCCAGCCCGTCCCAGAACCAACTAAACCGGTCGTTGTTGAGCGTGCCGTTACTGATAAAGGTGCCCGCTCCCACGCCATTGGGCTGGGTCTTGACGCGGAACAGCTTCTGGATGCCGCCGCTCGGCGTGGGCGTCCACTTCAGCGCAAAGCGCACCCACACATCGCGCAGCGTCCCGGCTCCCCAGTTCGGGTAGATGTACTGAATGGCGAACCCGTTGTCCCCCGCCATCGAGGCCGTCACGGTATTGCTGAGGCTATGCGTGCCCAAAGCCCCATCGGTGGGCAGCACGACGCCCTCGGCGGGACCGCCAACAAAGTTTTGCAACGCACCGGTCGTTCCGTCCTCAAAGCCGAACTCGTAAATGTTGCCAAAGAATTGTTCGCCACGAGATGTTCGATCTGTCACCTTCAGGCAGCTCGTTGGAGGGTTACCAAGCATGAGGCTGACGCATGTGATCGACCCCGCGAACAAAAACATCCGATGCAGAAAGTGCCGTCTGCGCGGCACCGAAGTTGGGGCTATGCGTGCTGTTGTAATGGATTGGGTCATGCAGCGTCTCCCTCGCATGCATCTTGCCGCGACCCCCCCGATTAAAGCAAGGATGGTTTGAGCGTCGCCCTGTCGCGCTCGCGCAACAGGTGGCGCCGAATGACCGGGCCGCAGCGGGAAGCAGTCGAGCGCATTTGAAGCGCGGATCTTGCGTCCGATAGGGTGGTACGGATGGGAGGGCGAGAGCTCCATTGAGCAAGCTAGTAATCGTATGCCAGGAGGCCTCTTCTTCCGGCCTCCCCCGATACCTCGCGCGCGCGTTCGAGCAGGCAGGCCACCAGGTGGCATTTGCTGATGCCCACGCCGGCCGGTGGCAACGATTTCGCTCATTGTCGCGCTCCTTCGCGTTAGGCAAGGAACGCTGGCATCGACGCCGTGAGAGGTTGGACTACTATTCCTTGCAAGCCTTTCGCCGGAATACCCAGCGCAACGGGACACTGCTCGATCAAGCGTTCGAACCCGGCGCGAAGGTGTTGCAGATTGGCGGACTCTACCATCCCCATCCGAGGTTCAAGGAGCTCGAGTATTACCTCTTCTTCACGTACACAATGAAGCTCGCGCTACAGGACGGGTACTCCCCGTGGATCATACAGTCACACGAGCAGGAAGCGTTTCTAGAGCTGGAGACGGAGTTGTATCAGCACGCCACGCGGATTTTTGTTGCATCCGGTTTTGTCAAGCAGAACCTGATCGACGACTATGGCGTGATTCCGGAGAGAATCAGCGTGGTGGGAATGGGCGTAGACGAGTTCTACCTGCACAACATGAACGCGGCACAATCCGACAACCTGACGCGCAGCTGTCTCTTCGTAGGCTACACATTTGAGCTGAAAGGCGGGCCGGATGTTCTTCGAGCCTTCCAGCTCGCGCGCCAGGAGATTCCCGATCTGCAGCTTCGCATCGTGGGGCCGCGCGCTTCGGCGCAGCTGCGCGGCCCAGGGGTGACTGCGTTAGGTCCCGTGCACGACAAGCGAAGACTCTTGGAGTACTATCGAGAGGCCGATCTGTTTCTTCTGCCGTCGCGCTGCGACTCGTTTGGCTTCGTATTTTTGGAAGCGATGACTCAGGGGACGGTATGTATTGGGAGCACCCTCAATGCAATGCCTGAGATCATCAAGGACGGGGAAACGGGATTCCTCGTACGCCCCGGGGATTACCGACGGATGGCGGAATTGATAATCGCCTTCCACGCGGATGCGCGACAGAAGAAAGAGATGGGTGAGCGAGCCCGAGCTCGCGTGAGAGACAATTTCACGTGGGCGCGTGTCACGGAGGCCATGGCCAGGGCCATGGGTCTCACGAAGAGAGAGAACGCAGGACGATTGGCGGTCACGCAGCAGACCGAGGCTCGGCAATAAGCGACTCCGACATCCGATGCGAACTCTGGTGAGTCGACTGTTCAACGAACCACGGATCGTCACCCGGCACGGATTGCGGCTCGAAGCCGCTTACCTGGACGGAGCTGACGTCTTGGGTGCGTGCTCGTCAAGAAGGTCCCCGACGGAAAAGACCTACCGATTCCATGCTTGAGCACCAGCAGATCGCTTCTCCAAAATCATGAGAAACTTGTTTGCCCGGTATCGCGGGGGCAGCCAGCCGGTGGCAAGCACATAGGCGCGACGTAGCCAGCCGAACTTGTCGCTCCAGGCGCGGTCCACGTAGTGGACCACGCCGGGACCAAATCCGTGCTCACCGAACAACGAGCGAAGGCGGCCAGGTCGGAGCGCGCGCTGGTTTGGCGTCAAGGACGACAGACCCCACCATCGATTGAGGATGTTGTTGGCAAACCAAGTGAGACCGTTGTACGCGTTCGGCTCGAAGGCAATGATCCGCTCGCGAGTCACGCGCGCGAGCTCGGCGGGCAGACGATCCAGCCGGGGAAAATGATGCAGGAGGAGAAAAGTCCAGGCGACGGCGACGGTGGAGTCCTTGAAAGGCAAGTGCTCCGCGTCCGCCACGAGGAAGCGCCCGTGTAACCCTTCCTTGCGGAACCGACTCCGCGCCGCGCGCACTCCTTCACGAGTCAGATCAAGGGCGATCACCGGACACCCGCGCTGCGCGAGTCGGACTGCATGCGCGCCAGTGCCGCAGCCGACATCAAGGACTATACCCTCGGGGATAACCGGCAGCGCCAAACGGTGCAGCTCGTCGTACCCACCTGTGATGTGTTCATTCTCAGGATTCCGCCTAAACAAATCGGCGTAAAAGGACTGTTCCGCAACAAGGTTCTGCATCGTGATCGCTCGCTTTGACGTCGGAGATGGGCTCCGACCTGCCCGCCTCAAGACAGATAGAGCCGCTCATAGGCCGCGATGAGGCTTTCCAGGTTAAATGACTTCACGATACGCTCGCGCGCGAGCCTGCCGAGCTGCTCCAGGTGCTGTTGCGACTCGAGAGAGACCGTCAGGGCATGTTGCAAACCACGCGCGTCTTCCGACTGGACCACCTGGCTCGCCAGTGCAGGACCCAGGATACCGGCATTCGCCCCGACGTCCGTCACCAGGGGAGCAGCCCGGCAGGCCATCGCCTCCATCAAGCTTAGCGGTGCACCTTCGCTGACGGAGGTCAGACAGAAAATGTGAAACAGACGATAGAACGGCACGGGATCTTCCACCCACCCCGGCAGCCTCAACACCTGCGCGATGCCGAGTTGTTCGGCGAGGAGCTCCAGAGCCTTGCGTTGTGACCCCTCTCCGCAAATCACCAAGTAGAGCGGCGCGGCGAATCTCCCACCGGCGCGCACCTCGGCGAACACCTGCAGCAGTCGCGCGTAGTTCTTGACCGGCTCGAGCCGTCCCACGCTTCCGATGATCAACGCCTGCGGAGGGATCCGGAGTGCCGCACGCAATTCATCTGAGACTCGGCCGGGTGAGTACTGGACTACATCGACGCCATTTTCGATCGTCTGAAGCCGGTTGGGACTCACGTGGATGACGTCGGACAGGTAGCGACGCAAGCGATCGGAGACGGCGACAACGTGCGTGGTCCGCTGCGCGGCTTGCCGATCGAGCCAGCGAACCAGCCAGGGATCGTCGTGCTCCCGCCCATGCTCGGTATAGACCAACTTGCGCACACCAGCCAAACGCGCCGCCAGCGCTCCCTTGAACCAGGCCCCGCTGTGCAGATGGACGACATCGGCCCGCGTACGTGTGATGCGGCGGGCCAGTCCCAGGGGGAACATCATGGACACACCTCGGACGGGTTTGAATGTGTGGAACTGGTCCACCACGGACCCAATGGCCTCGCCCACGCGGCCTGTGCGTCCGCTCAACGTGATCACAGACATACGCACGGAAGTGCCAACAAACCGCCGAGCCATGGCAGCGATGAGAGTCTCCAAGCCACCGCCTTGGAGATCGAATACAACGTGCGTGACGCGTACGCCGGTGCCCAGAGCTCGCCTCCTCTACAGTTGTGGCGCCAGCTCACCTTCGGCTTAGTGCTGAACAATATTCGTGCCGCCGCTCGCCGCAGGTTGCCAGGAGCGTCATGCAGGCCGTTACTGTTGCGTCAACGCCACAACTCCATCTGGTCTTCGTGGAAGGGCACGTTGGGCACGGATTTTGACTACTGCGAATGTCGACCGTGCGAGCGCCATTTGAAATGAGCCCGATTGAGCCCTACGCTCCCCAGCCGAGCTTAGGGCCCGCCCCTTCGACTGTCAGCAAGCGTCAGCGCGTACCGTTGCTTCTGGTGATTGCCTGCGCCCTGGTCGCACTCAATTTCGGGCGGCTGAATGAATTGTTGCCGGCGTTTCAGGCGCCGTTCTTCCGCATTCTATCGCCCTTGGGACTCCTTGTAATGCTTGCCGAGACGAACGTCGCGAGGCGCCTACGAGTGATCCGTACGCCGCAGGGGCGCGCCGTCGGGACCTTTGCTCTGGCCATGGTGCTATCGGTGCCATTCAGTCTCTGGCCGGGGGGCAGCTTTGGAGAAGCCTTCCACTACATCGCCGCAGCGGTCCCCGTGATCGTACTCACGGCAGCGGCTATACAGTCCGAGCGTGACTTTGCATGGGTGATGAGATCTCTTGTCGCAGCTGTGATCCTGCTCGCAGTGGGCTTGGCTGCAGGCGCAGAGCAAGCGGGGCGTGCGACAACAACGACCACGTACGATCCCAACGATCTCGCCTTGGTCGCAGTCGTCTCCTTGCCTCCCGCGATCTGGGTGCAGCGCGTCAAACCACTCCGGTGGCGCGTGCTCGGCATGATGGGGATTGTGGCAGCTCTCGTGATCGTTACCCGATCAGCATCGCGAGGCGGCGTACTCGGCCTCGCTGCCGTCATTCTTGCGTTGTTGTTCCTGTCGCGTGACGTGATACCACGTCGCTGGAGACTCCCGGTACTGACGGTGGCAACACTAGTCCTGGCAACAGCGCCCGCGGTCTTCTGGGACCGGCTCCGCACCTTCGAAAATGTGAGCCAAGACTACAACCTCACGGCGGAGACAGGTCGTGTGGCGATCTGGAAGAGGGGGGTGGGCTATTTCCTCGAGCGCCCGTTTACGGGAGTGGGGATGGGGCAGTACGGGCTGGCAGAGGGTGTCTCGGGACAACGGATCGTGCGTCCCGGCGTGGGCTTCAAATGGTCTGCGGCGCACAACATGTATATCCAGGCGGCCGCCGAACTCGGTATCCTGGGCTTGATCGCGTTCCTTGGCCTCAGTTGGCCCACCGTGCGTGCGGTGCGCCGGGCGGGGCGTGCCGCGAGAACCGGGGCCATAGACCCTGCTCTGCTCGCCTTGGGCCAGACCCTCGTGGCTTCGATCGTCGGCTTCATGGTCACCGGCTTTTTTCTCAGCGCCGCGTATGGCCCCGTGACAATGACTCTTGCGGCGTTGGGGATGGCCTATCACAACCTATTGCGCCGCTCCGCCGCACAACGGATCACCAGCGTCGCTGCGCCGGCATGACCGTGCCACCACCCGTGACCTTCCTAGTCTTCGGGGATGACTGGGGTCGCCATGTCTCGAGCCTGCAACACCTCTTTGCGCAGCTCACCACCCGCACGGAGGTGATATGGGTGAACGGCATTGGGCACCGACCACCGCGCGTCACAGTAACCGATTTCCGGCGAGCCTGGGAGAAGGCAAAAACGATGTTGCGTGGCGCAGAGCTTCCCGCAGCCGTCGGGCAGAAAACGATGGCTCCGCACCGCATCGTCGCGCCTCGGGTGCTCCCTTGGCATTCGAGGTCATGGGTGAAGACCCTCAACCGATGGTCGCTGCGTCGCGACATTCTTCGGGCCCTCGAGACCACGTCTCCCGACGCGGACGTCGTGCTCGTAACCGGCTCTCCCCCATCCGTCTCGGTCCTTGGTCAGTGTCGTGAGCGCGTGTCCATCTATTTCTGCATGGACGACTTTCTCGAGCTCCCCGGCGTGTCGGCAGAAATGCTCGCTCCCCTGGAGCGAGAGTTGCTCCGCCGTGTCGACGCAGTGGTCGTGACGGCAGCGGAGCTCCTCGAGCGCAAGCGATGCGCCTCGGGACGGGGATACTATCTTCCCCAAGGCGTCAATTTCGAGCACTTCGCGGTGCGGCAACCCATCCCGGCTGAACTGCGGAGCTTGCCACGACCCATCATTGGATTCGCAGGGGGCGTGAGCACGGCTTGTGATCTCGAAGTGATCCGAGATCTCGCGCGCGAGAATGCCGACGGATCGGTTGTCCTGGTGGGCCCACTAGGCGTGGAACGCTCCGCGCTCCAAGCCCCCAACTTGCATGTGCTCGGCGCACGGCCCTACTCCCAGCTACCCGCTTACGTTCAGGCGTTCGATGTCGGAATAATTCCCTACATCGAGAGTCCCTGGACGAGGACAGTCGATCCGCTCAAGCTGCTCGAGTATCTCGCCGCCGGGATTCCCGTCGTCGCCTCCCCGCTGCCCGAGGTGGCCAAGTACGAGAGTGTGATTCGGATCGCTCCGTTGGGCCAGGACTTTGTCCGCGCCACGCTGGAATCCGCTCGGAACGTTGATCGCTCCCGGAGCGAGCGTGGGGTCCGTACGGCGTTCACGAATTCTTGGGAGCGGCGCGCGGAGCGCTTCATGGAGATCGTGACCGAAGTCTTGTCGGCAACTCGTCCGAGGTCCGCGCCTGTGGCCATGCGATGAGCGTGGACACCTCTCGCCATACCCTCCCCTGCCTCATGTACCACGAGATCACGTCGCCGGACTCTACAACCTACTTCGGCGTCTCGGGGACTCGATTCGCCGCGCAACTCAAGCGACTGGACGACTTGGGGCTTTGCGGACGCAGCCTGGAAGACGCGCTGCGCGTGCCCGAGCGGGCCGTCGCTCTCACGTTCGATGACGGGTATGCGAGCCACTATTCCTTGGCATTCCCGGAACTGCAGCGCCGCCAGATGACCGCGACGTTTTTCGTACCAACTGGGTGGGTGGGCAAACCGAATCACGTCACCTGGGGGCAACTCCGAGAGATGGCCGCGGCCGGAATGTCAGTGCAATCCCACACGGTATCACACCCATTTCTTTCAGAGTTGGATCCAGAAGCCGTTCGCCGGGAGCTCGGCGATTCCAAGCGTCGGCTCGACGAAGAGCTCGACCAGGAGACTACGACCCTCGCCCTGCCCGGAGGCGACTTCCCGCGCCGCTGGCGTGTTCAAGACTTCATCGCGTGCGGTTACTGGTGGATCGCCACCAGTCGGTGGGGGCCAAACCATCTCCGAAGCGACTCAGACCGTTCGGCGCTGATGCTCCGTCGTTACACGGTGCGTGGCGCCACGTCCGCACATCGATTCGACCAGCTGCTGCTCGGAGCATCTTCCGCACTCAGCCCTGAAGGTGCGCGCCTCATGATCCTGAATCAGATCCGCTCGCTTTTGGGCGCTCAACGCTACGCGGCGTGGCGAACGCGCTTGCTGCGTTACCGCCGCCGTTGAGCGGTGCTTATGGCTTTGCGGTCGCGACGCGGAGGTTATCCACCCATATGGTTTGGTCGATCGGCGAGCCAGCGCCGATATAGGGCCCGATCAGCAGCTGGTTGAACAGCTGGTTGGGATGGGCACCGCTGCGCAGCAGCACATTCGCGTGCTCAATCGCCAGCTGACCGTCCACCCAATAGCGCACAATCCCATCCGCGACGCCGATGCCATTCTGAATCGAGTTGAACTGGAAATACGCTTCCACGAAGTGCCAGGTGCTTTTGTAGCCGGGGCCAGGGGTCGCCAGAAAGTACGGCTGGCTCGCTTTCCAGCTCTTCCCGTTGTCGTACTGACCGTTCCCCATGGGATAACAATCCGTCGGATACCCGTCGCTGTTGCCATTGCATCCTGCCACGGCGCGCTGCTCGCTGAGCGCGGTGAGATCGGAGCCGATCAGGGTTTGATCGATGTTCATCCCGTCTTGCACCGCAAGAACCGGAATGCCGCCGTTCTGATAGTTGTCCTCGATATACGCCGTCAGATGATTGAACGCCGGTCCCGCGTACGCGTCGTCTTCCGTCGTGAGGAAATAGAACTCGTGCGGATGGTAGGGCTGGCCTGATCCCACCCAGTTAGGGCTGTACCGCACCCAATAGCTCAAATACACGCTGGGCGTCGGCGGGAAGCGGTGTCGCATTCCCCCGCTCCCGGTTGGCGCGGTCGCGCCGGCCCGGAAGTGCAGCTCCAGCGAGCGCGTGCTCCCCGCACTGTGCACACTGTCGACGATCACCATGCCGGTGTTGTCGTACCAGCCTCGCGCCGCGAAGGCCGTGTCCTCAAACGCCTCTTGAACGAGCAACGGTCTGTCTGCACGTGCGCAACTTATCGTGGCGATACCAACTGCCACGGCGGCGACCATCCTGTTTGCGTTGACCACCAACTCCAGTATGGCCTCCGTGGTCTCGTTATGGGATGCTGCTCTGTGTCGGGATGTGCATCCGTGCGGTGCTGACCCCGACCTGATCAAACCGCGTCGTGAACGTAATGGGACCGCCGCTCGGCAACGCGTTCACCGTCCCGCCCAGCAGGAAGCCCCCAACCGCATAGGTGTCGAGTGGTGCGCCCAGGCCCGTGCTCCCGGACCCGTTGACGATCGGCGAGTCTTCCGACAGCACCAGGACGTCATCGAAGTAGATATCGACGTGCGCCCTGGCGTTGGCCGGAAACTGTAGGTGGAATTCCCACCAGTGCCATTGCCCTTGAAGGGCAGAGCCGGTCGCAACCGTCATCAGGTCGGTCCCTGCCCCCGACGCCAGCCCGTCCCAGAACCAACTAAACCGGTCGTTGTTGAGCGTGCCGTTACTGATAAAGGTGCCCGCTCCCACGCCATTGGGCTGGGTCTTGACGCGGAACAGCTTCTGGATGCCGCCGCTCGGCGTGGGCGTCCACTTCAGCGCAAAGCGCACCCACACATCGCGCAGCGTCCCGGCTCCCCAGTTCGGGTAGATGTACTGAATGGCGAACCCGTTGTCCCCCGCCATCGAGGCCGTCACGGTATTGCTGAGGCTATGCGTGCCCAAAGCCCCATCGGTGGGCAGCACGACGCCCTCGGCGGGACCGCCAACAAAGTTTTGCAACGCACCGGTCGTTCCGTCCTCAAAGCCGAACTCGTAAATGTTGCCAAAGAATTGTTCGCCACGAGATGTTCGATCTGTCACCTTCAGGCAGCTCGTTGGAGGGTTACCAAGCATGAGGCTGACGCATGTGATCGACCCCGCGAACAAAAACATCCGATGCAGAAAGTGCCGTCTGCGCGGCACCGAAGTTGGGGCTATGCGTGCTGTTGTAATGGATTGGGTCATGCAGCGTCTCCCTCGCATGCATCTTGCCGCGACCCCCCCGATTAAAGCAAGGATGGTTTGAGCGTCGCCCTGTCGCGCTCGCGCAACAGGTGGCGCCGAATGACCGGGCCGCAGCGGGAAGCAGTCGAGCGCATTTGAAGCGCGGATCTTGCGTCCGATAGGGTGGTACGGATGGGAGGGCGAGAGCTCCATTGAGCAAGCTAGTAATCGTATGCCAGGAGGCCTCTTCTTCCGGCCTCCCCCGATACCTCGCGCGCGCGTTCGAGCAGGCAGGCCACCAGGTGGCATTTGCTGATGCCCACGCCGGCCGGTGGCAACGATTTCGCTCATTGTCGCGCTCCTTCGCGTTAGGCAAGGAACGCTGGCATCGACGCCGTGAGAGGTTGGACTACTATTCCTTGCAAGCCTTTCGCCGGAATACCCAGCGCAACGGGACACTGCTCGATCAAGCGTTCGAACCCGGCGCGAAGGTGTTGCAGATTGGCGGACTCTACCATCCCCATCCGAGGTTCAAGGAGCTCGAGTATTACCTCTTCTTCACGTACACAATGAAGCTCGCGCTACAGGACGGGTACTCCCCGTGGATCATACAGTCACACGAGCAGGAAGCGTTTCTAGAGCTGGAGACGGAGTTGTATCAGCACGCCACGCGGATTTTTGTTGCATCCGGTTTTGTCAAGCAGAACCTGATCGACGACTATGGCGTGATTCCGGAGAGAATCAGCGTGGTGGGAATGGGCGTAGACGAGTTCTACCTGCACAACATGAACGCGGCACAATCCGACAACCTGACGCGCAGCTGTCTCTTCGTAGGCTACACATTTGAGCTGAAAGGCGGGCCGGATGTTCTTCGAGCCTTCCAGCTCGCGCGCCAGGAGATTCCCGATCTGCAGCTTCGCATCGTGGGGCCGCGCGCTTCGGCGCAGCTGCGCGGCCCAGGGGTGACTGCGTTAGGTCCCGTGCACGACAAGCGAAGACTCTTGGAGTACTATCGAGAGGCCGATCTGTTTCTTCTGCCGTCGCGCTGCGACTCGTTTGGCTTCGTATTTTTGGAAGCGATGACTCAGGGGACGGTATGTATTGGGAGCACCCTCAATGCAATGCCTGAGATCATCAAGGACGGGGAAACGGGATTCCTCGTACGCCCCGGGGATTACCGACGGATGGCGGAATTGATAATCGCCTTCCACGCGGATGCGCGACAGAAGAAAGAGATGGGTGAGCGAGCCCGAGCTCGCGTGAGAGACAATTTCACGTGGGCGCGTGTCACGGAGGCCATGGCCAGGGCCATGGGTCTCACGAAGAGAGAGAACGCAGGACGATTGGCGGTCACGCAGCAGACCGAGGCTCGGCAATAAGCGACTCCGACATCCGATGCGAACTCTGGTGAGTCGACTGTTCAACGAACCACGGATCGTCACCCGGCACGGATTGCGGCTCGAAGCCGCTTACCTGGACGGAGCTGACGTCTTGGGTGCGTGCTCGTCAAGAAGGTCCCCGACGGAAAAGACCTACCGATTCCATGCTTGAGCACCAGCAGATCGCTTCTCCAAAATCATGAGAAACTTGTTTGCCCGGTATCGCGGGGGCAGCCAGCCGGTGGCAAGCACATAGGCGCGACGTAGCCAGCCGAACTTGTCGCTCCAGGCGCGGTCCACGTAGTGGACCACGCCGGGACCAAATCCGTGCTCACCGAACAACGAGCGAAGGCGGCCAGGTCGGAGCGCGCGCTGGTTTGGCGTCAAGGACGACAGACCCCACCATCGATTGAGGATGTTGTTGGCAAACCAAGTGAGACCGTTGTACGCGTTCGGCTCGAAGGCAATGATCCGCTCGCGAGTCACGCGCGCGAGCTCGGCGGGCAGACGATCCAGCCGGGGAAAATGATGCAGGAGGAGAAAAGTCCAGGCGACGGCGACGGTGGAGTCCTTGAAAGGCAAGTGCTCCGCGTCCGCCACGAGGAAGCGCCCGTGTAACCCTTCCTTGCGGAACCGACTCCGCGCCGCGCGCACTCCTTCACGAGTCAGATCAAGGGCGATCACCGGACACCCGCGCTGCGCGAGTCGGACTGCATGCGCGCCAGTGCCGCAGCCGACATCAAGGACTATACCCTCGGGGATAACCGGCAGCGCCAAACGGTGCAGCTCGTCGTACCCACCTGTGATGTGTTCATTCTCAGGATTCCGCCTAAACAAATCGGCGTAAAAGGACTGTTCCGCAACAAGGTTCTGCATCGTGATCGCTCGCTTTGACGTCGGAGATGGGCTCCGACCTGCCCGCCTCAAGACAGATAGAGCCGCTCATAGGCCGCGATGAGGCTTTCCAGGTTAAATGACTTCACGATACGCTCGCGCGCGAGCCTGCCGAGCTGCTCCAGGTGCTGTTGCGACTCGAGAGAGACCGTCAGGGCATGTTGCAAACCACGCGCGTCTTCCGACTGGACCACCTGGCTCGCCAGTGCAGGACCCAGGATACCGGCATTCGCCCCGACGTCCGTCACCAGGGGAGCAGCCCGGCAGGCCATCGCCTCCATCAAGCTTAGCGGTGCACCTTCGCTGACGGAGGTCAGACAGAAAATGTGAAACAGACGATAGAACGGCACGGGATCTTCCACCCACCCCGGCAGCCTCAACACCTGCGCGATGCCGAGTTGTTCGGCGAGGAGCTCCAGAGCCTTGCGTTGTGACCCCTCTCCGCAAATCACCAAGTAGAGCGGCGCGGCGAATCTCCCACCGGCGCGCACCTCGGCGAACACCTGCAGCAGTCGCGCGTAGTTCTTGACCGGCTCGAGCCGTCCCACGCTTCCGATGATCAACGCCTGCGGAGGGATCCGGAGTGCCGCACGCAATTCATCTGAGACTCGGCCGGGTGAGTACTGGACTACATCGACGCCATTTTCGATCGTCTGAAGCCGGTTGGGACTCACGTGGATGACGTCGGACAGGTAGCGACGCAAGCGATCGGAGACGGCGACAACGTGCGTGGTCCGCTGCGCGGCTTGCCGATCGAGCCAGCGAACCAGCCAGGGATCGTCGTGCTCCCGCCCATGCTCGGTATAGACCAACTTGCGCACACCAGCCAAACGCGCCGCCAGCGCTCCCTTGAACCAGGCCCCGCTGTGCAGATGGACGACATCGGCCCGCGTACGTGTGATGCGGCGGGCCAGTCCCAGGGGGAACATCATGGACACACCTCGGACGGGTTTGAATGTGTGGAACTGGTCCACCACGGACCCAATGGCCTCGCCCACGCGGCCTGTGCGTCCGCTCAACGTGATCACAGACATACGCACGGAAGTGCCAACAAACCGCCGAGCCATGGCAGCGATGAGAGTCTCCAAGCCACCGCCTTGGAGATCGAATACAACGTGCGTGACGCGTACGCCGGTGCCCAGAGCTCGCCTCCTCTACAGTTGTGGCGCCAGCTCACCTTCGGCTTAGTGCTGAACAATATTCGTGCCGCCGCTCGCCGCAGGTTGCCAGGAGCGTCATGCAGGCCGTTACTGTTGCGTCAACGCCACAACTCCATCTGGTCTTCGTGGAAGGGCACGTTGGGCACGGATTTTGACTACTGCGAATGTCGACCGTGCGAGCGCCATTTGAAATGAGCCCGATTGAGCCCTACGCTCCCCAGCCGAGCTTAGGGCCCGCCCCTTCGACTGTCAGCAAGCGTCAGCGCGTACCGTTGCTTCTGGTGATTGCCTGCGCCCTGGTCGCACTCAATTTCGGGCGGCTGAATGAATTGTTGCCGGCGTTTCAGGCGCCGTTCTTCCGCATTCTATCGCCCTTGGGACTCCTTGTAATGCTTGCCGAGACGAACGTCGCGAGGCGCCTACGAGTGATCCGTACGCCGCAGGGGCGCGCCGTCGGGACCTTTGCTCTGGCCATGGTGCTATCGGTGCCATTCAGTCTCTGGCCGGGGGGCAGCTTTGGAGAAGCCTTCCACTACATCGCCGCAGCGGTCCCCGTGATCGTACTCACGGCAGCGGCTATACAGTCCGAGCGTGACTTTGCATGGGTGATGAGATCTCTTGTCGCAGCTGTGATCCTGCTCGCAGTGGGCTTGGCTGCAGGCGCAGAGCAAGCGGGGCGTGCGACAACAACGACCACGTACGATCCCAACGATCTCGCCTTGGTCGCAGTCGTCTCCTTGCCTCCCGCGATCTGGGTGCAGCGCGTCAAACCACTCCGGTGGCGCGTGCTCGGCATGATGGGGATTGTGGCAGCTCTCGTGATCGTTACCCGATCAGCATCGCGAGGCGGCGTACTCGGCCTCGCTGCCGTCATTCTTGCGTTGTTGTTCCTGTCGCGTGACGTGATACCACGTCGCTGGAGACTCCCGGTACTGACGGTGGCAACACTAGTCCTGGCAACAGCGCCCGCGGTCTTCTGGGACCGGCTCCGCACCTTCGAAAATGTGAGCCAAGACTACAACCTCACGGCGGAGACAGGTCGTGTGGCGATCTGGAAGAGGGGGGTGGGCTATTTCCTCGAGCGCCCGTTTACGGGAGTGGGGATGGGGCAGTACGGGCTGGCAGAGGGTGTCTCGGGACAACGGATCGTGCGTCCCGGCGTGGGCTTCAAATGGTCTGCGGCGCACAACATGTATATCCAGGCGGCCGCCGAACTCGGTATCCTGGGCTTGATCGCGTTCCTTGGCCTCAGTTGGCCCACCGTGCGTGCGGTGCGCCGGGCGGGGCGTGCCGCGAGAACCGGGGCCATAGACCCTGCTCTGCTCGCCTTGGGCCAGACCCTCGTGGCTTCGATCGTCGGCTTCATGGTCACCGGCTTTTTTCTCAGCGCCGCGTATGGCCCCGTGACAATGACTCTTGCGGCGTTGGGGATGGCCTATCACAACCTATTGCGCCGCTCCGCCGCACAACGGATCACCAGCGTCGCTGCGCCGGCATGACCGTGCCACCACCCGTGACCTTCCTAGTCTTCGGGGATGACTGGGGTCGCCATGTCTCGAGCCTGCAACACCTCTTTGCGCAGCTCACCACCCGCACGGAGGTGATATGGGTGAACGGCATTGGGCACCGACCACCGCGCGTCACAGTAACCGATTTCCGGCGAGCCTGGGAGAAGGCAAAAACGATGTTGCGTGGCGCAGAGCTTCCCGCAGCCGTCGGGCAGAAAACGATGGCTCCGCACCGCATCGTCGCGCCTCGGGTGCTCCCTTGGCATTCGAGGTCATGGGTGAAGACCCTCAACCGATGGTCGCTGCGTCGCGACATTCTTCGGGCCCTCGAGACCACGTCTCCCGACGCGGACGTCGTGCTCGTAACCGGCTCTCCCCCATCCGTCTCGGTCCTTGGTCAGTGTCGTGAGCGCGTGTCCATCTATTTCTGCATGGACGACTTTCTCGAGCTCCCCGGCGTGTCGGCAGAAATGCTCGCTCCCCTGGAGCGAGAGTTGCTCCGCCGTGTCGACGCAGTGGTCGTGACGGCAGCGGAGCTCCTCGAGCGCAAGCGATGCGCCTCGGGACGGGGATACTATCTTCCCCAAGGCGTCAATTTCGAGCACTTCGCGGTGCGGCAACCCATCCCGGCTGAACTGCGGAGCTTGCCACGACCCATCATTGGATTCGCAGGGGGCGTGAGCACGGCTTGTGATCTCGAAGTGATCCGAGATCTCGCGCGCGAGAATGCCGACGGATCGGTTGTCCTGGTGGGCCCACTAGGCGTGGAACGCTCCGCGCTCCAAGCCCCCAACTTGCATGTGCTCGGCGCACGGCCCTACTCCCAGCTACCCGCTTACGTTCAGGCGTTCGATGTCGGAATAATTCCCTACATCGAGAGTCCCTGGACGAGGACAGTCGATCCGCTCAAGCTGCTCGAGTATCTCGCCGCCGGGATTCCCGTCGTCGCCTCCCCGCTGCCCGAGGTGGCCAAGTACGAGAGTGTGATTCGGATCGCTCCGTTGGGCCAGGACTTTGTCCGCGCCACGCTGGAATCCGCTCGGAACGTTGATCGCTCCCGGAGCGAGCGTGGGGTCCGTACGGCGTTCACGAATTCTTGGGAGCGGCGCGCGGAGCGCTTCATGGAGATCGTGACCGAAGTCTTGTCGGCAACTCGTCCGAGGTCCGCGCCTGTGGCCATGCGATGAGCGTGGACACCTCTCGCCATACCCTCCCCTGCCTCATGTACCACGAGATCACGTCGCCGGACTCTACAACCTACTTCGGCGTCTCGG
>Ga0137409_10002209_pt1 | contig 20994 bp, 28 predicted proteins | sample CZODoug1_16funga_FD_122059 | JGI IMG/M metagenome (GOLD analysis project Ga0137409, IMG submission 122059) | Vadose zone soil fungal communities from Angelo Coast Range Reserve, California, USA - CZODoug1_16fungal (Hybrid Assembly) | ecosystem: Environmental > Terrestrial > Soil > Vadose zone... | reverse complement strand
TGTCCTCCCGAGCACATGGACAGCGAAGACCTGCTCTACCTGCTGTACACGTCAGGCACGACCGCAAAGCCCAAGGGCATCATGCACACGACCGGCGGTTATCTCACGCAGGTCGCGTTCACGCATCGTGAGGTGTTCGACCTGCATCCCGACACCGACGTCTTCTGGTGCACGGCCGACGTCGGGTGGGTGACGGGACATTCGTACGTCGTCTACGGGCCGCTCGCGAACCGGTCCACGAGCGTGATGTACGAGGGCACACCCGATCACCCCAACCGTGAGCGCTTCTGGTCGATCGTCGAGCGCTACAAGGTGACGGTCTTCTACACGGCGCCGACCGCGATCAGAACCTTCATGAAGTGGGGCGATGCGGAGCCCGCGAAGCATGATCTGTCGTCGCTACGGCTGCTCGGCACGGTCGGCGAACCGATCAACCCCGAAGCGTGGATGTGGTATCAGGAGCACATCGGCGGCGGCCGCTGCCCCGTCGTCGACACGTGGTGGCAGACGGAGACGGGTGGGATCATGATCACGCCGCTCCCCGGTGTCACGAAGACCCGCCCCGGCTCGGCGACGATCCCGTTCCCGGGCATCGATGCGAAACTGCTCGACGGCCAGGGCAAGGAGGTGACGGTCGGCGGTGGCTACCTCGCCATCACGAGCCCGTGGCCCGGGATGCTACGCACGATCTGGGGCGACGATGAGCGCTATCGCTCGGTGTACTGGAGCCGGTGGCCCGATACCTACTTCCCGGGCGATGGCGCCAAGCGCGGCGATGACGGCTACTACTGGATCCTGGGCCGCGTCGACGACGTCCTGAACGTCGCCGGGCATCGCATCGGCACCATGGAAGTGGAGAGCGCGCTGGTCGATCATCCCGCCGTCGCCGAAGCGGCGGTCGTGGGCAAGGCACACGAGATGAAGGGTCAGGCGCTCGCCGCGTTCGTCACGCTGAAAGAAGGCCAGCAGGCCACCGACGCGTTGCGCGACGAGCTGAAGCAACACGTGGCGAAGAAGATCGGCGCGCTGGCGAGGCCCGACGACATCCTGTTCTCAGCCGACCTGCCGAAGACGCGCAGCGGAAAAATCATGCGCCGCTTGCTGAAGGACATCGCCGAGGGGAGAACGCTGGGAGACACGACGACGCTCGCCGATCCGGCGGTCGTCGCGCGACTCAAGGATCAGTACGAGTCGCAGGAGTCCTGAGGGCGTGGAGTGAGACGAGCCAGATCGCGGTCATGATCACCGCGCTGGTGACGCACCAGCGGCAGATGGCGTCAATGACGAACAGTTCGAGGTAGGTGAGCCAGGCGCTGAAGAGGACACCGCCGGTCGCGAGCGCGGCGGCGAGGAGGGACGGGCCGCGGCGCGAGAGCCACGCGGGCTGCAGGCCGACGAGCGTCACCGCGAGGATCGCGGTGTATCCCACCACGCCGTAGAACGCGACCGGAACTCCGAACAGCACCGCCCACCGGCTCGTCTGCACAGTCTCGCACCCACCGGTCCCGCATTTCAGCTCCCCACCGATGCCGAGCGCGTGGAGCCCCAGGTACAACGCGACGAACCACCCGACCAGCGCGAGGATCGCGATCGATTGGCGGTGCCGCATTACTTCCGGCGGACAGGTATGGCGTCGACCAGTTTCTTGAAGTCGTCTGAGGTCGGCAGCCGCGACGAACGAACCTCCGTCCCGTTCACGAAGAAGGTCGGCGTGCCGTTGACGTTGCGCTGGAGCCCTTCCTGGCGGCTGAACTCGATGCGGGCGGCGAAGCGACCGCTCTTCATGCAGGCGTCGTAGCGCGCCACGTCGACCCCCGCGGTCTTGGCGAATTCACGGAACAGGCCAGTCGGGTTCTGCCCTGTCTGCGCCCAGCGGTGGTTGCCGAAGAGCTGGTCGTGCATCTCAGGGAACTTCCCTTGCTCACCGGCACACTGGGCCGCATGCGCCGCGAAGAATGAGTACTTGTGGATGTTCAAGGGAAAATCGCGGTAGCGCCACTTGACCCTGCCGGTGGCGATCAGTTGCTCCTTGATCGTCGGCAGCTGCACGACGGCGAAGCTCGCACACACCGGGCATTCAAAATCCACGTACTCCACCACCTCGACCGGCGCACTGTCGCGGCCGATGGTGTAGCCGCGGAAGCCGTCGTCGACGACGGTGGCCGGAGCCTCTGTGGCGGCGCGTGGCGCGGATGGATTGGTCTGCAGCAGGTACACGAGCATCGCACCGAGGGCGAGCGTCAGCACCCCCAGCATCACGTAGAACCGATTCATTCCGGCGAGCCCCTCCTCCAAGGTTCGTCGTCGTCAGACTCGTCGAAGTTCGATTCGTCGAGCCGCTGCTGCGCTTCGTCTACGATGCGCCGGCTTTCGGCCACCTCGGGCGTATCGTAGGTGCTGCGCACTTCGTAATGAAACAGCTCACTGCGCGCATTCCCCAGCAGTTTCTGCAGCTCGGGCGCCGCATCCAGCAGGCGGCGCCCGCCGGCTCGGTCCAGCTCCTGGATCCGCTCGGCCAGCGCCCGCAGCAGCGCCACCAGGCGCTGCGCGCGATCGGGACCGTAGACTTCGTCGCTCATCTGCACCTCCAGGGGGCGCTTCGGGAACCCGCTCCCCCGCCGTGGCATTATACCACACAACCCATTATCTTGCGGCGCCGTCACACCAAACGCCCATCCGCCCGAGAGGAGCACCGCCCGCATGGCCAAGAAGCGTAGCGAACCCCGGAAGCTCACGACCCCCACGACATTCGAGCAGGCCCGCGACGAGCTGTTCTCGCACATCCTTCGGTGCGGGGTGCTCGAGGCGACGGGCGAGCATCAAAAAGAGTGGTTCGACGATACCATGGGATACCTCGCCGACCGCTTCGAAGACCTGAGCGACGCCGAGCTGGGCGAGCTGCGCGTGTTGGGCGAGCGGTACTGCCGCCCCGTCGTGGCCCGGACCGCTCCCGTCGGCGCGGACGCTTAAGGCTGAAACCAGCGGCTGCGCCATCCCGCGGCGACTCGCGCGCCGCCAGCCAGCCCCAGTTCCGCATACCATCCGCCGCGCCGACCCGGCGCGGCTTCCAGTCCCAATAACAGCGCCAGATACCCGCGCCCCGCCGTCCGCCGGCGGCCGGCGACTGCGACACCGATTCCTCCATATACCCCGGTGCGCCGCGCGGCCGGCGTGACGAGAAACTGCGCGGTCAGCTGCGCGCGCGCCGCCAGCTCCCCATGCTCGCTTCCCGCGTCGAGGGCGACCGCGATGCGGCTCTGTCCCCCCGGCCGATAACCAGCGCCGACTTCCACGGCGGCCAGCGTGTGGCGCGCGACGGTGAGCGCGGCGCCCGCGCCGGCCTCGACGGCGCTGAGGCGCTGAGCCGAGAGTGGCGCGCTCGCCGCGATGGTGGCGGCCGTGGCGAGCGCCAGGCCGACGAGCGACCCGTTAGGCAACGGTGACGTCGTAGCTGATGCTGATGTCGGGCGCGAGCGACGCCACGACCGAGCAGTACTTCTCGAGCGACAGGTCGATGGCCCGGCGCGCCTTCGCTTCGTCGGCGCCCTCGCCCCGGATGGTGAAGTGAAACGCGATCGCCGTATACCGGCGCGGCTCTGTCTCGCGCCGCGTGCCAAGCATCGCCACCTCCAGCACCTCGAGCTTGACGCGCTGCTTCTGGAGAATGATCACCACGTCGGAGGCCGTGCAGGTCGCGGCCGACAACAGCAGCAGCTCGACCGGCGAGGTCGCGGCCTTCGAATCGCCGTCGACGAGGATCGGCGGCCGCCCCGGCGTTCCCCCCTCGAAGCGGAGTCCCTCGAGCCACCGCATGGTGACCTTTGCGGTCGGTGCCGCCACGCTCAGTTCCCGCGCCGCGTCGTGAGACCGATGTAGATGCGGTGGCGCCGCAGCGTGTCCATGCCGTGGTACTCGAGCAACCAGTTGAACGTCGACCGGTAGTGCAGCTCGAATCCGAACACGAGGTTCAGCCACACGTCGGGACACTGTGGGTCGGTGCCGCAGGCGTCGTGACCGGCGATCGAGAGCCCGGTGCCGATGTACGGCGTGGCGATTTCCTCGTCATCGGTAAAACGCCACAGCGCTTCCATGCTGGCGACGTACGTGTTCTCGCCGTTGAAGACGCCGATCTCCGCCGACGGGCGGAGACGCACGCGGTTTGAAAAGAGGTTACCCATGTCGAGCGTGGTGCCGAGCACCATGTGTCCTTGGCCTTTGAAGTCGATCCCCATACGCACGCCGAATCCAAAGAGCCCGATGCGCGTGCCGCCGCCCGACGCGCCGCTCTTGGGCGGCGAGAACTGCTGGGCCGTCAGCGAACCCGCGATGACTGCTCCGAGCAATATGGTCGTCAGGAACCGCATCCTGTGTCTCCCGTTAGCGGTGCGCCGCGACCCGCGCGGCGGCCCGTCCGTAATCCCAGGTAGCGTACACCGCGATCGCCGCGGTGGCCCACGCGAGCGGCCGCACCAGTGTCGAACCCGCGGTGTAGGCCACGAGCGTCAAGATCTGCGCGACCGTCACGGCCTTGCCGCCCGCCCGCGCGGGCAGCGCCACCGGCCGGTGCAGCAGCCACGTGCCGAAGAACCCGAGCACCGCCAGAATGTCGCGCAGCAGCACGCCGACCAGCTCGTACCACGTCAGGGCGCCGCGGCTGGCGATCGTGACGAACGCGGCGGCCGCGAAGACCTTGTCGGCGATCGGGTCGAGCACCGCGCCCGCGCGCGACGCGCCGACGTAGCGCGCCAGCTTGCCGTCGACGAAATCCGACGCCGCCGCGACGGCGACGATGGCGAACTCCCAACTGGGGCGGTGCACCAGCGGAAACAGCGCCGCGAGCGGAAGGCGAAGCGCCGTCACGACATCCGCCCAGGTCCCCCACGGTTTCACTTGCCCGCGCCTCCCCGCAACCGTACTTTGACCCCGTGGATCTGAAGCTGCTGAAGCAGGCCGCCATCTTCCAAGACCTCGACGAGGGCGAGCTCGCCCGCGTGGCCGAGGTGTGCCGCGAGCAGAAGTTTACGGTCGGCCAGTACGTCTTCAAGGAGGGAGAGCCGGGAAACCGCCTTTTCCTCATTTCCGAAGGCGAAGTCCGCATCTCCCGCACCATCCCGGGCTCAGGCGAGGAGGCGCTCGCCGTCCTGAAGCCGGGAGCCTGCTTCGGCGAAATGTCGATCTTCGATCGCTCCGAACGCTCGACCGACGCCATCGCCAACATCTCCTGCACGCTGATCACGATCTCCCGCTCCGACTTCGAGCTGCTGCTCGACTTCAACCGCGACGTCGCCTACAAGGTTCTCTGGTCGGTCGTGCGGCTGCTCTCCGCCCGGCTCCGGGTGACGAACGACAACCTGCGGTCGTTCCTCGCCATGTCCATGTTCTAGGTGGTAACTGCCGTGATCCCGTGCGGCGGCCTGGGTACGCGCATGGCCTCCGTCGCCGGAACCCTTCCCAAAGAGCTGCTCCCCGTAGCCGGCAAGCCGGTGCTTCAGTGGACGTTGGACGAGGCCGCTGCGGCCGGCATCGAACGCGCCGTGATCGTCACCAGCCCCGGAAAGCCGGGTATCGCGCATTTTCTTTCCAGCCTTCCAACGGGCCATCTGTCCGTTAGTGTCGTCATCCAAGCCGAGCCTCGCGGGCTCGGGGACGCGCTGACGTGCGCCCGACCGGTCGTCGAGGGAGACGACGTCGCCGTCCTGCTGCCCGACAACCTGTTCGAGCGTCCCGGCCCGATGGCCTCGGTGCTCGACGCCTACCGGCGCACGGGCGAGTCCTCGGTGTTGCTCGCCGAGGTGCCCGCCGCTCGGAAGCCGGCGCGCGGGGCGACGGGGCGCGCGTCGTGCCGCAGCCGCGGCGACGGACTCTGGGATGTGGTGGCCGTCGCGGAGAAAGCGCCGGCCGAACCCTCCACGCTTACCCCGATTGGACGCTGGGTGTTCGCGGCCTCGGTCTTCGAACGCTTCGAGCGGCTCCGCTCCCGGCTCCCCGCGGGAGCAGAGCTGGATGATGTGCCGGTGCTGCAGGAGCTGGCGGCCGAAGGCCGCCTCATCGGGGTACCACTCGCCGGCGTGTTCTACGACGTGGGCCAACCCGCCGGTTATCTTGAGGCCACTCATGCGCTCTGACCGCTACGACCGCCTCGCAGTCCTCGCCGTCACGGGTCTCGCGCTCGCCGCGGCCTGCGGCAGCAACGGCCCCGGTGGCACGCCGCGGGTCGTCATCGCACCGATCCTCGACTCGCTGTTCGTCGGCGACACGATCGCGATGCGCACCGCGCGTTATTTCGACGCGAATGGCGACTCGCAGGCGACCGGCCCGGTGCGCTGGTTCAGCGCCGATCAGGCGGTATTCACGGTCGACAGCGTGACCGGCGCGATCGCCGGCGTCGGCCGCGGGGCCGCTGTCCTGTCGGCGCGCGCGAACGGCGTGACCGGGATGTCGCTGCTGGTCGTGTCGCGCGCGCTCGACCTCTCGTTGCTGCTCGACACCGTGTACCTGATGGCCGGCGATACCTTCACCGTCCCCGTATCGGTCCGCCGGAAAGGTGGGAGCCCCCCGCCGGTGTGGTTCACGCCCGTGAACAGCGGCGTCGTCACGGTCGACTCGGTGACGGGCCGCATCACCGCGATCGGCGCCGGGGGTCCGATCCCCTTCACGGCGCACGCCGACACGGTCAGCGCCGCGGGCGTCGTGGAGGTCGTGGCGCTCACGGACACCGTCGGCGGCAAGGGATCGTTCTCCGTGCTCGGCACCGTGATCCACCGCGCGCGCGCCGGGGCACGCGCCGTCAACTATCGGCGGCAGGGCGACACGGCGACGTTCCGCGTCTCGATGCCGGTCATCGTCGCCGGAGTGGCCATCGAGAACATCGTGATCACGCTGCGGGATTCGGTCGCGGGGCCGGGCGCTGTCTCGATCGACTCGATCTCCGTCAACGAGGCGTTCGCCACGAGCGCGAACCCCGTGTGCCGGCCGCCACGGTCGTGGGCGATCTGGTCGGTGTTGAGCAGCCCCCCGCTGCGCGGTCTGTCGCGTCAGGGTGGCACGATTACGATCACGCAGGTGGTGCCGGTCGCGCACGGTCTCGCGGCCAGCGGACGCTTCAGTTTCAGCGGTCAGCGCACCGACATGTATGACGATCCGCTGGGCCGGCTACCGGTCCGCGGCACGTTCGTCACACCGGTCATCGCAGACAGCCGGCCCTGCTTTTGAGGGGCTGGGACGTGATCACCATGGACCCGGAGCGAACATGAACGCACTGGCGCCGTACGCCGCTTTCTTCATGCGGATGGCAGTGGGTGGAGTGTTTCTGAGCCGCGGCCTCGACCGGATTCAAGGCGGCATTCCGAGGCTGTCGCTCGGCACGCTGTGGATCCTGTTCGTGATTGCGATCGAAACGGTGGGAGCGGTGAGCGTGCTGCTCGGTATCTGGACGCGTTTTTGGGCCACCGCCATGGCGGTGTTCATGACGGTGACCATCCTCGCGAGCAAACTGCCCAATCACGCCAACTTCGAGCTGGAGGCCCTGCTCCTGGCCGGGGCGGTCACGCTGATGGCGCTCGGCGACGGGCCCCTCTCGATCGGCATCCGCTTCAAGAAGGCGAGCTAGTGCAGGATTCTTAAGACTCCCGCGTCCGCCCCGGCCCGGAGGAATGTCTCTGGGTCGGTGGCGGGAATGGCGAGTCCCGTCTGTTTGCGCCACCGCTTCGCGCTCGCCTCCATGTACTGCTCCAACGACCCTCCGGCCCACTCGGCAGCATCGTCTTTCATCTGCCGTACGATCTCTTCCCAGGTGCCCACGTAGGTCACCCCGGACGCGATGCTGACGCGGTGCACCTCGCCGGCCGTCCCGCGCGTTCGCATCCCCTGCAACTCGGTGAGCAGCGTGCCGAACAGCTCCAGCTGCCGGGGATCGCGAATCTGGCCGTCGGGGCCCATCGCTTCGATCTCCGCGAGCATCAGGTCGTCGGGCTGCGCATCGCCGGCGAGGTCGTTCAGGCGATCGTGCCACGGCACGAGCTCCGGGTCGTCCTCGGGGAGGCGATAGACGCTCTTTTTGAGCTCGATCAGCCGCCAGATCGCGAGGGCGTCGTAGTGCTCCTCGGGATCGGTGCGCTCGAGGTGGAACAGGGCCGCTTCATACTCGCCGCGGTCATAGAGCAGGTTGGCGAGGTAGACGCGCGCCTCGCCGAGGCTCGGGTCGAGCTCGAGCGCGCGCCGCAGCCAGTGCAGGCTTCCGCCTTCGTCGGCCAGGCGATGGGCGGCGTAGCCCGCGCAGGCTGCGGCTTCAGCCGAATCGGGGTGCGCCGTGAGGGCCACCTCGAAGAACCGGCGCGCCTGATCGAGGACGCCCTCGCGGAACAGCGCCCGCCCGATTTGCAGCATCAGGTCGTGGTCGCCTTCGAAGCCCAGGGTGATGATGTGATCGAAGCAGGCGATGGCGCCGCTGCGCTCGCCGAACTTGAGGAGCACCTCGCCGAGCCCGGCGAGCGCGTCCTCATGGTCCGCGTCGAGGCCGCGCGCCTCTTCGAACGCCCGCCGCGCCCACGCGAACTCGTCGCGCGCGAGCCGCGCGTAGCCCATGCCCACATACAACTCGACGGCGTGCGGATACAGCCTGAGCCCGTCGCGCAGGGTCTCTATGGCGTCGTCGTATTGTCCTTCGTTGTAGAGCTGATGTGCACGTTCGTCGTATTCGTCGGAGCTGAGGAACGGATCCGACATCGAACGGGACCCTCCGGGAAGGTTGTGCTATGATACGAAACAGCGGCCGGTTACACAAGCGACCGGCGGCCGCTATCTTGACCGACCGATGACCTCCGCGATCGCTCCACTGACCGACGGCTCGGTCACCTCGCCGGCGGGGTTCACCGCCGCCGCGGCGCACGCCGGCCTGAAAGCGGACGGCGCGCTCGATGTCGCCCTCATCGTCAGCACCACGAGCTGCGCGACGGCGGGCGTCTTCACGCGCAACGCCGTGCGCGCAGCGCCCGTCATCTACGACGCCGACTTGCTCGGCGAACGGCCCGGGAGAGTGCGCGCCGTCGCCATGAATGCCCGCGTCGCGAACGCCTGCACCGGTGCCGAGGGCCTCGACGCCGCCCGCGCCATGGCCCGCGCCGCCGAGGAGGCGGCGGGACTGCCGCCGCGCACCGCGCTCGTGCTCTCGACCGGCGTCATCGGCGTGCCGCTCCCCGTCCAGAAGGTGGCCACGGGCCTCAAGGCGGCCGGGACGCGGCTCTCCGCCGATGGCGGCATCGAGGCCGCGCGGGCCATCATGACGACCGACACCCGGCCCAAGCACTGCGCCGTCCGGCTCGAGACGCCCGCCGGGGCGATCACCATCGGCGGGATCGCTAAAGGCGCGGGGATGATCCATCCGGACATGGCAACGCTCCTGGGCGTGCTCACGACCGACGCCGCCTCCGAGCCCAGCGTGCTTCAGCCGTTCCTGAAGCGCGTCGCCGACCGCACCTTCAACGCGATCTCGGTGGACGGCGACACGAGCACGAACGACACCGTGCTCTTGCTCGCCAACGGCGTCTCCGGGATCGATCCGTCGCGCGACGGCGCGACCTGGAAGCTGTTCGAGGAGGCGGTGACCGAGGTAGCGCGGACGCTGGCCCTGGCGGTGGTACAGGACGGCGAGGGCGCCACCAAGCTGCTCGAGATTCACGTCGTGGGGGCACAGACCGAGGCATTCGCGCGCGAAGTGGGGCGAGCCATCGCGCGCTCCACCCTCGTCAAGACGGCGATTTACGGCGCGGACCCCAATTGGGGCCGCGTGCTCGCGGCCGCCGGCGCCGCGGGCGTGCCGATCACCCCTGAGCGCCTCGGGCTCCAGGCGGCCACCAACGGCGATTGGCTCACACTCGCGACCGCGGGGGCGACTGCGCAGCCGGACCCGGCGCGGGCGCGCGCCATCTTCCAGCAAAAAACCATCCGCCTCCGACTCGACCTGGGTGTCGGTCGCGCGGAGGCGGTGGTATGGACCTGCGATTTGTCCCCGGAGTACGTCCGGATCAACTCCGACTACACATCCTGAAGAACTAGACGCCTAGACGTCTAGGCGCCTAGGGTTTGGCGGTCGTGTCGCGCGGAGCCGCAGCCGGCTTCGCCTTGGTGCTGCTACGGGTGCGCGCCGCGCGCCGCGCGCGGTGAGCCTTCGCCTTCGTCGTGTCGGGATGCTGAGCCGGCGTGGAGCTGGCCGGCTGCTGGGCGGGCTGTTGCGCGGGCTGCTGAGCGAGCGCCGGCGTGGCGACGAGCACCAACGCGAGCAGGGTCTGGCGAATCATGACGCGACCTCCGGTTGAGGAACGTTCCTACTAGGATCGTCCCTACGACCCCCGCCCCGGCCGGCGCGTCACAGTCCGGGGATGCGGTGGTGTCGCTACCGGAATGTTGGGCAGCATCGCCCGCACGCGCGCCAATGCCTCGGTCGGCGTCCGCCCCCCCTCCCGCTGCAGCTCGTGCGACGCCGCGACCGCCACATCGAGTAGGCGCGTGCCGTGCAATCCCTGTTGCTGCGCGGCCCTGAGCAGCTCGGCCGCCGAGTCGGCCGGGAACCGGTGGGCGACGAGGTCGGCGGCGGCGTGCAGGACGGGACCCGGAGGCTCGGTATCTGCGCTGAGCAGGCGCTCGATGAGCCCCGGATCGAGGCCGCGCGCCAGCGCGGCCGCGACGGCGGCGACGTCGCCGTCGAGCGCCGCGCGCGCGGGCGCGGAGCGCGACACGATCGCACGCGCGTCGCGCAGCTGCACGAGGCCGTGCCGCACCCCGTTGACCAGTCGCGCAACCGGGATCCCCTTGGCCCCGCCTTCGAGCGCCTTCTGCACCAGCGGTTCCGTGGGAAGACTCTCCGCGACGGCCTGCGCGATGAGGGAGTCGAGTCCCGGCAGCGCGGCGGTGGGCACGCGGCCTTCCAGGCGCGCATGCGGATTCTGCAGCAGCAGGAGCAGGAGGAGCGTCACGGCCGGACGATCAACAGGGCGTTCTGCTGCCCTGCTCCAAAACCGTCGTCGACGTAGCGGCCCGCCAACGGATCGGCCACCCACCGCTCGCCATCGACCACGAACATGTACTCGTGCTGGCCGGCAGGGAGCACGACCGCCCCGTGCCAGATGCCGTCATGATCTTCGTCGCGCAACGCCAAGGCGCCGCGCTGCCAGTCGTTGAACGAGCCGACGACTTCGACGGACCGCGCGCCGGGGAAGTGGCCAACGAACTGCGCGACGCCCTCCTCGGCCCCCGGGGTCGCCGACTCCTTGAACGGCAGGAAAACGACTGCCGCGGCCGCCGCCGCCACCGCCAGCGTCCACACCGGACGCAGCCGGAACGTCACGGGCCGCAGGAGCCAGTTGGCGCGGGGGCGGGGCGCGGGACCCTCGCGCCGGATCTGGGCCATCACTCTCTCGGCGACGCTCGTCGCCGGCGGCTCGCGCAACAGCGCCGCGGCCGCGGTCAGGCGCGCGTAGGCTTCGCGCAGTTCGGCGGGCAGCGTGGTCGGATCACGCTCGCCGTCGAGCGCCTCCTGCACGCGCGGATCGATTGCCGTCATACGAGCTCCTTCAGCGCCAAGAGCAGCGCTTCGCGGGCGCGGTGGACGCGCATCTTCAGCGTCGGAATCCGGGCGCCCGTCACGTCGGCCATCTCCTCGTAGCTCAGCCCCTCCACGTGTTTCAACACGAACGCCTCACGCTTCTCCGGTTGCAGCGCCGCCAGCGCGCGCTCGACCAGGGCCACCTGCTCACCTCGCTCGAGCACCGCCCACGTGTCGACCGGATCGGCGAGCGGTGGCGCGTCGTCCAGGGCGATGTCGCTCATGTAGCGCCGCCCGATGTGACTGCGGCAGCGGTTCCCGGTGATACGGTACAGCCAGCTCTTCAGGTGCTCGGGATCGCGACACTGCGCCAGGTGCCGGTAGGCGCGCACGAGACTCTCCGCCACAGCGTCGGCCGCGGCATCGGGACTCCCCAGCATGCGCGTTGCAAACCGCAGCAGACCCGGCTCGTACCGCCGGATGATGATCCCAAACGCCTCCGCATCGCCGTCCAGGACTTGGGCGACCACGGAAGCATCCGAAGGAGCGTCGCTCACTACGAGGGGGGACCCCCGTGGAGCGGGTTTGGTCACGGTGGGGGGCTGCGGCTGGCGAGAACTTCGCGGGCGGCGCCGAGGAACGTGGACGCCTTGACGCCGGCGCCATCCACGCCGCCGGCGAACGCTTCGAGCACCGCCTCGGCGCGGCGGCGGTACGACGCATCGCCGGTGGCTTCCGCCAAGCGCAGCAACACGCGCGCCGTCCACGCATTCGCGCCCGGCAAGATGTCGTCGAAGACCTGCTTGGTGCGATCCGACAGCGCCGGCGCCGTCGGGTCGACCGCCGCGGCGTCGAAGTACCCGCCGAGCGGGTCGGCGTAGGTCGACTCGAGCACGGCGGCGAGGTCGCGCGCGATCGCGAGGTAGCGCGCGTCCCCGCCGACCTGATAGGCGGCCACGCACGCGCCCGCGACCTGCACCTGATCCTGGAGCAGGCCGCCGCCACCCACCTGCGCCGATCCGGTGACGGCGTGGCGCACGCCCCAGCCGCGCGCGTACATGCGCTGCAGCAGGCCATCGAGCGCGCCGCGCGCCCGCCGCTCGGCCGGGGCTTCCCCCAGCGTGGCGGCCGCGAGGAGGACGGCTTCGATGACGTAGCCTTCCTGATCCGCGAAGATCGCGCGATCGCCGGGGTCGGCGACCTCACGCGCGAGGCTCCGGACGAGGGCGCGGCCGGCGTCGCGGTAACGCGCTTCACCGGTGACGACCCACCCTTTCGCCAATCCGCGCAGTAGCGCCGCGCGCACGAGGCGCGGCGGATCCTCAGGCGCTCCCGTCGGCGGACCGCTGGCGACGGCCCCGGAGTCGATCAATAGGTCGAGCGCCCGCCGGGCCACGACCAGCGAGAGCGAATCGCCGGAGCGCGCGAATTCGGAAATGAGCAGCGACGCGGCTTCGGCGTGCATCACGCTGCCCACGGCGGTGCGCGTGCGCACGGCGAGATCGAGCGCGTTGCGCGCCGTGACGACCTCGGGGTTGATGCGATCCGCCTTGAGCACGCCGCGCCCCACACCGGTCCCGGCGAACGCCAGCTGCCGCACCAGCGCGGCGTGCTGGACGATGAACGCCCGGCGATCGCGGTAGCTCTTCGCGACTTCTGGAAGAATCTGTTTCAGCCCCCGCCCCGTGATCGGGTCATCGGCCGGGAAGTACGTGCCGCCGAAGAAGGCGGCGCCGTCCGGCGTGAGGAACACGGTGAGGGGCCAGCCCCGCAGCCCGGCCATCGTCGCGACCGAGGCCTGGTAGCGCTGCGCCACGTCGGGACGCTCGTCGCGGTCCACGCGCACCGGAACGAACAGCGCGTTGATCAACGCGCCGATGTCGGGGTCGGTGTAGATCGCGCGGTCGGTCTCGGCGCACCAGCGGCACGCCTCGCCCCCGACGTACAGCAGCACGGGGCGGTCGAGCTTCGCGGCGAGCGCGAACGCATCGCGCCCCCACGGCTGCCAATTGACCGGCTGGCGTGCGGCGCGGGCGAGGTAACTCGTCGCGGAGTGGGCCATGCGGTTCGTAAACGGCCCGCGTTCGGTGATGCACGCGGACGCGCCGACGAGGAGCAGGGAGAGAGGAAGGCGGGTGCGCATCTGATTCGCGCGGGAAGATACCCTCCAGACCGGAATGCGTTCTATATTGGCCGCCATGAGCGATGTGACGATCACCCCCAAGCCGAACGGACCCCTGGTCGTGCAAGGGCCCGTGCGGGTCGTGACTCCCGACGGGCAGGAGTTGCCGGTCCCCCCCCGCAAGGATGGCAGACCGGCGGAAGTCGTTGTCCTGTGCCGATGTGGCGGGTCCGCAACGAAACCGTTCTGTGACGGAACGCACAAGAGGAACGGCTTTACGGACGCCCCGGTACCCCTTCCCTGAGGGCAGCGTATTATGTTGTCTGGCGCTGCTGGACTCCCGAGCCCCCGAACCTGAGGAGCGGTCGACCATGGCGAAGAGCGGAAAAGCCCCGATGGCCGCGGATGAAGGTTATTGCGTGAAGTGCAAGGCGAAGCGGAAGATCTCGAATGGCCAGCAAGTGAAGATGGCCAACGGCCGCCCCGCGCTGAAGGGCGTGTGCCCGGTGTGCGGGACGGGGATGTTCAAGATTCTCGCACCGCCCAAGTAAGCGCCCGTCCGCGCCGCAGCACGCGCCCCCGGCGAAACCGTCGCCGGGGGCGCTTTCATTTCACGACCCGACGGCTCCCGTCCCCCTGGAACGCATAGCGGATGGTGTAGCACGCCGCGCCGACCTCGCGGCAATAGTAGGCGAGCAGCTCGAGCTTGGCGAAGCGGCCGTCCGCCGTACGCACGGCGTAGACGTGACCCTTCGGCGTGAGCAGGTGCGAGAGCATGCTGTAGGCGTACCACTTCCCCACGGCCGGGTTCACCGTGTCGCCTGCGAAGACGGTGGCCGTGTAGCCGGCGGCTGGAGCCTCGCCCACGGAGTCGAACGGCACGACGCCCAGATCGACGATGCCGGCTCCGGGCGCGGCGATCACGTGATGGCGGCGGAAGGCAATGTCCCAGGGACCAGAATCCGTCACGGCGTTGCGGGCGAACTGAAACCGGCGCCACGCCTCCCCCGCCGATGCGTCGAGCGTGTACGTGCTGGGTCCCACGAGAGAGTCGCCGACCGTCACCGGGGCCGACGCCGTGACCGTGTAGGGCGGCAGGTCCGGCGTCGTGAAGGAGCCGATGACGAGGGAGGCGACCAGCAAGAGGAAGGCGCCCGCGAGCACGAGCACCAGAATCGGCGGGCGACTCAAGCCTCCGCCATGAAGGGATAGGTGGGATCGCGAGGCGGCACGAAGTTCTCCTTGACCGTGCGGGCGCTGGTCCAGCGCACCAGGTTCAGGAAGCTCCCCGCCTTGTCGTTGGTGCCGCTGGCGCGGCCGCCGCCGAACGGTTGCTGTCCCACGACGGCCCCCGTCGGCTTGTCGTTCACGTAGAAGTTCCCCGCGGCGTAGCGCAGCGCGGTCTGCGCTTCGGTCACGGCGCGGCGGTCCTGCGCGAACACGGCGCCCGTTAGCGCGTAGGGTGACGTGCGGTCCACCAGGGCGAGGGTCTCCGCCCACTGCCGCTCGGGATAGACGTACAGCGTCAGGACGGGTCCGAAGATTTCCTCGCACATCGTGCGGTAGGCCGGATCCTCGACCTGGATGAGCGTGGGCTGCACGAAGTAACCGTCCGCGTCGTCGCAGCCGCCCCCGAAGAGCACCTTGGCCTTGGCGTCGCTCTTCGCGCCGTCGATGTATTCCTTGATCTTGGTGAACGCCTTCCGGTCGATCACGGCACCCATGAAGTTCGTGAAGTCCGCGGGATCCCCCACCTTGATGGCCGCCAACATGCCGAGCACGCGCTCTTTGACCTTGGGCCAGATGGTGTCGGGGATGTAGGCGCGCGATGCCGCGCTGCACTTCTGTCCCTGATACTCGTAGGCGCCGCGGACGATGGCCGTCGCCAGCGCGTCCACGTCGGCGCTGGCGTGTGCGACGATGAAGTCCTTGCCGCCTGTTTCCCCGACGAGGCGGGGGTAGTCGGCGTAGCCGCCGAGATTCGCCGCGACCTGTTTCCAGAGCGACTGAAAGACCTCGGTCGAGCCCGTGAAGTGAATGCCGCCGAGGTGCCGATCGGAGATCAACCCCTCGCTGATGGTGCTCGCCGGGCCGGGCACGAAGTTGATCACCCCGGGCGGGAGCCCCGCCTCCTCCATGATCTTGAGAAGGAAGTAGTTCGAGTACGCCGCCGTCGCCGCCGGTTTCCATACGACCGTGCAGCCCATGAGGGCCGGTGCGCTCGACAGGTTGCCGCCGATCGACGTGAAGTTGAACGGCGAGATCGCGTATACGAACCCTTCGAGGGCCCGGTAGTCGAGCGCGTTCCACATGCCGGGTGAGGAGACGGGCTGCTCGGCGTGGATCTGCTCGGCGAAGCGGGCGTTGAAGCGCCAGAAGTCGATCAGCTCGCAGGCGGCGTCGATCTCGGCCTGATGCGCCGTCTTGCTCTGCCCCAGCATCGTCGCGGCGTTCACCGCGGCGCGGCGGCGCGTGGCGAGCAGGTCGGCGGCCTTGAGGAAGACGGCGGCACGGTCGGTGAGGCTCGTGTTCGACCATTCACGCCACGCGGCGCGCGCGGCGGCCACGGCGCCCGCCACTTCGCCGGGACCCGCCTGATGCACCTTGGCGAGTACGTGCCGGTGGCAGTGCGGCATCACGGCATCGACGGTGCGGCCGGTGCGGATCTCCTTGCCGCCGATCACGACGGGAATCTCGATCGGGCGTCCGGCCATTTCCTTCAACGTCTGCTTCAGCTCGGCGCGCTCGCGCGTGCCGGGAGCGTAGGAGAGCACGGGCTCGTTGATGGGCGCCGGCATCTTGGGAGGCGTGTTCATGGGCTGGAATGTAACCAGAGACAACTGGGAACTAGAATGTGTTTAGATAGCATGACAATCGATCCCCAAGCCCGCATTGGTCACGTCCATCTCACCGTTTCCGACCTGGATCGTGCGCTCGCCTTTTATCGCGACGTCCTCGGCTTCGAGGTCACGGCGACGTACGGACGCGACGCCGTGTTCGTCTCGGCGGGTGGCTACCACCACCACATCGGGCTCAATACCTGGGCGGGTCGCGGCGCGCCGCGCCCGGCCGCCGGGTCGACCGGCCTCTACCACTTCGCCATCCTGTATCCCGACCGCGCGGCCCTCGCGGTCGCGGTGCGCCGGGTGCTCGAGCACGGCGTCGCGCTCGAGGGCGCCTCAGATCATGGCGTGAGCGAGGCCGTGTACCTGCGCGACCCCGACGGCAACGGGATCGAACTGTACCGCGATCGGCCCGAGAGCGAATGGCCCCGGTCGAGCGATGGCGGCATCGCGATGCGCACCGGGCCGCTTGACCTCCCGGGACTCATCGGCGCTGCTGGGTAACCTGCGCTTCGACGGCCCTGGTGTACGTGAGGTGCGCCGCGACGATCCGCCACGCCCCACCCTCATTCTGCCATAGCATCGTCCCTTCACCGGGACCGATCTGGCGGGAGCCGCCGGCGGACAGATCGAGCGTAAAGGGGAACGTGACCAGGGCGAGGTCCTTTCGCATCAGGACGACGTCCGGGGCCTGCGCGGCGAGATTCGTCATCGTTACCGTGGGCAGGAAGCTGCGCTGCAGCTGCGATTCCTGGGTCCAACCCTGCGTGTGAGCGCCGGTCGGCCACACGACGGTGAGATAGTCCTTCTGAGTGTAGAACGGCGCGAGCGAATCGGCGTTGTGGGCGTTCCAGGCCTTCACCCAGCCCTGGATGCGCGCCCGGACATTCGCCTCGCTCACCCGGTCCTGGACAGGCCCGCTGCCACCGCCGCAGGCGACGAGGGTGAGGGCGAGGAGCGTTCCCGTGATTAGATCGATCCGCCGGGGCATAGGTCCTCCCTGTGGTGTGCCACACTACGTAGCAGCCGGATCAGAGCCGCGGCAAGAGGCGGCGACCTCGTATTGACACCCCCCGGGACCCCGACTAGCGTGGGCCCCATGACCACGCCGCCACCGCTTCCGCCGCGCCCCTCCGTGGGCCGGTCCTCGTTCGCCATCGCGATGAAGGATTACACCTTCATCCGCCCCGGTATCGCCGTCTCGATCAGCGCCGTCACGCTCGTGGTGGCGCTCGTGATCGGGGTCTGGTTGATCACCTCCCTGCGCAGCGCCGCCGAGACGGTCGAGAGCGGCGCGCGCACGGTCGAGACCCTGCACCGCTACAATGCCGGCCTCGAGGTGTGGCGCGAAATGGTGACGAGCACCGACCCCGCGTACAAGCGCCCCGAGGCGCTGGCCCAGCGCGACAGCATCGGGCGCGCCCTGCGCGAGCAGCTCGCCCGGCTCGGCACGAACATGACCGACGCCAACGATCAGGAGCGCGTGCAACAGGTGCTCGAGGGCCTGACGCGCACCGATCCCAGCGTCGGAACGACCGCGCGTCAGGCGATGATCGTGCTCCTCGCCAAGCAAGACTCCGCGATGTTCAAGGCGGCGAAGACGTCGCAGGACGCCGTCGTGCTCTCGGCGGCGTTGCTGGGGCTGACGGTGCTGGCGGCCGGCATGCTCGTCATCCCGATGGCGTGGCTCTACGTCCGGTACAAGCGCGGCGCGACGATCGAGGTGAAGGTCTGACGACAACCGCGTCCCACGCCCCGACGGCGATCGAGAGCTCTCGCGACCGGGAACGCATCCGGACCGTCGTCGTGCCGGATCACGACGATCTCGTGGGACTGCTGGCCGATCGCATCGTCGACGTGATCAACCGCGAAACGGCCGCCAAGGGGCGCGCCGTGCTGGGGCTCGCGACGGGGAGCACGCCGATCGGCGTGTACCGCGAGCTGATTCGCCGCCACCAGGCCGGCGGTCTCGACTTCTCGCGGGTCGTCACGTTCAACCTCGACGAGTACTACCCGATGGCGGCCGACCGGCCGCACAGCTACCGGCGTTACATGTGGGAGAACCTGTTCGCCCACGTGAACATCGTCGCGGCGAACGTCCACATCCCGGACGGCAGCGTGCCGCGCGAGCGCCTCGCCGAGCATGCCGCCGCCTTCGAGCGCGCCATCGCCGACGTGGGCGGCATCGACTTCCAGCTGCTCGGCATCGGCAAGAGCGGCCACATCGGGTTCAACGAGCCCGGATCGTCGGCCGATTCGCGCACGCGGCTCGTCACCCTCGACACGATCACCCGCAAGGACGCGGCCGCCGACTTCTTCGGCGAAGACAACGTGCCGCGCGAGGCGATCACGATGGGGGTCGCGACGATCCTCGAGGCGCGCGAGATCGCGCTGATCGCGACGGGCGAGCACAAGGCGGCGATCGTGCAGCGCGCCGTCGAGGGTGAGGTCGAGCCCGACGTGGCCGCGACGTTCCTGCAGCGGCACGCAAACGCCACCGTCTATCTCGATCTCGCCGCGGCCGGCGAGCTGACGCGCATCAAGACGCCCTGGGTACTCCAGAACATCGAGTGGACGGCCGCGATGACCGAGCGGGCCGTCGTGTGGCTCGCCGAGCAATCGGGCAAAGCGATCCTGAAGCTCTCGGCGAAGGACTACGCTGAGTATCACCTCAGTCCCCTGCTCGCCCGGCACGGCTCACCGGGACCGATCAACGGACAGGTCTTCACCCGCCTGCGCGACAAGATCCGCGGCCGCCGCAACCTGCCCACCCGCAAGTCGGTGCTGGTGTTCTCCCCCCATCCCGACGACGACGTGATCTCGATGGGCGGCGTGCTGCGCAAGTTGTGGGAGAACGAAAACGCTATCGTCGTCGCATACATGACGAGCGGCAACATCGCGGTCTTCGATCACGACGCGGAGCGCCACCTCGACTTCATCGTACGCGCGGCGGCCACGCTGGGACTCGACCAGGGTGCCGCTCAGGGGGCATTCGACGCCGCGGCGAAGAGCTTCGAGCGCAAGGCCCCGGGAGACATCGACACGCCGGCCGTGCAGGAACTCAAGCGTTTCATCCGCGAATCCGAAGCGATCGCGGCGCTGGAGTCGGTCGGGATTCCGCGCACCGGCGCCCGCTTCCTCAATCTGCCGTTCTACCGGACCGGCGAAGTGCGCAAGCGGCCCATCGGCGACGAAGACGTCGCGATCGTCGCGAAGTTGCTCGAGGACACGCACCCCGACCTCGTGTTCGTGGCCGGTGACCTGTCGGACCCACACGGGACGCACCGGATGTGCAAGGCCGCCGTCGATCGCGCCCTGGCGCGCTACGCCGGTCCCAAGCCCGAGGTCTGGCTCTATCGTGGGGCGTGGCAGGAGTGGCCGCTCACGGAGGCCGATGTGCTGGTGCCGTTGTCGGCCGACGAGCTGCGCGCCAAGGTGTTCGCGATCTTCAAGCACCAGTCGCAGAAGGACACGGCGCCGTTCCCGGGCGGCCACGACGAGCGCGAGTTCTGGCAGCGCGTCGAAGCGCGCAACGTCGAGACCGCGGCCCACGCCGATCGGCTGGGGCTGGCGGAGTATTACGCGATGGAGGCTTACGTGGTGGCGAAGGGCTGATGCTCGCTCTCCTCGTCGTTCTCGCCACGGTGCAGAACTTCGACACGGTGCAGGTGCGCACCATCAAGGCCGGCGAGGGCGTCTACATGCTCACGGGCCTTGGCGGGAACATCGGCGTGTCGTCGGGGCCCGATGGCGTCATTCTCGTCGACGACCAGTACGCGCCTCTCACCGAGAAGATCAGAGCCGCGCTCGCGGGATTGAACCCCGGCCCGATCCGCTTCATTCTGAACACGCACTGGCACTTCGATCATACCGGCGGCAACGAGAACTTCGGCAAGGGTGGCGTGGTGATCGTGGCGCACGAGAACGTGCGCCGCCGCATGAGCGCCGAGCAGTTCATGACGTCGTTCCCGCAAGTGGTGCCGGCGTCGCCGTCGGGCGCCCTGCCCGTCGTGACGTTCACCGACGCGGTGACGTTCTATTACAACGGCGACTCGATCTCGGCGTTCCATGTGCCGCCGGCACACACGGACGGCGACGTGATCGTGTGGTTCCGCCACGCGAACGTCATCCACATGGGCGACACGTTCTTCAATGGTCGCTATCCGCTGGTCGATTTGGCCAGCGGCGGCTCGTCGGACGGGTTCATCACCGCGGCCGATCGGGTCCTCGCCCTGAGTGACGCGAACACCAAGATCATTCCCGGACACGGGCCCCTCGGCGACCGCGTGGCGCTGCAGGCGTTCCGGACGATGATGACGACGGTGCGCGAGCGCATCAAACAGGCGATCGCCGCCGGGCGCACCCTCGACCAGGTGAAGGCCGCCAAGCCGACCGCGGACTTTGATGCGGTGTGGGGCAACGGCCGCATCACGCCGACGCTGTTCGTCGAGATTCTCTACCAGGATTTGAGCCGGCGGCCATGACCCCCA
>Ga0137409_10002208_pt1 | contig 20995 bp, 15 predicted proteins | sample CZODoug1_16funga_FD_122059 | JGI IMG/M metagenome (GOLD analysis project Ga0137409, IMG submission 122059) | Vadose zone soil fungal communities from Angelo Coast Range Reserve, California, USA - CZODoug1_16fungal (Hybrid Assembly) | ecosystem: Environmental > Terrestrial > Soil > Vadose zone... | reverse complement strand
TCGCATTGCTCAATGCGATCCAGGATGTCTACCTGACAAAAGAGGTCACGATCGCTTAACGCGCGCTGAAGCCCGCGACTACATTTGGGAACACGCTTCGTCCTGCAATGTAGTCGCGGGCTTTAGCCCGCGTTCAGACTGATCAACCACACCCGATCCTGATCGTCAACCGCCCAGGTGATACTGGCCTGGGCTCGCTCCGCCAGATCAGCCACGCTTTTGAGCTGCTCCGCGGTCATCGGCGTCCGCTCACCTTCCCGCTCGACGGTTCTCGTCGTCCCATCGACGTATCGAATCATTTTCCTCTGCCTGGGTTCGAGCGTTTTGCGAGTGCATTTACCGGTTGTCGTGTTCCACAGATACGTGTCGGGATCCAGCAGCATCATTCCCTCGTTTGCTCTGATCCGCAGGTTCTTCCTGTGCCACTCCGCTTTCCCACACCACATGGCAGGGACCATTCGTTGAACCAGAATCGATGACTCCGGCGATTCGGTGCCCAGGCGGCGCATCGTGTGAATCAGTTGATCCGGTCCGATCACATTCAAGACAGCATGTGACGGGCCTCGAATCGCGAGAAAGTGCGTTTTCTCGAGAACGATCAGCTCTTCGTAGGCCTCTCGAGTCTTTTCTTCGGAAGTGCCGGGAAGCACGACGAATCCATTCGGCACTGGAAGACCCGCGCGCATGGCGCAGGCCAGGGTTTTCCACAGTGTTCCGTCGGCCTCCGCAAGCCACTTGAGCGGTTGATCCATCGTGAGTTTTCAGCGTCGGGCCCACAGGCCAGCCCTTTTCGGTACACCGCCTGCGGCGGCCTCCTTGATAGGGCAATGGCCGGTGCCCCCACGCCTAGACTATACTGCCGGAATGAAAAACACCGAATTTCAGCGGAAAATCTACTCGGTCTCGGAGCTCAGTTTCGAGATCCGTGAGATGCTGGAAAGGCGTTTTGTCGACGTGTGGGTGGAGGGCGAGCTCTCGAACTTCAAAGCCTCCACGGCCGGACATCTTTACTTCACCCTGAAAGACGATCGCGCACAGCTATCCGCCGTATGCTTCCGGAATACTGCACGGCTGCTTCGATTTCGTCCTGAGAACGGCAAACTCTTTCGCGCCCGCGGGCGCGTGAGCACTTACGAAAGCCGCGGCGAATATCAGCTTGTCGTGGAGGTTCTGGAACCGGCTGGTCTCGGGGCGCTTCAACTCGCCTTCCAGCAACTCAAGGAGAAGCTGGAAAAAGAAGGACTGTTCAAGCCGGAACGCAAGCGGCCGATCCCGATGTTCCCGCGCAAAATCGGAATCGTGACTTCACCCAAAAGCGCCGCGCTGCGCGATATTCTCACGGTCCTGAAGCGGCGGCATAATGCGATCAATGTCCTGATTTTTCCCGCCGAGGTGCAGGGAGACGGTGCATCGCTGCAGGTGATGGAAGGCATCGATTACCTGAGCCGCTCGACCGACGTCGACGTCATCATCGTGACGCGCGGCGGCGGCTCGATGGAGGATCTCTGGCCGTTCAACGAAGAGAGGGTCGCGCGCGCCATCGTACGTTCGCGAAAGCCGGTTATTTCCGCCGTTGGTCACGAAGTGGATTTCACGATCTGCGACTTTGTGTCGGACTTGAGAGCCGCCACCCCCAGCGCCGCCGCGGAGATTGTTATCAAGTCCAAGGCCGAGATCTCCGAGCGTGTGAAGCAACTGGAAGGGCGGCTTGATGCAATCATCAAATTTCGACTCAGCGGGCTCAGGAATTTTCTGGCGTCGAAGATTGGAACCCGTGGCTTCGTCGTTGCCGAAAGCCGCATCCGCCGAATGGCGCAACGCGTGGACGATCTGGCATTCCGCCTGGAACAACTGGGCCGAACCGGAAGCTTTATCCGCACGCGTGCGCATCGCGTGGAGATTTGCGAACAGCGGCTTTCCCACTTGATCCATCAGCGGCTCAAGAAGTGTCAACAGGCGTTCGCAGGCGTCGCGCACACGCTCGAAGCCTTAAGTCCGCTTGCGGTTCTCGAACGCGGCTATGCGATCTGTCTCACGCCCGAGGGACAGGTGATCCGCTCTTCGGATGCAGTCGAGCCTGACGCGACAGTCAAGGTGAGGCTGCACGAAGGCAGTCTGATGGCGAAGGTAATCTCGAAGGAAAAAGGCTAGGAACCACAAAGACACAAAGGGCACAAAGAAAGCGCATCAATGACATTATTTGCGGCCTTTCTTTGTGCCCTTTGTGTCTTTGTGGTTCTACACCGATTTCACAGCGACATGCTCCCGAACCACCTCCGGTGCTTTCTTCTTCGGGAGAGACCACGAAAGCAGGAAGAATGCTGTGAAGGCCGAGAGCAGAGCCAGAATCGCGCTTCCATAAAACGGCGCCGCCCAACTGTTGAAGCGTTCGTAGAGCATTGCCCCGATGCCGGCACCAATGATCGAGGAGACACCTTTGGCCGAGTACATGAACCCGTAGTTGGACGTCGCATTGCGGCTGCCGAAGTAGTCGCCCGTCGTCGCCGGGAACAGCGAAAAGACCTCGCCCCACGTGAAGAATGTCAGCACGAGCGTGACGGTGAACATCAGGCCGGACGTCCTTCCGATAGTTAATACAGCAACCAGACATAGAGCCTGGAGCAGGAAAGCCACAGCCATCGCGGACTCGCGGCCGGTGCGATCCGAAAGCCAGCCCCAGAAGATGCGGCTCGCGCCGTTGGCAACGGGACCCAGAGCGGTGGCGGCTGTCAGCGCGGCGACGCTCAATCCCCATGTTTGAGCCATCGGTCCGGCGTTTGCAGTCACTAACAACCCTCCGGTGGCCATGGCGACGAACATTACATACATCACGTAAAAGTGCGGAGTCCTGAGCATCTCAGAGGTTGTGAACTGCTCCGTATTTCTTCGAACGCGCGTCTTCTGGCTCGTGCTCACCGGATTCGCCTTGGCGAACTCCGGGCCGGGATGCCGCAGGAACTGGGCGACAACAGCGATCACCAATCCCTGGAAGAGGCCGGTCGCGAGAAAAGCGCTTCTGTAGCCGTGAGTGCCGATCATGTAAGAGATGAACGGAACGAAAAGCGCAGTGCCGCCACCGAAGCCGGCAGCAATCACCCCCGAAGCCAGACCGCGCCGGTTGGGGAACCATTTGAGCGCGGAGCCGATCGAGCCGCTATACACAAATGCCGCGCCGATTCCAGCCAGTCCGTAGAACAAATAGAGCTGCGGAAGTGAGGTCGCGTAGGCAAGCGCGGCCCATCCCATGCACAGGATGCCGGCCACCGTTATGAAGAACCGTGGCCCCATGCGATCGATGAACCATCCATCCAGCGGCTGGACCCAGGTCTGGAGAAGAATGAACAGCGAGAAGGCCCACTGGATGTCGGAGAGTTTCCATCCCGTGGCTTTTTGCATGGGCAGGACGAACAGCGTCCAGGAGTATTGAAGGTTCGCGATCATCACCATCGCGATCACAGATGCGACGAGCTGAAACCATGGGTTGTTCATGGGCTCCATTTCATATAACTTTCGCCCGGGACCGTCAAAGGAAATTCTTTCAAGGAAAGTCTGGACATGGAGTCCAGCCCTCAATATAATCCCTCAAAAATTGGTCAGACCAATTCTTGTTTGGAGGTAGCGTGGCGAAAGCCGGCCGGACTCCAGTTTACGAAGAAGTTATGGTTCGCCTTGCGGCACTGGTGAATCAGGGTCGCTTGAAACCTGGCGACCGCCTGCCCTCGGAGCGCGCCCTTGCCGGACGCATGCGGGTAAGCCGCGCGACGCTTCGAGAAGCTCTTCGTGTGATGCAGTTGCAAGGCCTCATTGTAAGCAGGCGCGGTTCGGGCAACTTCATAGCCGGCGGCAAAGCGGAGGATCTGGCGCAGGCTTTGCATAACCTGGCCCTTCAGGACATCTTCGAGCTTCGATTGCTGATCGAACCCGCGATTGCGGCTTTGGCGGCGGAACGCGCGAACCGCCAGGATGTCTCTCGCCTGGAATCGATCCTTCAACAGCAGGAACAAGACATGAAGGCGAAACGGAACGCCGGACCCACGGACGCGGCTTTCCATTCCACACTCGCCGAAGCCACACACAATCGAGCGCTCCTGCAGGTAGGAGCAACCTTGATGAAAGTCATTTCCCCGAGCCGCAACGAAGACCTGCAGACGCACGAGCGCGCGCGTCTCTCGCTCGGTTCACATCGCCGTATCCTGGAGGCGATCCGCGGAGGTAATCCCGTCGAAGCACGCCATGCCATGGAGGAGCATATTCGCTCGATAGACCCAAAGTTATTCGGACTGCACGGCGTGGGCCGTTTTACTCCTGTGCCTGGTATTCCGCAAATTCGGACTGTAGGAGGTATCCATTGATCAAACGCGTTGAAATCAACTATCGCGGTATTTTTCAGAAGAATCTCGGCAAGAAGATCGGCAGCGATATCGTGATCATCGCCAGCCGGATGGGGCGCATCGGCTTCTCCAATGGGCGTTACAGCGATTCACCCGAGCGCAATGGCATCCCGTGCAAATACTTTGCTTTCGTCTCACACGATCTTTCCGAAGAAGAACTCGAGGCGGAATGCGGCGCAAAGCTGGACATTGATCAGGCCGACATTTCCGTCGTGCTCGACGACACGATGGTCAAAGGCGTCGAGCCCTGGGGCTGGCATGGAGTCCGGGCGATCAACGAAAAGGTTCAGCCTGGCGGAACGCTTCTGTTATCGACGAAGAAGACTGCGGATGAGCTTCTTCAATTCATCGGGAAAAAGCCATACCAATGGAATATAGCAACCTACGAAGGCGATCCGAGTTTCGGAGGCTTGTGGGTCTTCAGGGACGATCTGACTCACGAAAGAACCCTTGGAGCCGTGGCTGGAATCGATCCGGACATCATCGGTATCGAAGCGGTCGAGGACTATCTGCGCTACAAGAATCCGAAAGAACCCTTCCGCGCCGAGGCTGCACGGAAAGCCTACGACGAAGTGCGGGCGTCGAAGAGGACCGTGAATCCGGGCGAGGGCATCGAGTGGACGCACGAAATCCCGGTTCTCCCCAAGTGGTTCGAATTCATGGAAGGCGCCGCTGTCCCTGCGGTCAAGCGGCATTTCGAAATGGGACCAAAGGGTCAGTCGCGCAACGAAACGTTCAAGCGCGGCACAACCAAGACCCAGCGGCCCGTTGTGCGCTTCGATATTTGCACCAAGTGCACGCTCTGCTGGCTCGAGTGTCCCGATGAGTGTTTCGATCCGACAACCGATGGACTGTACGACATTGCGTTCGAATACTGCACAGGCTGCGGAAAGTGCGCGCAGATCTGCCCGGTGCAGGAGTGCATCGTGATGGTGGACGAGTTGCAATTTGCCGATAACAGCAGCCCCTGGGAAGCCTACACGCAGAATCGCGAGAACTATGTCGAGTGGGCGGAGAAGGCGAAGAGCAAGGGGCGCTACATTCATCCATTCGTGACAGGAACAGGTTTGGAATCCGTTCAGGGTGAGGTAGTGCCGTTGGGCGGAAAACGCGCAGCTCAGACGGGAAAGGAGGGTTAAATAAGATGATTGCCGAAGAACCCAAAACAACGAGTGTCTACGAGCGTGAAGATTTGTTGACCGGCTGCCAGGCGGTCTCCCAGGGAGTGCGATTGGCGGATGTCGACGTCATCGCCGCATATCCGATTCGGCCCTACACGGAAGTCATGGACGCCTTGTCCAAAATCATTGCGGATGGAGAACTGGACGCCGAATACATCATCGCCGACAGCGAACATTCACAGTTCGAAATCGTCAAACATGCCGCCTCTGTCAACGCTCGCGCATTCGCGGGCAGCAGCGGTACCGGCTGGTGCTATGGCTTCGAGGCATTGGTCGTCACTGCCACGGACCGGATGCCTGTGCTTTTTCTGGTCGGCAACCGCGCGCTCGACGATCCAGGCGCGTTTGGAGTCGAGCACAACGATGCCATGGCCGTGCGCGATATGGGATGGTTGCTCGCCTGGGTGACAACGCCTCAGGAAGCGCTCGAGCATGTGCTGATCGGTTATCGCATTGCTGAAGACAAGCGCGTCCGAATGCCAATGGCGCTCGCCATGGACGGAGCGTTCCTGACGCACTCCCAGCATATGGTCAAGATTCCGACTGCTGAAGCCGTGCGGCAGTTCTTACCTCCGTATGATCTGGGTGACGGCCGATTGCATCCCGACAATCCAATCTCCATTGCGCCGCAGGTCAATGAAGACTGGGTCATGGAATTGCGCCGCCAGAACTGGGACGCCGCAAAGCGCGCGCGGGGGGTCATCAAAGAAGCATACAATGAGTTCAACGCCATTTTTGGCGAACGCTACACCAGCCCGTACTTTACCGAGTTCATGACCGAGGACGCGGACACGATTCTGATTGGACTGGGCACCGTGTGCGCGCCCGGCCGCACCGCATGCCGGCGTCTGCGAGAAAAAGGCGAGAAGGTCGGATTTGTGAGTCTCCGCTGGTTCCGGCCCTTCCCAACTCTCGAACTTCGTGAGTCACTGAAACGCTTCAAGGCGGTGGGTGTGATCGATCGCGATTTCGCTCACGGTTCGCCGGACGATGGCGGGATACTGATGCACGAAGTCCGCTCCGCACTATACCCGCTCAAGGACCGGCCTGCGATAACCAACATCATCACCGGTCTCGGCGGACGCGACGTATCCATTGAGGACTGCATCCGGATGTACCAGATCGCCCAGAGATCCAAGACCGAAGACAAGCTGGACGACTTCGTCACTTGGGTTGGGGTGCGGGAGTAAAGGCGTGGGGGGACCGGCCGGTTGTAAAGAGGCCGCGAAGCGGTGTACCGAAGCGAACCGGACGGTGGGCCCGACGCTAAATAAAGGAGCAAAACATGGCCACTGAAACGATTGTCTACGACAAGATCAAAGGCGTTCACAAAATCCCGCTGGAAGAATTCTATACATCGGGTCATCGCACCTGTCAGGGATGCGAATCGGCGACAACGATGCGCGGCTTCATCAAGGCAGCGGGTCCTCGAACGGTCGTTACCGGTTCGACCGGTTGCATGTACGTCGCCAATACCAGCTACATGACCACGCCGTGGATTGTGCCCTGGATGCACACGCAACTCGGCGCAGGAGGGTCCTCTGCGGTAGGGATGGCTGCCGGCCTGCGCGCTCTCAAGCGCAAAGGCAAGATCAAGGATGAGCCGATCAATGCCATTGCGTTTTGCGGCGACCTCGGTGGCGGTGATATGGGGATCGGTGCCATCTCCAGTGCACTGCAAACCGACTACGACCTGCTCATCATCATGTACGACAACGAGTCGGCCGCAAATACCGACATCCAGGCAACCGGCCTGTCCACTTACGGCGCTCAAACCACGTTCACGCCTCCCGGCAGCAAGCATCGCATCATGCAGCGCCGCTGGAAGAAAAACGTCGCCGCTATGCTTGCGGTCGGCCATCCGACGTGCAAATACATCGCGACCGCGTGCGCGACTTTCCCACACATGGATTACATGAACAAAGTGCGGAAAGCGATTGCAGTTGGAGGACCCACGTTCCTACACACGTACGATCCCTGCCCCAAAGGTTGGGACTTCCATCCGCGCTATTCCCATGAAATCGGTGAGATGGGTATCCGGTCCGGACTTTATCCACTCTACGAGATCATCGAAGGCAGAGTTGTTTATACCTACGACTGCCGCGAGAAGGGACGCACTCCCGTGAAAGATTTCCTGGTGGCTCAGGGCCGCTTTGCACATCTCATCCAGGAGGACTTCGACTACATTCAGAAGAGAGTGGATGAAATGTGGGAAGAGTGGGCTATCCCCGGTGTCGCCCCGATCAAAGGATTCCTTCAGGCGTAGTTAAGCCGCGGATTACACGGATTGCACGGATTCAATCCGTGCAATCCGTGTAATCCGTGGCAAAGAAACCCCCGCCATGACGTTGCTCGAGTTGTTGAACAAAGCTCCGGCGACCGATACTGCAATCGTCCTGCCGGAGAGAGGTATTCGCATAACATACGACTCGCTGCGGAGCCAGGTCGCTGCCGCCGCGGATACTTTTGCAAGTGCCGGGATCATGCCGGGAAGCCGGGTCGCGATGGCGCTTCCCAACGGTCTTGAAACCATCGTTTGCTTCCTTGCCGCATCCATCGCGGGGACGGCAGCCCCGTTGAATCTTGCCTACCGCCACGACGAATTTGCCTTCTACCTGGAAGATACCGACGCGAAGTTGTTCGTCCTGCCAACCCAGGGCGCTGATGAAGCCCGTCGCGCGGCGGCGGAAAGATACATCCCGATTCTTGCCGCGGACCTGGGCCCGGCGGACAGTGTGCGATTCTCGCCTGCAGCGGGAGGACGAACGGCTGCGCCACCGGGCCCCGACGACGTCGCACTGATTCTTCACACGAGCGGAACCACCGGCAGGCCGAAACGCGTGCCGCTGAGACATCGAAACCTTGCAGTGTCGGCCGAGAACATCGCAAACACTTACAAACTTTCTTCGAATGACGTCGCCCTTGCCGTGATGCCCCTGTTCCACGTCCACGGACTGCTGGCTTCGACGCTGGCCACACTGCTCACGGGCGGCACGATCGTCGTTCCGGAGAAGTTCAATCCGCTGTCGTTCTGGCGAACCGTTCGCGATTACCGGCCGACATGGTATTCGGCCGTTCCAACGATGCATCGTCTTCTCATTGCGCGCGCCGGTGACCACCGGCCCGAGGGCGCGGAGCACCTTCGCTTTATTCGTTCGGCCAGCGCACCGCTTTCGCTCCACACGATGGAGAGACTCGAGCATGTCTTTGGCGCGCCCGTGCTTGAAGCGTACGGAATGACTGAGGCGTCGCATCAGATTGCCTCGAATCCGCTGCCGCCGGCGGCCCGGAGGGCGGAGTCGGTGGGTCTGGGAACGGGAGTGCGGATCAACATCATGGACACGCACGGACATCATAAGCATCTCGGGCCCGGTCATGCGGGAGAGGTTGTGATTCAGGGTCCGAGTGTCATTGATGCATATGAAAACAATCCGGAGGCCAACGCTTCTTCGTTTGTTGACGGATGGTTTCGGACAGGCGACCAGGGCATTATCGACTCGGACGGCTATCTGCGATTGCTCGCCCGGCTCAAGGAACTGATCAACCGCGGCGGTGAGAAGATCGCGCCGCGAGAAATCGGCGCCGTGCTGCTCCAACATCCTGCGGTTGCGGAAGCAGTCTGCTTTGGCGTGCCGCACCCGACCTGGGGAGAAGAAGTCGAAGCGGCGGTCGTCCTGCGCACACCGGTTCCGATGCCGGAACTGCTGTCCTTTTGTAAGGACCACCTGGCCGATTTCAAGTGTCCGAAGAAGATTCACGTCGTCGATGCGATACCCCGGACAGCGACAGGAAAAATCCAGCGGCGCGCCCTCGTCGAGGCATTCGGCCACCATCACTAAGGAAATCTGTAGCGGCGGTCTATGACCGCCGAAAAACCGGCGCTCACAGAGCGCCGCTACAGTTGGAGATACACGTGCGGTTCTTGATTGCAGGAGCAGGAGCGATAGGCGCTTACATCGGCGCGTGCATGGCGCGCCGCGGCCAGGATGTTGTGTTGTTCGCGCGTGGGCCTCATTTCCGCGCGATGAAGGAGCAGGGCGTACGAGTCATCGGCGCCGAAGAGGAGTTCGCCGTTCGGCCCGAGGTGGTGGACGATCTCGAGAAAGCCGGGCCGGCGGATGTTGTGTTCCTCGGCGTCAAAGCACACAGCCTGACAGAACTGGCGCCGCGGCTGCGGCCGGTGATGAAGCCGGAGACGGTTGTGGTGAGCACGCAGAACGGCATACCGTGGTGGTACTTCCAGAACACGGGCGATCAGTTCGAAGGGTTCCAGCTGGGACGAGTCGATCCCGGAGGCGTCATTGCGCGGGCGATCGAATCCCGCCGCGTGCTCGCATCGATCGTTTACTTTTCGACCGAGATCAGCGAGCCCGGCGTCATCAGGCACATCGAAGGAAATCGCATTTCCCTCGGCGAGCCGGATGGTTCTCGTTCCGAGCGCTCTCGCCAGATCGCACAGGCTTTGATCGCTGCCGGTCTCCGCGCGCCGATTACCACCCGCATCCGCCCCGAAATCTGGGTCAAGATCCTGGGCAACGTGGCCTTCAATCCTATCAGTGCGCTGACGCGGGCAACGCTGGTGCAGATGGTTCGCGATCCGGATGTTTCAAAGCTCGTGCGAAACATAATGCTCGAAGTTGAAGCCGTGGCGAGAAAAATCGGAGTCGAGCTGCCTGTGTCGATCGAACAAAGGATTGCGGGAGCGGAGAAAATCGGCGAACACAAGACTTCGATGCTGCAGGACCTGGAAGCGGGACGCCCGATGGAGCTGGAAAGTATTGTCGGGGCCGTCGTCGAACTGGGCGAGCGTCTCGACCTGCCGATGCCACACTGCAATGCGGTCTATGCTTGTACGAAGTTGTTGTCCGAATGTAGTCGCGGGCTTTAGCCCGCGTTCGCTCTGGCTCGACGGAACGCGGGCTAAAGCCCGCGACTACATTATCGGGTTGCATGTCCACGCCTTCCTGAATTAGGAGGTAGTCTGAGGTCCACATGTTGCCCTATCCACCGCGTGAGCTCTGGCCGAAGAAGACTTACTCACTGCCGGAACTTTCCTATCCGGATACGCTGAACGCATGTCACGAGCTTCTCGATCGAAACCTCGAGAGGGGGCATGGTTCGTTTCCCGCCATTCATTGCGGCAAATCCGTCATCACCTATGCGGAGCTGCACGAACAGGTGATGCAGTTTGCGGGAGCTTTCCGCGGGCAGGGAATCGGGCCCGGCGATCGCGTGATCCTTCGGCTGCTGAATCGCCCCCACTTCATTTCCGCATTCCTTGCCCTGTTGCGCATCGGGGCTGTTGCTGTGCCGACGCCGCCGCTGATCCGGGCGCGGGAGATCAGCGCCATCATCGAGAGCTCGGAGCCCGGTCTGCTCGTGTCCGAAACCGACCTCTGGGACGAATTGACGAAACTCGGCCAAAGCAGCGTGCGGTGTGTCGACGTCGAATCCCTTCGGGGAAGCGTGCTGCATCGCGACTGCGCTCCTGCTTTGAAGGATGATCTGGCAGTTCTCCTTTACACGTCGGGGAGTACAGGCCTGCCCAAGGGGTGCATGCATTCCCATTCGGACCTTCTCGCGGTCACCGATAGCTACGCGCGATATGTCCTCGAGCCTGCGCCGGACGATCGGTTCGGCGGACATCCCACCATGGCATTTGCATACGGTCTCGGCGGCCTGCTTCTGTTCCCGCTCCGGTTCGGCGCATCGACCGTTCTTCTGGACAGGTTCACTCCCGAATCGATGATCCAATCAATACGTGACTACAAAGTGACGCTGGCGTTTTGCGCGCCTCTCAGTTTGCGAATGATGATGAAGGAAGGATCGGATTTGAAGAATGCCGTCTCGTCATTGCGATTCGTGATCAGCGCCGGAGAAACGCTGCCGGCGTCCGTGTATCGTGCCTGGCGGGAGCAAACCGGCATCGAGATCCTGGATGGCCTCGGGTCCACCGAAATGCTGCACATCTTCATTTCGGCGCGGCCGGGTCGATCGCGGCCCGGAGTGACGGGTGAGGTTGTGCCGGGTTATGAAGCAATGGTGATCGATGAGGCCAGGATCGCTCCGGTGCCTGACGGCACACCGGGCCTGCTCGCCGTGAGAGGTCCCACCGGCTGCAGGTATCTCGCGGCCGTATACCGCCAGCAGCAGTATGTGCGCACAGGCTGGAATATTCCAGGTGACGTTTACATCCGCGATTCCGAGGGGCTCTATCATTACCAGTGCCGAAACGACGACATGATCATCTGCGGCGGAATCAACATCGCCGGTCCCGAAATTGAAGGCGTGCTGGCCGAGCACCCTGCTGTGGCTGAAGTCGCGGTCGTCGCTTCGCCCGACGAGTTGCGCGGAATGGTTCCAAAGGCCTTCGTCGTGGTTCATCCCTCGTACGCCGGTTCTGAAGAATTGAAAAAGGCACTGCAGGAGTTTGTGCAGGGTCAACTGGCCCCATACAAATACCCGCGTAAGCTGGAATTCGTGCGGGAACTGCCCAAGACCAGTACCGGTAAAATTCGGAGGACGGAACTGCGGAAGGCTGAGTTTCAGATATGATGGTTCTCAGTGGCTGAGATTGAACAAAAGGTACTGGATGCGATGGGGCGTGCCATGGGCCGCTTCTCGATGCTTCGCCGGGGTGACAAAATCGCGGTCGCAGTCTCGGGCGGCAAGGACAGTCTCTCGCTGCTTCACGGCCTTGTCGCGTACAGGAAGCGGACTCCGTTCCCCTACGACCTCGTCGCCGTTACCCTGGAGCAGGGAAAATTCAAACTCCCCATCCGCGCTCTTGAAGACAAGATTCGCGGCCTGGGCGTGGAGTGGATCCTGCGCGAAGACACGGCGACGTTAAGTCTGATTGCGGAGAACGTTCCGCATGGGTGTGATGTTTGCAGCCGGCATCGCCGTTACAACCTCTACAAGATTGCGTCGGAGCTTGGCTGTTCGGTTCTCGCGCTTGGCCATACCGCCGACGATTGCGCCGAATCGTTGCTCCGTAACGTTCTCTTCAATGGCCGGATCGCGTCCCTTCCGCCTGTATCGCAATCGCAGAAGGGCAGCCTGCGATTGATCCGTCCTCTCGTATATGTGACCGAAGATCTCTCGACGGAATACGCCCGCTCAAGGGGCTTCCTGCCGATTGCCTGCGTCTGCAGCGAAAAGGAGAGTGTTCGGCGGGAGATACGCGAATTCCTGGACGGTATGAAATCCCGCCACGTCGGAATCTCGGATTCCATCGCTGCGGCTCTGGGCAACGTGAATCTCTACACGCTGCTTGGACACGGGCTAAAGCCCGCGACTACATTGGAGAGATCATGGTCCCCCAAATAAAAATATTGGAGAGAACATGCTCCCCAAAATGTAGTCGCGGGCTTTAGCCCACGTTAATACAGGAGATACCTGGAGCGGACCGCGCGAAAGCCGGCAAGGTCGCTCTCCCAGATCTGGCGCAGCGCGCGCCCATCGGCTCCCTGCCGAAAAGCGTTGTTGACCTTCTGGTTGACGAGCAGACCGTTGAATTTATCAGCGGCAAAATCCTTTGGATACAGCTTGAGCAGTTGCGCGGCGATCTCCAGCCCCGTGGTGATCGGCTCGAACTGCGCGCGGTCGGTGATGACAATGTTGATCCCGCCGCACTCGGCATCCTTATGTACGCTCGAGCGCGGCGTGAAGCGCACGGGCACAAAGCGGACGCCGGGGAGCCGCGCGCCATTCAAACCGGTAGCGAGCCTGCGTCCATCGATCCATGGCGCACCCACAACTTCAAAAGGTGTGTCCGTGCCGCGCCCAACCGAGACATTGGTTGTTTCAAGCAGGCCGATGCCGGGATAAAGCGTGGCTTCCGTCAGACTCCGCATGTTCGGCGAAGGGTTGACCCACACCAGGCCCGTTTCATCAAACCACGATTCGCGCCGCCAGTTTTCCACCCGGACCACCTGGAGATCGGCGTTGATTTGCCGCTCGCCGTTGAAGAGCAGTGCCAGTTCGCCCACGGTCATGGCGTGCCGAACGGGGAGCTGGTAGTACGCCGTGAACGAAAGCTTGTCGGCATCGGCCAACGGCCCTTCCACTTCAACGCCGTTGATTGGATTGACGCGATCCAGTACGACGAACTTGACCTTGTTCTTCGCGGCTTCTTCCATGGCCAGCCCGAGCGTCGAGATATAAGTGTAAAATCGCGCGCCGACATCCTGAATGTCATAGACCAGCGTGTCGACATCTTTGAGCATCTCCCGTGTCGGCTTGCGCGTCGCGCCGTACAGACTGTAAATCGGCAGCCCTGTCTTCTCGTCAACAGAGTCCGCTACGTTCTCGTCCGCCACGCCGCGGATTCCGTGCTCGGGAGAAAAGAGAGCGACGAGCTTCACATCTGGAGCTTGATGGAGCAGATCGATCGTGCTCCGGCCTTCGCGGTCTCGGCCAGTCTGATTGGTGATCAAACCCACTCGTCTGCCTTTGAGGAGCGCGAAGCCATCGCGTGCAAGCGTATCGATACCGTTGAGCGACGCCTGCGGCGATGGGGTCACAGGTTGATTCGGAGGCGGGGTGATGATCTCCGTATCTCCGCGTCCTCGAGTCCCCGCACCCAGGAAGGGCGGCGCGATGATCGACGCCGCAACGATCGAGGCAATCCGCCCGCGCAGGGAATTCACATCCGCAGGCTGCTTCGGATCGACCCTCGGATGCACGCGGTTGCTGAGGAAAACGACGAACGTCTCGCTCGCCGGGTCAATCCAGATCGAAGTGCCGGTGAAGCCTGTGTGTCCGAAGCTGCCCAGAGGAAACAGATCTCCACGATTGGAGGAGTAGCCGGTCGCAACATCCCACCCCAGGCCGCGCGCATTGCCGTCGCTGGCGTTGCCGCCGGAAGGGCGAGCCTCGGTCATGCGTGCGACGCCCATCGGACTGAGCACGCGCACGCCGCGGTACTCGCCGCGACCCAAAATCATCTGACAGTAGATCGCCAGATCGTCTGCTGTTGAAAACACTCCTGCGTGCCCGGCCACGCCACCCAGCAGATAAGCGCGGGGATCGTGAACCTCGCCCCGCATCCAGTGTTCTCCGCGTTTCTCGGTCGGCGCGATTCGCGGCAGCAGGGCCGCGGCGGGTTTGAAACCTGTATCCTTCATGCCGAGCGGGCGAAAAATATTTTCTGCTGCGAATTCGTCGAGGGGTTTGCCGCTCACGCGCCGTACCAGTTCGGCAAGGACGATGTAATTCACATCGGAGTAGATAAAGCGCGACCCGGCTTCGGCAATCGGCGCAAGGCGCCAGATGTTTTCGAAGGCCTTCTGCTGCCCCTGCTCGTAATCCTTGATGTCGTTGTCGGGCATGAAACCCGAGCGATGTGTCATCAGTTGCTCGACCGTGATATTGCGCTTGCCCATCTCGGCAAATTCGGGAATGTATCGCGCCACCGGATCGCCCAAACGAACTTGCCCGCGTTCGACCAGAATCATGACCGAGGTCGCCGTGGCCACGACCTTTGTCAGCGAGGCGAGATCGAAGATCGTGTCAACCGTCATCGGCTCGGTCTGCGGTTCCAGCGCGCGATTGCCGTAGGCGCGCCGCCAGACGACTTTGCCCTGCCGGCCTGCGAGCACTACCGCGCCCGGCAATTGCTTGCGCGCGATCTCGGTTTCCACGGCGTCGCGAATGTGCGCCAGCTGTGTTGGCGACATCCCAACCGCTGGCGGCGCGGTGGCCGGTAATTGAGCCATCAGCCAACTGGGATGGATGGCAAGGAAACACAAAGACACGAAGGCACAAAGGAACATCGCGGCGTAGCGAGGGTATTCCCCTCCTGGAACAGGAGGGGAATACCCTCGCCTGAGGATCTTCGCTGACCCTCGAAAAACTCTGTCAAAAGAACGCGGCCTTTCTTTGTGCCTTTGTGTCTTCGTGTCTGTGTGTTTCATCACGTATGTTCCAGGAGATAAGCATAGCCGCAGCCAGTGCCGCCGCCATACAAACCAAACCTATTCCCCATTCCTTGAAAACAAGCTTGCCGATGCCGAACAGGGAAGTGTAAATCAGCACGCATCCCAGAACCCAATTTGCAAAATGCGGCGCCAGCCCGCGGCTCAGATTCGTTTCAGATATTCCGGCTTCGGCGGCGATGTGCCTCCAGCCCGGCCCTTCCGGCCGCACACGGCGATAGAAAGTGACGAGCTTCTCTCGTGGCTCCGGCGCGGTGAGAAACGTGATTGATAGCCAGCTAGCAGTCGTTATCGCAACGGTGACGAGCATGACGTACGCAAACTCACGCGGCTGGTCACTGTCCCACTTCAAATAAAGCTGCAAAAAGAGCGACACGGCGGCGGCGACGATCATCGCCGAAACCTCAGACCACGCATTGACGCGCCACCAGAACCAGCGCAGCAGGAGCACGGTACCCGTACCTGCTCCCGTCACCAGCAACAGCTTCCACGCGCCGCCGATGGAGCCAAGGTTGAAAGTGACGATCAGCGAAATCGCCATCAACAGCAGCGTCACGAACTGGGACACGGCAACGTAGTGGCGCTCGCCGGCGTCGCGCACCGCGAAACGTCGATAGAAATCATTGATGACATACGACGCGCCCCAGTTCAGTTGCGTGCCGATGGTGGACATGTAAGCGGCAGCGAATGCCGCCAGCATGAAACCGCGCAGGTAAGGCGGGAAGACATTCGGATCCATCATTGTCCGAATGTAGCCCGACTCCTTGTCCACCAGTTCCGGATAGAGGACGAGCGAAGCGAGTGCCGTCAAAATCCACGGCCATGGGCGCAGTGCGTAGTGCGCAATATTGAACCAGAGCGTGGCGAGCACTCCATGCCGTTCATCTTTCGCCGAGAAGATGCGTTGCGCGACATAACCGCCGCCGCCCGGTTCCGCACCTGGATACCAGCTCGCCCACCAGTTGACGGCGAGGTAAACAAAGAGAGTAATTGCCGGCATCCATGCGGAATCGAGACCCGGAAAGAAGTCGAGACGCGATCCTGCCTGTCCGCTTGTCGCGTCGAGCGCCGCAATCTTCGTCTTGAGCGCATCAATGCCGCCGACCGCATTCACGGCGAGCACGGCGAGCAAAATCACCATGCCCATCTTGAGCGCGAACTGAAAAAGATCCGTTACCAGCACTCCCCATAATCCGGAGATACTCGTGTAAAAAGCGGTGAAGATCAGCATTCCGATGAGAACGTACGTCGCGTTGCGTTCATCGAGGCCGAGCGTCTCACGCAGGATCTTGATCATCGCCAGATTGACCCAACCGAGAATGATGCAGTTGATAGGCAGGCCCAGATAGAGCGCGCGAAAACCGCGCAGGAAAGCCGCGGGCTTGCCTGAATAACGCAATTCGGCGAACTCGACATCGGTCATGACTCCGGCCCTGCGCCACAATCGCGCGTAGAAGAACACCGTCATCATTCCGCTCATCACAAAATTCCACCAGAGCCAGTTGCCGGCGATGCCGTTTTTGGCCACGAAGCCGGTGACCGCAAGCGGTGTGTCTGCGGCAAACGTCGTCGCCACCATCGAAGTGCCCGCCAGCCACCACGGTACGTTGCGTCCCGAAAGAAAGAACTCGCTTGTGCTGCGGCGCGCCCGGCGCGCGTAGTAGACGCCGATACCCAGGTTGAAGACGAAATACGCGGCAATGATGATCCAGTCGAATGATGTCAGTTGCATGAGTCATTCTATTCCCCTCCTAAGTTAGGAGGGGTGGGCCGCGCATCAAGAAAATATCGCGAAGCCACCTTTGTGGCGCGGCCGGGGTGTTCCCCAAGCCGTTTCCATCCCGCTTCGAACCACCCCGTCTGCGCCGTTTCGGAAGGGGTTCTTCTTCTTAGTGGCGAAGCCACCCCTCCTAACTTAGGAGGGGAGCTTTGCAGTTTCCGACTCTGCAGCAGCACCTCACCTTCGCCTGACTTCGAGACCATGCCCGCGGGGATAAAGTCCGGGCAACGTCACTGGAAGCTTGCCCGCGATGTCAATCTCTCCAATCAGCGCACGCGCGGCAGCCCGCTGACTCAGGGGATACGGACTGTAAGCGGCGATGTAAGCCGGTGCGTTCGGCATCGCCGCGAGCACGTATGGATTTCCGAACGAAATCACGATGACCGGTGCTTTGACTTTGCTGATCTCTTCGGACAGCCGCGCGCCCATCGCGGGCAACGCAACGCCGCGAGGAAAGACGCAATAGATCACTGCGCCCGCGGGTTGCGCGAGTCGCGCGCGGACGCCTTCCAGTTCTGCATCGGTCGAACGGCTGTCGAGCGTCATGTCATCCACCTTCGCTCCGCTGCGGCGCAACTCCGCGATAAACGGCTGCGTGATGGCACGGTTTTCGTCATCGGTAAAAGTAATGGTCAGCAGCTGCGAGTTGCGGATTGGCAGGGCTTTTCGCTCATCGCGTACGAGCGTGATCGAGCGGTCCGCAATCTCCTGCGCGACGGCATTGAATTGAGGATCGGAAACAACGCGATCGACTTCGTTGAGATCCACTGTGCGGCGCTCATTCAGGCCGAGCGCGGCTTTCGCGCGCAGAATGCGCTGGACCGAAGCATTGATGCGAGATTCCGTGATCTCGCCGCGCGCGACGGCTTCCTTGATGGCGCGAATCGCGGCCTCGATATCCGGGGATTCGAGAATCACATCCGCGCCCGCTTTGACCGCTTTTACGGCCGATGTTGCCGCCTCGTAGCGCGCCGCCACTCCCGCCATCTCCATCGCGTCGGTCACGACCAGACCCTTGAACTTCAATTCGTCGCGCAGCATCCCGGTCAGGATTCTGTGCGAGAGCGTCGCCGGCAGCGTAACTGGAGGCGCATTTCCTTCGGGCGAGCGCAATGGCGCAGCCGGTTCGGGTTCGATCTGTGGAAGCGCAATGTGCGCCGTCATGATCGAGCCCACGCCGCTGGCAATCGCCGCGCGGAACGGCACGAGTTCAAGCTTTTCCAGCCGCTCCCTGCTCACGTCCACCACCGGCAAGCCGACGTGCGAATCGGTTGTCGTGTCGCCGTGCCCGGGAAAATGTTTCGCCGTGGCAAGTGCGCCTGCGGCCTGCGCGCCTTCGATAAAGGCGCGCACAAATGCTCCGACCGTCTGCGGGTCTTCGCCGAAAGAGCGGATATTGATGACCGGATTGTTTGGGTTGTTGTTGACGTCAGCCACGGGCGCATAGAGCCAGTTGATCCCGGCTGCGCGCGCCTCGCGTGCTGTATAGCTGCCTTGAAGCCGCGCGTATTTCACATCGCCTGTGGCAGCCACGGCCATGTTCGGTGCCCACCAGGCCGTGTCATCAAGCCTCATCCCTGGTCCCATCTCCAAATCAGCGGCGACCAGCAGCGGAACTGTCGCCATCTCCTGCAAGCGATTCGTGAGGATGGCGGCCGCCCAGACCTGGCTGCGAGAGAGAATCAAGCCGCCGACTTTGTTACTCACGATCTGCCGGCGGAGTTGCCTGTACTCATCGCTATCGCGATTCATGAAGACGGCGTTGGTGCCCACCGTTATCATTTGTCCGATCTTTTCATCGAGCGTGAGGGCAGCCAGTGTCTGCCGCACCCACTTCTCTTCTTTCTTCGTCAACTCGCGGCCGACCCGCGCGTAAGTCTTCTTTTGCGTGAAGGCCAGCGGATTGGACACCAGTCCGCAAACAAGCAGAAAAGCGACCAGAAATGAATGCAGACTTCTCATTTCGATAGCGTCCCCGCCGGCGCGACTTCCGCGGTTTTGGCTCGCGCGAGCAGGCTGACCATGTAGCCGACCGCGGAGCAGACTGCTGTCCCGATCAAGACGTACCACGTCCAGGCAATCGAGGTTGTGAAGTTAATCAGCAGCATAAAAAGAAGGGAGAGTGCCATGCCCGCCATAACCCCGCGCTGGTTGGCACGTCTGCTCAGCACTCCAAGAAGGAAAGCGCCCAGCATCGGACCGTAGACAAGCGATGCAATGGTCAACCCCGTCGTGAATACCGATCCCCAGCCGCGCGCCATCGCGGCGATCGCGATCAGCACCACACCCCAGGCGGCTGTCAGCCAGCGCGACAGCTTCAATAAGTGCGCATCGCTTGCGCGTGGATTCACGAGTGGCTTGTAGAAATCGAGGACGGTGGTTGAGGAAAGGGAATTGAGCGATCCGCTCAAATTCGACATCGCCGCCGAGAAGATTGCCGCAATGACCAGACCCGAAACGCCGTGCGGCAAACGCGTCACAATGAAAGTGGGAAAGATTTCATCGTTGCTCGCCAGTGTTGCTGTCAGCGGATAAAGCTTGTAGTAAGCGAAGAGCATGATTCCAATCAGGAGAAACAGCGCGAATTGAAACAAAACGACGAAGCCGCTGAAAACGAGCGCCTTCTGGCTGTCGCGCTGATGGCGGCAAGTGAGCAGCCGCTGCACGAGCAATTGATCTGTGCCGTGCGTGGCCATCGTGAGGCACGTCCCGCCAAGTACGCCTGCCCAGAAAGTGAACGGCACATTGAAGTCCCACGCAAAGGACAGGACCTGCAATTTGTTCGCGGCCGCCGCCTGAACCATGATTTCGTTCCAGCCGCCGGGGACGAGACGCGCCAGCTGATACGCGGCAAGCAGTGAGCCGCCGATGTAAATGATCAGCTGAACCAGATCCGTCCAGATCACCGCAGTAATGCCGCCCTCGAAGGTGTAAACGAGCGTGAGCAATCCGACGAGGATGATGGACCAGAACCACAGGTGCGGCAATCCGGGCAAACTGGCACCTAAAACGGCGCTGAGCACGATCGATGCGGCAAAGACCCGCACGCCTTCGGCGAGCGCGCGCATGACCAGAAAGAGCGCCGCCGCGAAATTCTTCGTCTGCACGCCGAAGCGCCGCTTGAGCAATTCGTAAGCCGTCAGTAATTCGCCCTGGAAATAGGCAGGAATGAAAAGCAGGCTGATGATGATTCGCGCGATAAGGTAGCCGAAAACCACCTGCAGGTACGTGAGATTTCCACCCTGTTCCGGCCGCGCAAATGTCGAGTAAGCCAGCGCGGGAACGCCGACCAGCGTGAGCGTACTTGTTTCCGTCGCCACAATCGAGAGACTGATGACTACCCATGGAATGTTTTTCGCCCCGAGAAAATAGTCCTTCACCGTGCGCTGCGACCGCCTGAAGAGCGTGCCGAACACGGTTATGCCCACCAGGTAGAGCAACAAGACTGCGTAATCGATAAGTGAAAATCCCATAGTAGCCGCGGGCTTTGGCCGCGTTGTAGAAATGTAGCCCACGCCATCAGAAGTTGTGAATGAATTACAGTCGAGGAAAGGTGCGGGTAATGCAAACTCCCCTCCTAAGTTAGGAGGGGTGCCCGAGCGATAGCGAGGGCGGGGTGGTTCCTACGCACAATCCTGCAGGTTACGGCTTGGGAACCACCCCGGCGCTTCGCGCCACCCCTCCTAACTTAGGAGGGGAGTTCGG